>ENA-ORXD01001737-ORXD01001737.1-sediment-metagenome-genome-assembly--contig:-NODE-1737-length-16670-cov-4.396673_pt1 | contig 16670 bp, 15 predicted proteins | sample MGYA00237862_ERZ511471 | MGnify/ENA metagenome assembly ERZ511471
TAGTGAAATCCATTTTAAAGCGCCTCCCATCCGACATTAATATCCCTTAAAAACAAGCAACTGCCATCTTGTTCCACGCCAACCAGAAAATCGACAAGGTCAATAAGTTCCGTGATTTTTTCCGCATTGCACCCCTCTTTGGGAAGTCCAATGGCCCCCTTGAATTCTGTTGTTTTCAGGTCGTAGGAAAGTTGCTCCAGGGCTAAAGAATATTCGCAGCTCGAAAACAAGGCGTGTAGTTTTTCAAAGTCGGGAGGGAAAAAATAATCCTTGTTTTCCATAATCAGGCAAATGCCGTTTCGAGATGCGATGATGTCCGGGATCATGACACCCTTATTTCCCCTTACCCTCTTGTTTGGCCTCAGTCTCAAGCCTGCGCCGCTTGGGGGAAAATCGACGGAATGGATCTGATATCCGTCCTCCGCAAGTTTCTTCACAATGGAGAGAGTCACCGTTTCCTCATTCATGCGTGGTCCCCTTTTCGACTTCAGTCATGCTTGCTCTTATCGACTCGGCAATTGCTTTGGCCAAAAGGGGAGGGACGGCGTTTCCTGTCTGCACTCGCCCTTGCACGATCCCTCCGAGAAATTTGTACCGATCCGGAAAACTTTGGATCCTGGCCCTTTCCCTTACTGATAGCCCCCGGGGTTCTGACGGGTGTCCAAATTGGAACTGAGGCCTGATCCCGCCGCAAACCTGAGTCGGACTGGGTTTTTCCCAGTCCAGGCGAATTCTCTGGTTGAACTTATCGTACATGGGTTCTCCGGGAAGCGTTTCCGCTATTTTCCTGATGGTTTCCGCCGGGTGTTTGGGGGCCTTGTGGTTTAGAAGTTTAATTGCCCCTCCTCTCATCTCCCTCTGGTAATCGTCAAAAGGAATCCTGTCATAAGAGGTTTTTTCCTCTCCCGGAAAGGAGAGAGAAGGCAAATCCCCGATTGCTTGGCGGACGGTTCTATAGGGAGTGCCATTACCGAATTGGGGAAAAGGCCATTCGAAGCGGGTGCCCTTGGGTCTTGCAACGAAGAAAAGCCGCTTTCTCAATTGGGGCACACCAAAGTCGGCAGCGTTGAGCAACCGTTTCTCCACGACATAGTCGCAATCAACCTCTTTCCCGGCTTCGACAATGCAATTTTCTATCTGATCCAAGAAAGCCCCGTTTGCCGTGCTCACCATTCCGGACACATTTTCCAGGACACAGAATCGTGGCTTGAAAATCTTCAGGAAGCGTATGAATTCCAGAAAAAGGAAGTTGCGCTTGTCCTCGGAGTGTCTTTTTCTATTATTTAGCGAGAAACCCTGACAAGGGACCCCGGCAAGAAGAACATCGACTTTCTTTTCAAGGATGGAACCAGGGATGAATTCCTGTTTTATTTTACGAATGTCACCGAGAATGCATGTCGACTGAGGATGGTTGAGAAAAAAGGTTTGCAAAGACGGGATGTGGTGATCTATTCCCAAGAGCACGGAAAACCCTGCCATTTCAAAGCCGGTGGAAGCCCCTCCGGCGCCGCAAAAAAGGTCGACTATCAGTGGGTTCGTTCCGGAAACCGAATCTTTGTTCCCCGCCCATAGTGTTGGCTCTTCCTTGGAAATGTAGCCGCTTTCCTCCACAGGCACGTCCTTGTCCCACACGCTTGGCTCATTTCCGGCAATCATTCAGGAACGCTCCCTTCAAATCCTTCAATTGCAAGGTAAAACTCTTGTCGTAAACCATGCATTCCCATATCACGAGAACCTTCCAGCCCAAGCCTTTCATCTTGACCATGTTAAGGGAATCCCGCTCCATGTTCCTGTCTATTTTTGCATTCCAGAAGGCGGCATTTTGATCGGGGCGCTTTGCATTTTTACAGCTAGGATGCCCATGCCAGAAGCAACCATGAACGAAAATCGCAGTTTTGTATTTGGGCAGAACAATATCGGGTTTGCCTGGAAGGTCCTTAGGATGCAACCGAAACCTGTATCCTTGCGAGTGTAGCCATTTTCTTACAAGGATTTCGGGTTTGGTGTTTTTGGAGGGAATCTTGCTCATTATTCGACTTCTTTTCTCCGGTGTTATGCGATCAACCATTGAACCAACCTCTCGCATTCGCTATGGGGCACTCGCAAGTCTATCACGCTCCTCTTGCAGAGAACAACCTCAAGGGGCTTTGCAAGAAGAGCGTAATTTTGAATGTGATAAAGAGAAGCTGGAATTATTCAGCCTTGGCATCCCAACGATCAATAATAAGAGATCGTTTCCGTTTTGTTTTTTACGATATGCCCTCCGACGATCTTCAAGAAGGCCTTCCTGAAGGCCATCATCTCCTCCCGGTCGCGGAAGCGAACAATTCTAGCCAGTCCACAAGAGCAGCTATAGGTGAAACCACCTTTATCCAAGAACGCGTCAAGGGCCTTCATGCTGTCGAACCAATCCCCGATGGCCCCGATTTCAAGTCCAGGTCTTTCAGGGTCAGTTATCAGGGCCACTCCTCCTTTTGACGAGAACGCTTTCAGCAGTTCAAGCGTTTTCCCCGTAAAAGAGAAAGTGGGTCATGTGAACCTCTCCTCCAGTCTCCTCAGCGCCACGCCCCAGCGCACGTTGCGGTCGGGGACGCCGGAATCCCGGATCGCCGCCTTTAGGCTTTTGACGTCCTCCAGGTTCTGGGCGGCGTAAAGGGAACAGCCCTTTTCCAGGAAAAAGGGAACCAGCCCGGGCTTGTGGCGGGCGGCCCAGAAAAGCAACGGTTTGCCGTCGAGGCGGAATTCCAGGCTCAGGCCGTGCGCCAGGAGGGCCTCCAGCATGAACTGCTGCTCGAATTCCCCCTCCTCGCAAGCGAGCACTTCCCGCAAAACGGCTTCAAGTTCGGGGAACCCTTCCCAGTTTTCCGCGAAGGATTCATCCAGGAGGCAACGGAAGGCGTGGAAATTCCGGGCGCGGGAGGCAATGCCCAAAAGCCTGGCGAGGTCTGCGGTCGAGAAGAGGCACTGAAGGGGAAGCGTCAGCCGGACCAGGGCGGCGTCCCCGTACTGGGCGGCGAGCTCCGGCAGCCCCTTCTCGTCCTTGTCCGCCCCGTAGTCGACCAAAAGCCGGGCGGCGGGCACGTTGCCCCCCTTTATGGCATGGGCGAGCATCGTCCGGCCGTTGAAGGACATCTGGGCTCCTATCCCTTCCGTCATCAGCCGCTCCACCGCCCAGGCGGATCCGGACTTCACGGCCTTGTAGAGGGCGAGGGCCCCCTCGTCTTCGCCCCGGGGGTCGGCCTTCATCCGCAAGAGCCAGTCGATGGCGTTCACCTGCCCGTTTTCAAGAGCCTCCATCAACAACTGGAAGGCCTCGTCGGGGCCGCCGAAGGAAAAACCAAGGGAAGACAGGCGGGCCAGCGTGTCGGGGTCGTCCTCCTCCACGGCTTCCCGGGCCAGCTTGAGGCCCAGGGCGAAACCGTGCCTGCCCCAGCGGCTTTCGGAGGGGAGGTCCTCGAGGGACTGCAGGTCTCGCTCCACCGCCCGGAGCTTCGCGATGGTGTCGGCAATCTCGGCGAAAGGCTCGTTGAACTGCTGGGGGCTGCGGTCTCCGGTCTTCTTGATGTGCATCCTCCAGTTTTCCAGGGCCCGGGCCATGTCGTTGCGGAAGCGGGTCACGCGGTCCGGGTCGGTTCCGTGGGTTTCGGTTTCGCAGAAGGGGCAGTAGCCGCTCCACTTCTGGCTGCCGCCTTCCAGGAGCTGGGCGAAGGAGCGGTACACGTAGAGGGGGCCGCCGCAATGGGGGCAGGCCTCGACCAGGCGTCCCTTCTTCCACTCCCGGAGGATGCAGCCGATGGGCAGGCTTTTGCGGACCAGGCCGTACTTGAAGGAAATGTAGAATTCCACGAAAGGGACGCACGTCGCCGATTTGGCCGGGTGGGACAAGAGGCCGTCCAGGTGCGAGAGCAAGAGGGGAACGGCTTTCAGGAAAAGACCGAGTTCCCCGTGTTCGAGGCTTTCGGGTTCGGTCGTGAGCTTGAACTCCTCCTCGTCGATTTCGTTGATGTCGTCCTCGTCTTCGTCCATGGGCACTCCTCCTGTCGGTTTGTGTCACCCCATGATAGGACGGAGGGGCGACAGGATAAGGGGGGCATCAGCCTGAACGTGGACTTCGGCCGTCATAGAGGAAAAGTTAAGGCCCCGGCTCAACGAGCCGGGGCCTTTGTTGCGGGTTGTCCTAGAAATTGACCGTGGTGCGGAACCACACCATGCTGTCGGCGTAATTGACGTCATCCCAATCCGGGTCGAGCTTGTCGTAGCCGAGCTCGAACCAGAGGTTCGGCGTGTAGTTGTACCGCACGCTGGCGGTGTAGCCGTCGTAGCTGTAGCCTTCTTCGTCGATATCGACGTTGATGTAGCGGACATAGGTCCACCACTGGTCGTTCCACTTCTGCTTCGCGACGATGTTCAGGACGTTCGCGTCATAAACGGTCCAGCCGTCGTAGTAGCCGAAGAAGCTCTCGCTTGCCCAGCCATAGGGGTCCGCGTTGGCGAAGTAGAAGCCCTGGTCGATCTGGGCATACTCGACCCAGAGATCGGTGAACTTCAGGGCATCCTGGCTGACCTGCAGGATAGCCTTCCAGGCGCTCGGGGAGTCAATGCCCCCCCAGGTCCAGAACCAATCCATGTCCTGGGTGAAATACTGGCCCTTGAAGGCGATGTTCTCGTTGAAGTTGACGATGAGGTCGCCCCACAGGGTGGAGAAGCCGTCCACATCCCAATACTCGTACTTCACGTAGTTGGCGGCCATGTGCAGGTTCTCGTTGAAGTCGAAGGCCAGGCGGGCACCGTAGCGGTAGAAATCGTGCACTCCACCGTCCGGGTCTTCGTCGTGGGCGACGAACATCTCGAAGCTTCCCATCTCGAAGGGCTTGCTGAACCACACGGCCGTGGCGAGCGGGTCGTAGTCGGTGACGTAGGCGTCGTTCATGTTGTAGCCGGCATGGTCCGTGGCGTAGAAGTCGCCTTCCCAGTCGAGCGGGAAGCGGCCCACGTTCGCGGTGACATCCCAGGGGAACTTGATCGTCGCGTAGGCGCGGGCGACCTGCAGCGCGTCGCCGCCGCCGCCCTGCAGGCGGACGTTCAGCGTGACCTTGTCGTCGACGTATTTCACGATGTTCCAGCGGAAGCGGTCGACGGACCAGTTGCTGTCCTGGTCGACGCCCCACGGGTTGTACTTCGCATCATCGGACCACTTCGCGGTGAAGCGGAAGTTCCCGCTGAACTTCCAGCCGCCGATCCTCTCCTCGAGGACGGCTACGCGGGCATCCAGCTTGTCGACCTTCACGCCGAGGGCATCGAGCTCGCTCTTGAACTCGACCACCAGCTTCTTCAGCATCTCCAGGTCCTGCTTGCTGGCCTTGTTCATGTCGACGTTGGCCAGGGCGCGGGCCACGATCGCGGCCACTTCGTAACGCGTGGAGGGCTGTCCGCCCTTGTAGGCGCCGTCGGGATATCCCACGACGATTCCGTTGGCGGCAAGCTGCGCGACGGCATCATAGGCCCAGTGGTTCATGGGCACGTCGGCAAACGGGTTCGCGGCAAACGCCGGGGCGGCGAAGGCCACGAGGGCTGCGACTGCGAGTAGGGCAAAAATCTTCTTCATGTGGATTACAACCCCCTTGGTTGTGTGTGGTTTGCGGTCTTTCCGGGGGTCGGGGAAAAGCAGGCCTGTGAAGTGTCCACGTTGCCTTCAGCACCTTTGCCTTCCGCCCTTTCCTCTCCGGTCCGATCCGCCTTCATTAAGCCGCTCTCCCTTGTTGGCTGGGGGTTGGTGCACCTCCTTCCGTGCCTTCCGGGGTCGTCGCGGACATCGAAGCGTCGTGATTCCAAGGTTTGACAGTCAAGGACCGTAAACACAAACGTAGCCATCATAGCCCATCTCACAAAGAATACAATAGGTCCGCAGTCCCATCATGCGTCGCAAACCCGCATGGTTCCCCTTCTGGTAAGATACTCACATGCCCTTGGGCTGGTTTTAGGGAAGGAAGTGCGCCTGTGCCGAGAATTTCCGTGATCGTTCCGTTGTTCAACCAGGACGGCCGGATAGAAAAAACCCTTTCGGACCTCCTGTCCCAGACCATCGAGGATTTCGAGATCATCCTTGTCGACGATGCGTCGACGGACGCTTGCGTTTCCGCAGCTGAAGCGATCTTGGGGAAATCTTGCGTGAAGTGGACGCTTGTCCGGCATACAAGCAACCGGGGAGCGTCTGCAGCCCGAAACACGGGACTCGATATCGCCTCGGGCAAGGCCGTTTTCTTCCTGGATGGGGACGACCGCGTTTCCCCTGGAACTCTAGGCTTGCTCTGGAATCGAATGAGGGAAAGTGATTCTCCCGTGGCTTTTTGCGGTTTCAAGGTTTGCGGGGAGAACCAGGAAACCGGTAAGGTCTACTCCTACCCGCCTCAAAAGAGCGGCACTCCAATTCCTTCGGAGAAGATCCTGCTTGCCTTCCTTAAGGGAAGGCGTTACATGAACGCCTCGAACGTTCTTTACAACCTTGCGTTCCTGCAAAGGAACCACATCCGTTTCCCCACTGGCTGCCGTTTTGCCGAAGACCGGGAATTCATCGTGAAGGCCTGTTTTCACGCAAAAAACGTTGCGGTTGCGGCGGATCCCCTTGTGACCTACGTCCAGCACCCCAGGCAGAGCACAAGCAGAATGGGCAACGCCCCCAGCAAGTACGCACATGAAGTCGGTGTCTACCTACGGTTGCGAAAATACCTGATTGAACACCGGGCCGAACCGGAACTGGTTCACCTGATCGATTCACTTGAGCTGCCCAACGCGGTCGTTAAAATGGCGACTTCCGCCGCCCGCTCGGGACAAACGGATCTTTTCTGGAGATACGTCCACTCCGCAAAACTGGCCGCACTGACCCGCCCAGGAAGGAGAGCCTGGTGGATAAAACCCGATCTCGCGCTTAAGACCACGCTTTTTTCCTTCGCTCCTTCGCTTTTGCTCAAACTCTATCAGGGGAAACCCTAAGAAGCCTATTTTTCGAGGTACGGCTACCTCCGAAGAAAGTCGCCCCGCTTCTTCCAGGAAGGACAAGCCCTTAGCGGGAGGCCACTATTTTTTCCATCTCCCGAAGCACCCTCTCCGGCTGGATGCTAGCCAAGGGACAGGAATCCGGAACCCTTTCCGGGTAAGTTTCATAAGGAGAGTCCGACACAAGCGGGACGAGGTTGCTCCCCTTATGCCCGTATCGGGAAGGGTCCCTGACCGCAAACAATCCTATGCACGGAATCCCGGCCATCCTCGCCAGGTGGATCGGCCCTGTATCTCCCCCGACGGCACTCTCCGACAAGGTGGCAAGAGCGCAGACCTCCTCGAGGGACAATTTTCCAACCAGATCAACCACATCGAAAGGACAAGAAGAGACAATTTCACGCGCCATCACCTGTTCTTCCGCCCCGTTCCCGACCAGGACAGGCTTCAGGCCCATTCCGGCTGCCTCCGAGAGGAATTTTGACCAGGATCGGGAAGGCCACCTTTTAAACCCCTTGCTGGCTCCAATGGCGCAAAAAAGGAATCGGCCTCCGCTGCCTGGCACTTTCTCGAGAAGACTTCTTTTTTGTTCCTCGGATACCCTGATGAGGACCTCTTCCTCCCCGGTATCTGCCAATTTCCAGGTTTCCCTGGCAGCGCCAAGCGGGTAATCATAGGCAAAACGCAGGTTCTTGTGATAGCCCACCCTGTGCGGGATGCCCGAAAATGCCGATACCAGAGCCGATCTATCGTTAAAGTGGACACTGTAAAGGAACTGGTACTTCCCCTTTCGAACAAGGCGTATCAATGGGAAGACAGTAAACCTACCCCTGGCGATATCCCATGTAAGGACATCGTCGACGTAGGGCTGCATCCTCAGTATTCCTTCGTATTCGACTTGGGCGAGCCACGTCAGGTGCAGGGCGGGAAACCTGTTCTTAAGCGCCTTTGCCTTTTTCAGGGCGAGAAGCACGTCGCCAAGTGAGCTGAAACGGATGAATAAAAGCCGGTCTCCCCGTTCCGGCAGAGGAATTTCGAAAGAACGCTTCATGCGGGGGAGATGCCCTTTCCGTTTTCGTTATTTCCCTCATTTCCAGAGTCCAGAGCGGCTGCCGGGTTGTCAAGACAAGAGACAGAACCCAGTATTCCCGTGGTGCTTAACCCCTCGAACCTCGGGACAATGACCACTTTCCCTCCCCAGGAAACCGTTTCTACGGCGCCGACGACGTCTTCAGGCCCGTAATCGCCGCCTTTCACGAGGATATCGGGCTTCAGCGCCCTTATCAGGGTCAAGGGAGTCTCTTCTTCGAAGAGTACGACAAGGTCAACCGGGGAAAGGGCGGCCAGAAGCATGGCACGGAAGTTCTCGGCGTTGATCGGACGGCTCGGGCCTTTGAGAAGCCTTACGGAAGAATCCGAGTTCAATCCCACGACCAGGCGGTCCCCCAACGATCTTGCCCTTTCAAGGCAGTACACATGACCTGCGTGCAGGATGTCGAAACAGCCGTTTGTGAAGACAACCCGCTTGTCTTCGGCTTTCCATGCCGCAACCGTCCTGACGGCATCCTCAAGCGGCACGACCTTGGAAAAAGAAGGTGAAGCTGGGCCTTGTTTCAATTCCTGCAGGAGTTCGAACTTGCCGATCGCGTAGGTCCCTGCCTTGCCTACGACGAATCCTGCAGCCCTGTTTGCCGTCCTCGCCGCATCCTCCAGGGGAAGACCCCCTGAAATAAATGCAGCCAAAACGGCGACAACGGTGTCTCCCGCCCCGCTCACGTCGAAGACTTCCCGAGCCTGTGCCGGTTCGTGAAAGACTTCCCTGCCCGAAACAAGAGACATGCCCCGGTCCGATCTTGTCACAAGGATGTTTTCCAGCCCGAAACGTTCCCTTAGCTCCCTTGCGGCTTTCTCAATTTCATCGTCTTCGTTCGGAACGGCTCTTTGCGCAGCCTCTCCAAGTTCCTTCAAGTTAGGCGTAATCAGGGTACATCCGCTGTACCGGCCCCAGTCCGCCCCCTTGGGGTCGACAATGACCGGAATCTCCCTGTCGCGGCAAAGAGCGATCAGGCTCCGGCATAATCCGGCCGTGCAGACTCCTTTTCCGTAATCGGAGATGACAACCGCGTCAACTCCTTTTTCAATTTCCCCCTCGATCTTTCCGAGCACCGCTATTTCTTCACAAGGAGCCAGAGGATCGGTTTTTTCGAAATCCATCCGCAGCATCTGCTGCCGCGAAGAAACCACCCTCACCTTTTTTGTCGAGATTCTTTCCACCTCGACGAGCAAATCGCTTCCGATCCTTTTCTCTTCCAACATTCCCCTTAGCAGGTGGGCATCCTGGTCGGTCCCGATGACACCCGCCATCGTTACCCTGCACCCAAGCCTGGAAAGATTGTGGGCAACGTTGCCGGCACCGCCAAGCCCGTTACAGCGGGATTCGACCTTGACGACGGGTATCGGTGCTTCCGGCGATATCCTCCCTACGGACCCCGTGATTGTCTGGTCGAAGATCAAGTCTCCGACAACCAGGATCCTTATGTGTCCCAGTCCCGCCTCCAGCATTTCGTGAGAACTGCGATTTCCCGACACGTCAGGAAGCCTCCCCGAAGAGGTAGCCCTGCTTCTTCGAAAGTTTATCGACATATTCGGATACGGCTGTTTCCAGCGAATCGAATTCTCCCCTGTAGCCGGCATTCCTCAGTTTTTCCAGGTCCGCCTCCGTAAAACTCTGGTACTTGTTCATGAGGTCCTCGGGAAAGGGAACATATTCGATCCTCCCTTGCTTCATCGAAGCGATCACCGCCTCCGCAAGGCTTGCAAACGTCCTCGAAACCCCTGTCCCACAGTTGAAGATCCCGGATTTTCCCGGGTTCTCCAGGAAGAATAGATTCACCCTGACAGCATCTCCGACGGATAGGAAATCCCTTTTCTGGCCCCCCGGCCCGTAACCTCCCGAGCCCTCGAAAAGTTTTATCGCCCCGGTCTGCCTGACCTGGTGAAAGGCATGGAAGACCATGGAAGCCATCCGCCCCTTGTGGACTTCCTGGGGGCCAAAAACGTTGAAATACCTCAGGCCGACAACCTGAGACCCGCAAACCGGGAGGACGTTTCGGACATGACAGTCGAAAAGGTGTTTCGTAAAAGCGTAAAGGTTGAGAGGACACTCGCATTCCGGGACCTCACGAAAACCTTTTTTCCCGGGACCGTACACCGAGGCGGAAGAAGCGTACAGGAACTGGATGCCTTTCGAAACGGCAAAATCCAGGATTTCCCTGGAGTACCTGTAATTATTGTCCATCATGTAACAACCATCCGAGTTCAGGGTATCCGAACAGGCCCCCTGGTGAAAGATGGCCTTTATCCTTTTCCCTTCCAGGACCCCCTGCTTCAGGCACTCCCGGAATGCGGCCTTGTCCAGGTAATCAGAGAACTTCAAACCCCTTAGGTTTTTGAACTTCTCCGATTTGCCCATGCTGTCCACGACCAGGATATCTTCATACCCTGCGGAGTTCAGGCCAGCCACCAGGTTGCTTCCGATGAATCCCGCTCCTCCTGTCACGATGATCAATCAGATCACATCCCGCTTGAACATTGGTTTTCGCAAAACATCATCTCTTCGACAAGGCCGCAGAGGACATGCTCAACCGCTAGGTGGACATTCTGGATGATCGCGGTCTCTTCCGAACCGATCTCCAGGGACACATCCGCCAGGGTCGCCAGGGTCCCGCCTCGCCGCGTGAGGGCGATTGTGCCGATGCCCATTTCTTTCGCCTCTTTCATGGCTCTTGCGACGTTTTCCGAAGCCCCGCTCGTGCTTATTCCCAGAAGAATGTCCCCTGGACGGCCAAGGGCCTGCACCTGCCTGAGGAAAATATCCGCGAAGCCGTAATCGTTGCAAAAAGCAGTCAGGAATGACGTGTCGGTCGTTAGCGCCAGCGCTGGGAGGGCACGCCTGTTTCTTTTCGCTGAAAGACGGCAGACAAACTCGGCGGCCAGGTGTTGGCAATCCGCGGCACTCCCCCCATTGCCGCACAGGAGAAGCTTGCCGCCTCCTTTTATCGAAGTTGCGATCAGGCGGGCCGCCTCGAAGACGCTATCCCTCCCTCCGCCCGAAAAATCCAGAAGGACTCTTGCGGTTTCAAGAAGAGGCGCGGTGATCATTTCAGAGAGAAAGTCATTCATCCTCAAAATCGTCCTTCACCCCCCCGACCCAGCCGGCGATGATTTCGGAAGCTTCCAGTATCCCTTCTACGGCCATATCCCAAATCGGGTCTCCTGCTTTCTCCACTTCAGAACCGTATCCGGTCCTGACCAAAACAGCTTTGGCTCCAATCGCCTTCGCCATCTCCATATCCGACCTTTTATCGCCGACCACGAAGGAGTCGACCAAGCTTACTCCAAGATCCTTTGCGGCCCTTGCAGCAAGGCCCGTCAGCGGCTTTCGGCAATTGCAGCCATCCCCTGGGGCGTGTGGGCAGAAATACTCCGCGTCGACCCTTGCGCCCTGCTCCGTGAGAAGGCTGTACATTTGCCCCATGACTTTATGGTAGTCTTCCTCCGTAAAAAAGCCCCTGCCGATGCCCGATTGGTTGGTTAGGACAACCACCTTGAGGCCCAGGGACGAAAAACGCCTGACTGCGCTTCCCGAGCCCGTCACCAGAACCACGTCCTCGGCCCTGGACAGGTATCTCTTTTCTTCTATTATCACTCCGTCACGATCAAGAAAGACCGCTCTGCGTTTCAAAATGATATTCCCTTCAACGTCAAACTGTTTTTTTATCCGGTGGGATTCGACCGGTCTTCCCTTTGACGACATTTCCCAAAAAAACACTGGTCTGCTGTGCCATTTGCTCTGCGGTTGGAACAAGACCAGGATCAAAACGCGGCGGGGTGACTTCTCGAGCCAGCACCGCTTCCAACCGGCTTCCCCAGGCTGGCGCGTCCCCAGCCGGCAGAAGGTTTTCGCAGTTTCCGACGAGCTCGCAAACGGGATCGATTCCGGAAGCCAGGACGGGTGTTCCTACCTTGATCGCCTGCATCAGGGTTAACGGCATACCTTCGTCAAGGGAGGGGAAAAGCAGGCAATCCGCGTCAGCCATCCAATTTCCTACGTCATCGCGAAAACCGTGGAAACGGACCTGCTCCCCAAGCCCGAGTTCTTTTGTCGTCTCTTCGAGTTCTTCCCTTTGAGGTCCATCCCCGACAATATCCAGCACCCAGGGTTTCCCTTTCATTGGAGCCAGGGCGCAAAGGACGACTTGAACCCCTTTGCGGTGGGTCAGCCTCCCGACGAAAAGGAAACGGAAAGGGTTTTCCCGCTCCCGGGGCTGCCAGCGCTCGGGCAGGTCGGGGATCCCGTTCCTGATGACCGCGTTCCTGTCCGGAAGGGACCCCTGCAAATGCGAAAGAACGGCTTCGCTGACGCAAATGGATCCATTCGCCATCCTGAACGGCTTGATTGCCGCGTTTTTTCGGTAACGGTCGTGGGCTGTCACGATCCAGGGTTTCCCGGACAGGAAACTGGCCCACCAGGCTATCCAGGCAGGAACCCGGGAATGGGCGTGGATGAGGTCAAAATGGTCCCGCCGGGCAATTCCGGCAATCATCAACGCGCAATAAAGGGCTGTAAGGGGATTTTTCCTGTGAACAGGGAGATGAACCACCCTGGTCGCGGGTGGAAGTTTCGATTCAAGCTTGCCGCCTGCCGTGACGATCGATACGGAATGCCCCAGGGAGGAAAGCCCTGAGGACAGCCACAGGACGTGGCGCTCCACCCCCCCCTCTTCGAATTCCGGCAGGATCATGAGGATCTTCAACGGATGTCACCGCCCTTGTTATTCCATTCCCGGATGATCCATGCTGCCGCATCCCGGGCTTCGTTGAACTTTTCCGCTTCCGGGTTTTCGATGTTTTGGGCCGGCTGGTCCCAGGGCATGGCATCGCTTGCCAACCCCTTTTCCTTGAAACCCTCCAGCATGGCGTCAAAGCGGGGCGCCCCCCAGAGGAATCGCCGTGGTAGGACTTTATTCTCGACCAGCCACGTCGTTCCGCTTTGCATGATCCGCTTCAAACCCGCTTTTCTCCCGACTCGGAGAAGCCTCACCACGAACCCTGCGGTGGCTGCCTCTGAAACCATTGAAACCGAATCTTCGGTGCAGAAGATCTCACGGCATCCGCCCAGGATACCTGGAACCGGGTTCGAGGGATCCTTTGAAGCCAACAGGACCATGCGGAAAACGGGAATCCTCGCCGCCAGGGCCGAAAGAGCCCTTTCTGCTTCAGGTGTCGTGCGCCGCGATGTGGTCACGTAAAGGTCCGCCTTCTCCTCCACGGCTTTCTCGGCCAGGGTACCGATCCTTTTACGGATCCATCCCGGGGAAATCCGGTAATTGGCATCGTCCCCGCCGATCAGGACCCCCCATCGGAGGGAAGATTTTGAAGGAAAAGCGGAAAAAAGCGTTTCAGCTTCTCCCGGAAGTTTTCCATCATCGATCGCGTTCGGTGCTCCCAGGCTCAGGAAAAGGTTGTCGGCAGGTTCGGGAGAATCGTGAACCGGTACGATGGCGAAGTCGAACGGTGCAGTTCCGAGGACCGAAGGAGTCATGACCGTGGCGGACCTTGCACCGATCAAACGCGAAAGCGCAAGCGAGTAGGGCGCCGCGGTGCTGCCTGTGGAGAGGAAAAGGGTGTCGGGCCCGGCAAGCCCGCGCTCTCCGAAAACCGACGAAAGCTTATCCATGAGGGCGGCGCCTCCACTTTCCTCCAGCCATCGCCTCGCGGACTCCTTGCCTGCGGTTGGAAGCCGCCGCGAATGAAGCTTCAGGGCCATAAAACGCGCGACTCCGGATAGCCGTGGAACTTCAAGCTCAAGGGCTGAGGCTCCCGATAGGCGCCCCATCCACAAGGCCACGCCCCGACTCTGGTTCACGTGTCCGCGGATTCCGTCGGAAAGGATGATGACGACCCTGGGTCCCTTCAAAGCGCTCCCCGCCCCTTCAAGAAAAGGAGAGTGGACCGCTCGCAAGGGCCCACTCCCCCGTCATTCTTCCCGCTTCGGTCCCTGCTAAAGGGCCGCCTTTACGCCCGCCTGGACCGCCTTGACGATCTTCTCAATGCGGCCGTCGTCCATCAGGATATCCATGCCGTAAACCGCGGTGCGGCTCAAAATATCGTGAGTCTTGGGCCACTCGACGGGCCGGTAGACCGGCATCTCGTCGACGTAGGGGCAGTCATAGGGGCAACGCAGGCGGCTGAACATCGTGCCCTCCCGCAGCGTGGCCCAGTGGCGGGCATAGTGCCAGGTGTTGTCGGAGAGGTTCCCGCAGGGAACCCCGGCCTCCTTGGAGGCCTTCTGGAATTTGCGGGCGGCCTCGGGGGTCGGCAGAAGGAACACGGTTTGAGTGGCCGTGTCTCCTTCAGGATCCGGAAGGGCCCTCAGGGACAGGCCGTCCACGCGCCCCACTCCTTCGAGAATTTTCCTCTTCGAATCCTTCATGTTCCCGATGGCCTTGTCGAGCTTTCCGAGTTGGACAAGGCCAAGAGCCCCCTGAAGTTCGCTCATCCGGAAGTTGAAGCCCAGGCACGCTTTCCCTTCCGCTCCGCGCTCGATGGTGTTGTCGTGGATATGGCCGTGATCGTGGTAATACTCCATCTTGTGGTAGAGTTCCTCATCGTCGGTCACGATGAGACCTCCCTCGCCGACGGTGATGACCTTGACGGGATCGAGGCTGTACGGTCCGAATTTGCCCATCGTCCCGACAAAGCGGCCCTTGTACTTCGCCCCCATCGCCTGGCAGGAATCCTCGAGGAGATACAGGCCGTACTCGTCGCAGATCTCCTTAAAGGCATCCATATCCGCCGCCGCACCGAACATGTGGACCGGCATGATCGCCTTCGTCCGGTCCGTTATGAGTTCCTCGACGGAATCCGGGTCCAGGTTCAGGCTTTCATCCACCTCCGCCAGCACGGGAACGGCCCCGCATTCGAGGATGGATTCCATCGTCGCGATGAAGGTGAAGGGGCTCGTGATGATCTCGTCTCCAGGCCCGATCCCGAGTGCCTTCAGGGCCACGTAGAGGGAGGCGGTTCCGCTGGAAACGGCGAGGCAGTGCCGCGACCCGAATTTTTCAGCAACAGCCTTCTCGAATTCCTCCACTTTCCAGACGCCGTTACGCATTCCCTGGAACCAGTAACGGTGAAGCACCTTGCTCTTGATCACACTCGCAAGGGCATCGATTTCCTGCTGATCGAAAAGCTCGAAACCCGGCATTACTCCATCGCCTCCCTGTAGATTGCCACGCAGGCTTCCTTGTCCATGGGCCTGGGGTTGTTGGCCATCGGCCTGGCAACGGCCAGGGCCTTGACAGCCATTTCGTCAAAATGCTCGGGCTTGATGCCCACTTTCAAGGCCTTGAGCTTGGAAGGCAGCGCCAGGTCCTCCACCAGTTCGTGAAGGGCTTCCGCGCAATCCAGGGCTCCTTCCCTCAGGGGAAGCCCCTCCGGGGAATAATCCAGAAGGCTTGCAATCTCGTAATACCGCTCGGGGGCAGCCAGGGCGTTGTAGCGGCAAACGTAGGGAACCAGGAGGGCGTTGGCGACGCCGTGGCCGACCCCGAACATGCTTCCCAGGGGATAGGCCAGGGAATGGCAGGCCCCGACTCCCGCGTTCGCAAGTGCGATGCCCCCGTAAAGTGAAGCCAGCATCATCTCGCTTCTCGCCTCCAGGTTCGAACCGTTCCACGTGGCAACCCGGAGCGTACGGCCGATCCTTTCGATCGCCTCCCGGGCAAAAAGGTCGCTCATGGGGGAAGCCGCCTTGCTGGTGAAAGCCTCTATGGCGTGGGTCAGGGCATCCATCCCCGTGCTGGCCGTCACCTTCGGGGGCATGGACAAGGCAAGCTCGGGATCAAGGAGGCTGTAGTCGGGGTAAAGCTTGTCGTCGTTGATTCCGCCCTTGAAGCCATCGCTCTTGCGGATAAGGACCGAGGTGAAGGTGACCTCGGAACCCGTGCCGGAAGTGGTGGGAATCATGATCTTGGGCACGCCGGGCTGTTTCACGAGACCCAGCCCCTGGTAGAGCGAGGCGGAACCTACGTTGGTGATCAGCACGCTGACCGCCTTGGCCACGTCCATGCAGCTTCCACCGCCGAGGCCCACGACAAGCTGGCAATCGTGCTCCCTGGCCAGCATCGCCACGGCATCCGTTGTTTCGACGGAAGGTTCGGGTTCCACACCCGAGAAGATACAGGTTTCCACACCGACCTTCTCCATGATGCCCGCTATCCGGTCACTGATTCCAAGGCGTTCCATGCTCTCGTCCGTGACGAGGACCGCCCGCCGGGCCCCAAGGCTCTTGGCCAGTTCCCCCACCTTGCCCGACACGCCGGGGCCAAAACTGATCCGGCCGGCTACGAAAAGGTTGTACGTGTTCACAGCCATCACTCCCAAAGAAGTTTTTTGTTATCCGAGGCGATCATTTCCCACGTCTTGCCGGAAGCCCCGCCTATGCCGGCGAGAAAGGACTCGCAACGCTCCAGGAAGAAGCCCTGTTCGAACTGCCGACCGAGGGCGTCACTCCAGGCTGAAGCCAGGCTTGCTGAACCTTCCACTCTTCGCGTCAACCCGGCTTTCGAGGCAAGGCCTTCCAGGTCCTGGAAATCCTCCATGTGCGGGCCGTG
>ENA-ORXD01001738-ORXD01001738.1-sediment-metagenome-genome-assembly--contig:-NODE-1738-length-16667-cov-23.584147_pt1 | contig 16667 bp, 16 predicted proteins | sample MGYA00237862_ERZ511471 | MGnify/ENA metagenome assembly ERZ511471
CATCAGCGGAGGATTTATTGTCCCCTTGCAAGGCTACTTTATCATTGAAATCTCGGACTTTCAATACGAATTTTCAATCTAAAATAGGAATCAATTCGCCTGTCCAGCTCTGCCGGGAGTTTGTAGCAGGAGCGCTACGCATGGCCTGATGTACGAGTTAGAGGAATTCAATTCGCGAGTTGAAAGCTCCAATCTGTCTTCTGTCCTCTGTCCTCTGTCTTCTGACTTCTGGTATGGTGAGGGGTTCTTCAACCAACAGCGAAGCTGCAAACTCAAAACCTCGCACCTCAAACCTCGCACCTCGCACCTCGCACCTCGCACCTCGCACCTCGAACCTCGCACCTCGAACCATTCGCGCCAGCGAACCTCTTCCTAACAGCCTACAGCCTAAACCCCTACAGCCTCTCTTCCGTCACCGGAAGAGTGACGGATATCTCCGCCCCCTTCCCCTCCTCACTCCGCGCGGAAATCCTCCCCCCAACTGCCTCAACAATTGCGTGGGAAACGGACAGCCCCAGGCCGGTTCCCCTGCCGGGTTCCTTGGTGGTGAAAAACGGGTCGAAGATATTGTTCAGGTTCGCGGCCTCGATGCCCGGGCCGTTGTCCCGGATGGAAATGAGCAACTCTGGCCGTGAATCATCGCTTTCCCGGTTCACCGTTGCCACGGTTATTTCCCCTGGCGCATCATCGGTTTTTTCCGCGATGGCGTCAACCGCGTTCAGGATGCAGTTGAGAAAGACCTGCCGCAACCCCTCTTCATTGGCCACCACGGTATCATCCGGCGCGTCCAGGGCGAGGTGGAAGCGGATATTTTCCATGTTTCGGCGCTTGCTGAACATCTCCACCATATCGCCCAGCAGGCGGTTGATCCCGATCCGCTGTTCGCCGGGCGGGGCGGTGCGGGCAAAATCAAGGAGCTGGCGGATGAGCCGGTTTATCCGCTCCAGCTCTTTGGTCGCCCGTTCGGAAAACTCCTTCCGGTCTTCCGGCGACAAATTCTCGCGCCGGAGCAATTCAAGGTATCCCTGGATGATGGAGATGGGGTTGCCGATCTCATGGGCGAGGCCGGCGGACAGCCGGCCGACCGAGGCCAGCTTTTCCGCCCGGATCATGTCCTGCTGGGTCTTCTGCAACTGGGCATTGGCCGCCTCGAGGGATTCGACGGTTTCCCGGAGTCTCTGCCGGTCGGCATCGATGCGCCTGGTCATCCGGTTGAGGGCCATGGACAGCCGGCCGAATTCGCTGCCCCCCTGGTCGTAGAAGGGGACAATATCATCCTGCTCGTCATAATTTTCCGTCAACCGGACAAGCTGCTCCACCGGCTTTACCGTAGACCGGACCAGGCGGAAAAAACCGATTGTTGCCAGGACCAGGATGTTGACCAGCAGATAGGCGAAAACAGCTTTCTGCTTGGCACGCAGGGTTTTGTACAGGGGCTTGAGGGAAGTAATTGAGCCGATGCTGCCGCGGGTGTTCCCCATATCAACCGGCACTGCGGTCAGAAGAAACTCCGGCCGGGGCATGAAAATACCCCAGGTCGAGCCAAAGGTTTCCGTTACCGGTTTCTGCAGCTCCATGCTTTTCCGCAATGCCGGGAGCAAAGCCTGCCGGTGTGCACAGGAGGAATCGGCCTCAAACATCTCGCCGTTTCCGGTTGCAATGGTCAGGCATTCCCCGCCGGCATCCCCATGTATTCGTGACAGCTCACCAAGATATTCATCCTGCAGCGGGTATGATTGGAAAGCCAGACGGCGCGCCTCCAGTTCGAGGATTGACCGCGCCGAATTCATCTCCATGCGCAGCATGTTCTGCTGCCAGAACATGGTAATGACCAGGTCAGCCAGCAGGGCAGAGATGCTCAGCAGGAGAACCAGGGTGATAATGAAATCCGCTTTGAGCCCGGCTGTTTTCATGAAAAAATTTTGTATAAATTTAATGAGTTATCCAAAGTTACGGTGTAGTTAATATCAATGTTCCCCAAAATTCAGCTAACCATCCTTCTCCCACTGGAGGTAAGCGAATAAAGTGAGACTCCGGGTAGGTGCCCGAAGGGCGGATGAGGGGAGCACCCGTCTTCGCCGGGAGTTTGCAGTTTGTAGTCGGCAGTGAACAATACAATCCAGCCAAAAGCTGAAAGCTTCATACTCAAAACCTTGCACCTTGCACCTTGAACCTCGAACCGTTCGCGTCAGCGAACTTGAAAACACCCTTCTCCCAGTGGGAGAAGGTGCCCGAAGGGCGGATGAGGGGGCTGCGCCAAGAACAGAACACCCTCTATTCCTTTGAAATAGCAGGATTCACGCATCAAAGCAAATAAACTCCTCGTGTTTTTCAAGCCTAAAGGCTATTTCCGTGAGCCTCCAAGTGACATTTTTTGTCACATAATGCCACAATTTGTCATTAAATAAAATCTGCCAAGTTCGACTCAGCCTGTTCAATCCGACACCGGTCATTTCCATTTTTGTATCATTTTCAATAAAATAGCAAGCTTTCAGAAAGGCAAAATAACCTTGGCACAAACCTTGCTTAAGAATGGCTAACTTCATCTTTTCGCGGATTGAGTCATTGGGGGCCTGAAAACAATCGGCCAAAGTTGTTCGTAAATAAACAAAACAGAAGGAGAAGAAAAAAATGAAATTGAATCAGTTGAGAATGAGGGCGAATGAAAAAGGCTTCACCCTTATCGAGTTGATGATCGTCGTGGCCATCATCGGCATCCTCGCCGCCATCGCCATCCCGAACTTCCTCGGTATGCAGGAAAAGGCGAAAAGGCGGGCAATCGAGGAAGGTGTTTCATCGGCAAAAGCTGAGTTGCAGAGCTGGCTCGACGCGACGATTAAGGGGGAAGACGGAGTCGTAGACGCGAATGGTGACGGAATAGTAGGAGACACTGAGCTTCCAGTCGCTGCTTTAACAAATGTGGCTGGTTCGTGGATACAGGCTATGATTGCGAAAAAAGGAGCTACTCCGCAATCACCTTGGTACTCAAGGGATTTGTATACTGTGGGTATTCCAGCTGTTCCTTCTGGATTAATTGTTCTGAGTAGAATGCCGGCTATGAGGGGTATCCAACTCTTTGGATACGATAAGCTTGGTGTAACCCTTATTCAGGAATCTGTTTCTGCTGAATAAAGGAGTATTAATTGAAAAGGTTAAAAGCATTCTGCCGCGTTTGCGGCAGAATGCTTTTTTGTTTGGGTGAATGCCATGTATAATAAAATTAATCCCATTCAAACAAGCCGCATTCAAATAAGCCGATTGTCAACCCGAGAATGCTCCGGCTTCACCCTCGTCGAATTGATGATTGTTGTGGCTATCATCGGCATTTTGGCAGCCATTTCAATCCCGAATTTCATGGGTATGCAGGAGAAAGCCAAAAGAAGGTCTCTGCAGGAAGCTGTTTCGTCGGCAAAACCGGAATTACAGAATTGGTTAGATGCAACTATCAGGCAGGAAAAAGGAGTTGTAGATCTGAACGGTGATGGTATCATTGGTATGACAGAGGGACCTGTAAGCACGTTGGCTAATGTGCCTCATTCCTGGGTTGCAGCCATGATTAACAAAAAGGGTGGAACTCCGCTTTCACCTTGGTATACTAAACCTCTTTATACGATTGCAGCCGGAGTATATTCCGGTGGAATAGTCTTTAGCCGAACAAGTGGGAACAGGGGGATCAAAATTATCGGATATGCCTTAAACGGCACGACAATGATTGAGGAATCTGTTTCTGTTGAATAATTTTATTCAAACCAGTGTGGAATGAACAAAAGAAATAACAAGGGTTTTACGCTAATCGAATTGATGGTCGCAGTCGCTATAGTGGCTATCCTTGCTGCAATTGCGATTCCCAGCTATCTGGGAATTCAGAAGAAGGCCGCGCGAGGAGAGGCAAAGTCAAATCTTCTTTCTCTTTCTGTGGCGCTTGAAGCATATATGGCGGAGAACAGCGATTATGGACCTACAGGAGTGTATACCTATTATGCTCCAGGAATCACACTTGACAACTTCGGAGCACCACACGATAATCTCGCAATTGTTGCAAATCTCGGCAACAACAATAATTATGAATATCGCATGACCATTTCTTCAGCTATTCCTCCAAGTTATGGCATAAGCGCCGTGCCCAGGCGAGGCAGGGTTCTGGGTGATGTGACACCTTGGGTCAGGGATGACGGCCAGAAAGGTCCCGCGAATTTCGGCTGGTAGCAATCTCTCGCGACAGAGAAAATTTTTTTTCATTTCGTCCTTTCCTTCGTCTTCATTAAATGATCATTTATCCGAATACTTCCATCTGTTAAAAATAAGTCGGTGGAAGCATGTAATGGGTGTGCAGTTATAACTTCTCGCTCAAATCTCGGTATTCCATAAACCATCGGAGTCCCCAATTTCATGGATAGGTTTAATTCAGCGCCGGGTATAACTTTATATAGATATACATTTCATTTTTTTCTTCTGGCGCTTCTTATAGCAATAATTTATTCAAATACCCTTGTCCAAGAGTGGCATTTTGACGATTATCCAAATATTGTTGAGAACAAAGTGATTCATTGGAATACTATCTCAATTTATTCTGTTTGGAAAACAATCATACCCGATGGTTATGGTGGAAATAATCTCTCACGCCCCATTCCGCTCCTGACATTTGCCTTAAATTACTATTTCACAGGTCTAAATACACTAAGCTACCATCTCACGAATATTACAATACATATTATAACTGCCTTTTTTGTTTATCTGGTATTTCAGAAAACTTTGATGATATTAAAATCAAGAGATGAAACAACGTTCACCAAAGTTACATGCCAGGATATTGCCCTGCTCGGCGCAGTCTTATGGGCTATCCATCCTCTCCAAACCCAGGCTGTTACGTATATTGTCCAGCGGATGGCATCCATGGCTGCCATGTTTTACATAATTGCTATGTTTTTTTACCTACAGGGAAGAACAAATAAAGGGCAAATTAACACTTTATTGTTTTACGCTGTTGCCATTCTATGCTGGATACTCGCTGTGCTTTCAAAAGAAAATGCTGTATTACTTCCTTTGAGTGTAATAATTTACGAGTTGATTTTTTTTGGCATGACCAAGAGAAAAATATTTTACATTTTAAGCTTATTATTACTTTTTACTGCCTCAGTTGTTTTTGTATTGGTATATGCAAAAGGGAATAATTCAATATCTATGTATGAAGTGTATTCGACGTTAGAAGATAAAATCGTAAGGCCCTATGGATACAGGCCTTTCACCATGTTTGAAAGGGTTCTGACAGAGCCAAGGATTCTCATGGGGTATCTTTTTCTTATTTTCTGCCCTATATCAAATTTTTTAACTTTAGAGTCAGATATTACTGTTTCTACAGGATTATTTGACCCGATATCGACTTTTTTATCTATATTTTCAATTTTGACGCTCATTTTTTTGTCATTTTACTGGTACAAAAAAATACGAATCATTTCATTTGCGATTTTATTTTTCTTTATTAACCATGTTGTTGAATCAAGTATTATTGGATTAGAACTTTATTTTGAGCATAGAAATTATTTGCCATCAATGTTTATATATTTATCTATTTCGTATGGATTCATAAGGATATATAAATATTATCGTGATAATAATAGGATTATAATGCATTGTCTTATTGCTTTTTTTATTGTATGTATAATCGTTTCTGAAGGGAACGCAACATATTTGCGAAATGATGTATGGCGCACCGAAGAAACTCTTCATCGTGATAATTTGCTTAAATCCCCTAACAATATACGGCCAAGAATATCCCTCTCCAGTTATTATATGAGAAAAGGTAAGTTTGATGAAGCCTTGGACCTTTTAAAAGGTGCCGAATTGATTGTTAATTCAGGGAAAGTTAGAGTCCAGCAAAATTGGATTGGGCTACTCTATCACAATTTCGGTTCAGTATATTATAGTAAGTCTGAATTTAATAAATCTAAAATATTTTTGTTAAAGAGTCTAGAATATGAACAATACAGCTGGGAAACACATATATTGCTTGGTATTTTATTCTTTAAAGAAGGTGATTTTGAGCAATCTGCAAATGCCTATAAAAATGCTATAACTCTTCGTTCTGTCGATCCTAAGTTGTTTAATATGTTGGGAAGAACTTTGTACGCTCTGGAAGATTACGGAATTGCCCTAGATGTATTTCATAAAGGTCTGGAGCTGGCACAAGAACAACAAAAACACGATTTGGTAAAAACAATTAATTTTAACATTGTTTCCTGTTATATGGCACTTGATGATCCTGTTAATGCAAGGATGACCCTTAGTGGCATGGAGAGATATGTTGATAATATTATTTTTAAATATAGTCTCTATATTTATGACGATATTAAGCCCTTACAGGAAATTGCTCTTTATGATGATTTGATATATCTTCTTTATACCTCAATTCTTAAATCTGAAGTGAAAGCACAATTTCTTGATAAGATAGCTGCTCTTATAGCTTCGTCTGGTAAGGAATATTGTGATGTTATTAATGAGATTAAAGATAATAATTTTTTAGGAATTATTTATCCTCCTATTGCCGAAATTGAAAATGATTTGTCAAAGTTGTATTATAATAAAATCAAAAATTCAATAGAATATATGCAGGATAAAATGTCTCATTCACAGGATTGCTCTTTTTCTAAGGATCTGAAAGAGGAAGTTCATAATCAGAATTAAATACATCTGAAACAATTCTCTTTTTATTATAAAATCTTCTCGTTCTTTAGTTGAAGCATTGAGCAAATTTTTGGGAAAAAATGTTATCCTTTTTTATCTACTATCAGATTAAGTTATGAAGGCTGTCATATTAGCTGGAGGATTCGGGACTAGATTAAGTGAAGAAACACACATCCTTCCCAAGCCGATGGTTCAAATAGGCGGGATGCCAGTACTCTGGCACATAATGAAAATTTACTCATTTTATGGGATTCATGATTTCATCATTTGTCTGGGCTACAAAGGCTATGTTATCAAGGAGTACTTTGCCAACTATTTTCTCCATATGTCTGATGTAACGTTTAATTTTCAGGATAACAAAATGCATGTCCACAACCATAAGGCTGAGCCATGGACCGTCACGCTGATCGATACCGGGGAAGGGACAAAAACCGGCGGCCGGCTTAAACGGATCGGGGGCTATCTTGAGGATGAAGACTTTTGTTTCACCTACGGTGATGGAGTTGCAGATATTAACCTTGATGATCTGGTTCATTTTCACAAACAGCAGAACACCCTGGCCACAGTGACGGCGGTGCAGCCCCCTGGACGTTTCGGTTCTCTGGATATGAATCAGAACAGGATCGTCAAGTTTGCTGAAAAACCATTGGGCGACAAAACGTGGGTGAGCGGCGGATATTTCGTACTCTCTCCCAAGGTATTGGACTATATCGAAGGTGATGAAACCGTTTGGGAAAAAGGCCCCTTGGAGCGACTGGCCTCCGAAAGCCAACTTGCAGCCTACCGGCACCAGGGGTTTTGGAAGCCCATGGATACCCTTCGCGATAAAATCCACCTTGAAGAATTATGGTGTAAAGGAAAGGCCCCGTGGAAGATCTGGTAACTCAGAGACGATTCTGGCAGGGAAAGAGGGTTTTTATAACCGGACATACCGGGTTCAAAGGGAGCTGGCTTTCCCTATGGCTCAACCTGCTGGGAGCAGAGGTTACCGGCTTTTCTTTCGGCGCGGATGCGAACGGCCTGTTTGCATTGGCCGGCATCAGTCGCTTTGTCAATTCCACTATCGGCGACATCCGCATTCTTTCTCTTCTGGCCGAAACGCTTGCAGCCTCTCAGCCTGAAATTGTTTTTCACCTCGCTGCCCAGTCATTGGTGCGGTTGTCGTATATCGATCCGATCACGACTTTCTCAACCAACGTGATGGGAACTGTCAATTTACTGGAAGCTGTTCGCAGAATTCCCTCGGTCAGATCTGTAGTTGTTGTTACAAGCGACAAGTGCTATGAGAACAAGGAGTGGGTGTGGGGGTACCGCGAGCAAGACCCTATGGGGGGCTATGATCCGTACTCAGCCAGCAAAGGATGCACCGAACTTGCTGTTAATGCTTATCGACGTTCGTTTTTTCATGAAAACGGAGCAGCAATTGCAACGGCGCGTGCTGGCAATGTGATAGGCGGAGGAGACTGGGCGGCAGACAGGATCGTTCCGGACATCATCAGAGCGGTGAGCACAGGAAAAACAGTCGCGGTCAGAAATCCGAATGCGGTTCGACCCTGGCAGCATATCAGTGAGCCCTTGCATGGTTACCTGACACTTGCAGAGAGATTGTACACTAAAGGAAATGAATATGCCGAGGCGTGGAATTTCGGTCCGGACGCTGAGGGAGCCAGGTCAGTTTCATGGCTGGCCGACTATGTGTGCAGAAAATGGGGCGAAGGCGCCTCCTGGCATCATGACCCTGGATCTCACCCGCATGAGGCAAACTATCTCAAACTCGATTGTGGAAAGGCAAGGGCCAGACTGGGCTGGCGGCCGCAGTTGACTGTAACGACCGCCCTGGACTGGACAGTTGAGTGGTATCGTGAGAGTTTGGATGGCGCGGATGCGAAGGGCATTACCGAACAACAGATAAATCGCTATCAGGTGTTGGGCGCCGATGAATGAGAAACTTTGTCGTTTTTGTTCCAACGAATTGGGACACTCCTTTGTCGACTTGGGAATGTCGCCGCTTTCGAATACGTACCTTGATGACACGCAAGTAAAAGAAATGGAGCCGTTTTATCCTCTCCATGCATTTGTCTGCTCCAATTGTTTTCTGGTCCAGTTGGAGGAATACGAAACGCCGCAAAAAATTTTTACCGACTATGCTTATTTTTCTTCCTATTCCTCAAGCTGGCTCGAACATTGCCGTCAGTATGTCGAGCAAATGGTGGAGCGGTTTAGGCTGGAAAAGATACATCAGGTTATAGAGATTGCCAGTAATGATGGCTACCTGTTGCAGTATTTCTCGAAGTACGGTATTCCGGTTCTTGGTATAGAACCAGCTGAAAATGTCGCCCGGGTTGCCCGTGACTCCGGTATCCCAACGTTGTCAAAATTCTTTGGGGCGGTTACAGCTCAAGAGCTGGTCGGTCAGGGGAAAAAAGCCGATCTTCTTCTGGGCAACAACGTGCTTGCCCATGTTCCCGATTTAAATGATTTTGTTGAGGGGATGAAAATTGTGCTCAAACCTGACGGAATCATTACCATGGAATTTCCTCACCTCCTGCACCTTATTAATCAGAACCAATTTGATACTATTTATCATGAACATTATTCATATTTATCGCTCATGACCGTATTGAGTATATTTGAACGACACGGTCTGTCGATTTTTGATGTTCAGGAATTAACAACCCATGGTGGATCGCTGCGAGTATACGCCTGTCACAAGGAATATGCGAATTTTGTCCCGACTGATCGTGTCGCTCTGCTCCTTGAGAAAGAACATGATAATGGACTTGACAATGTTAATACATACACTGATTTTGCCAAAAGAGTGTATATGATAAAGCGGGCATTATTACAATTCCTGATCAACGTGAAGAATGATGGGAAATACGTCGTTGGCTACGGAGCCGCGGCAAAGGGAAATACCCTTTTGAATTATTGCGGGATCCGGCAGGATTTTCTTGACTATGTCGTGGATCGCAGTCCCCATAAGCAGGGGAAATATCTTCCTGGAACGCATATCCCGATATGCGCGCCGCAAAGGGTTTTCGAGAGTAAGCCGGACTATCTTCTTATTCTTCCCTGGAATCTGCGTGAAGAGGTAATTGAGCAGATGAGTCATATCCGTTCTTGGGGCGGTAAGTTTGTCGTACCGATTCCGCAGTTGGAGGTCCTTGATTGATTTTTACCGAAACGAAGCTCAAAGGTTCCTACATAATTGATATTGAGCCGATAGAAGATGAGCGGGGTTTTTTTGCCCGAAGCTGGTGCCGGAAGGAATTTGCGGCGCACGGGTTGAACCCGGACCTTGTTCAATGCAATATTTCCTACAATAAAAAAAAAGGAACGCTTCGCGGTATGCACTACCAGGCAGCACCGCACGGAGAGGTAAAGCTTGTCCGCTGCACCCGGGGATCGATTTATGACGTGATTGTTGATCTCCGGAAAGGTTCAGAAACCTTGAGGCAATGGGTTGGATTTGAACTGTCACAGGGAAACAGGCGGTTGTTGTACATACCGGAGGGATTTGCCCATGGGTTTCAGACTCTGGAAGATAATACGGAGGTCTTTTACCAGATGTCGGAATTTTATTTTCCCGAACTTGCCAGAGGACTTCGCTGGAATGACAAGGCGGTTGGAATAAAATGGCCCTTGGGGGAAATTTTTATTTCAGAAAAAGACCAAAGTTATTGATATGTCAGATTTGACTATATGAAACCAATAGTTTTCTGGGGAGCCAGCGGACAAGCAAAAGTACTGAATGAATTCATTGAAACGAATGGATATGAACTGGTAGCCGTTTTTGATAACAATGAGAATGTCATCAACCCATTTGAAAACATTCCCATCTATTATGGTTTTGATGGATTTATTTCCTGGCTTGGTAAGAATGTCACGAAAGAATATTTTTGCCTGGTAGCTATTGGGGGTGCGAAAGGTTTAGATAGAAAAAATATTCAAAATATGTTTGTGCAGCATGGCGGAATACCCGCAAAGGTAATTCACCCTTCAGCCTACGTTTCCAGCGATGCTATTATTGGAAACGGATCACAGGTTTTAATTAATGCCGGAGTAGGCGCAAAGACACAAGTTGGTGAAGCATGTATTATAAATACTGGTGCAGTTGTTGACCATGAGTGCATTTTATATGAAGGGGTACACGTTGCACCAGGAGCGACTCTGGCCGGATGCATAGAGGTTGGCAGATATACTTTTATTGGAGCTGGAGCTGTAATATTACCGAACTTGCAAATTGGTGAAAATGTTACAGTCGGTGCAGGGTCAGTTGTTACTAAAGATGTTCCTGCAAACTGTACCGTGATGGGTGTACCTGCTAGAGTTATTTATAAGTAATATTATATTTAAGTAAAGTGAAGACGCATATGGATGACTTTATTAAACAGCAAGAAAAATTTATCCATAAGATGGACGGAGATCAGGAACTTAAAGAATATGCCAGAAATTTTTTTGATTTAAGCTGTCAGTATAATTACAGTTATAACTTTAAGTGGCTTGGCAGGCCTATCATTCAGTATCCTCAAGATATGATTGCTGTCCAGGAAATTATATGGGATATCAAGCCCGAGTTAATAATTGAAACAGGAATTGCGCACGGTGGATCGTTAATATTTTATGCTTCTATATTGGAGCTAATAGGCGGTAAAGGAAAAGTGCTTGGTATTGATATTGATATACGAGCGCATAACCGGGTTGAGATAGAGAAGCATGCGATGTACAAGCGCATAGATATGATCGAAGGGTCATCGGTCTCCAGTACTATATGTGACAGAGTTTCGAATTTTGTTAAAAACAAAAAAATCGTTATGGTGATTCTTGATTCAAACCATACTCATGAACATGTTCTGGCTGAATTAAATTTTTATTCACAATTTGTTACACCGAGTAGCTATCTTGTTGTTATGGATACGGTAATTGAAGATATGCCTGAGGACGCTTTCCCAAATCGACCTTGGGGAAAAGGAAATAATCCCAAAACAGCTGTCTTGGAGTTTCTCAAGCAAAATGACAGATTTGAAGTCGACAAATCAATTGAAAGGAAACTGATGCTCAGTGTGGCTCCGGATGGATATCTGAAATGCATAAAGGACTGATGGTATGAAGCAGATTCCTGTAGCAGGTCCATGGATAACACAGCTTGAAGTTGACCTTGTCAGGGATGCAGTACAAAATAGTTGGTATGACAAAGCAAATTATTATTATGATTTGTTTGAACACAAATTTGCACAATATCTTGGAGTCAAGCACACTATAAGCCTTCCTCATTGCACTTCAGCTATTCATCTGTCCCTTCTTGCTTTGGGAGTAGGTCCGGGTGACGAGGTTATTGTCCCAGACGTTACGTGGATTGCATCTGCAGCTCCTATTTCATACGTTGGTGCTCAGCCAGTCTTTGCAGACATAGACCCGGATACATGGTGCATTGATGTCAAGTCGCTTGAAGAGTGTATCACCGTTCGCACCAAAGCAATAATTCTAGTCGATTTATATGGCGGAATGCCAGATATGGATGCCGTTCTTTTAATTGCTGACCACTATGGTATACCAGTTGTGGAAGATGCTGCCGAGGCTATAGGAGCAGAATACAAAGGCAAGAAGGCTGGATCTTTTGGACGTACAGGAGTCTTTAGTTTTCATGGCTCTAAGACTTTGACCACCGGTGAGGGAGGTCTTTTGGCAACAAATGATTCCGAATTGTTCAATCGTGTTCTTTTTCTGCGAGATCATGGTCGCCCGCCCGGCGATGTTTTCTTCACTAATGAAGAAGTTGCATATAAATATAAAATGAGTGCATTACAAGCAGCTCTAGGTTATGCGCAGCTTCAACGGATAGATGATTTGGTTGACAAGAAGAGGCAGATATTTTTGTGGTACAAAGAACGTTTAGGTCAAATTTCTGGCCTTCGTTTAAATTATGAACCTGAAGGCACAAAAAATTCTTATTGGATGACTTCGATAGTACTAAATGATAATATCGATTTATCTAAATTTGAGCTTATGAAAATTCTTTATAGAAAAGGGATAAACACTCGGCCTTTTTTTAGTCCATTGAGTAGTTTAAAGGCCTATGAAAAATATGTTGACGCAGATAGGGCACGGAAAAGAAACCAAATTTCGTACAGTATAAGTAAACAGGCAATTAATTTACCTTCCGCCTTGATTTTAGAAGAGAAACAAGTGGATTATGTATGCAGTAAGTTTTTGCAAGTTTTTAATAACATAACATTTGACAAATTATAATGTACTTGGTTTGAAGCAGGGCATATATTTTCAGTTTTTAAGATAAGTTATATTTGTATCCATCTTAGTGAACTTTTATTTGAATTTTACAGAATGGTTAATATCTAATCTAAGTTTGCAGATCATGCTGAAATATAATATACGCAGGTTATGGTCTACGTTAATTTCTGAAATCAATGAATCCTCCATCCCCAGACATTTGTTTCGGAATTCCTTGGGGGTTCAGTCGGCACGTATAGAAATAAACGGTGCTTGTAATGCGAAATGCACATTTTGCCACTCGGGTAGTATTCACTATGACCGTACAAAATTGATGGAGCCTTCATTTTTTGAAGAAATTATTGCTCATCTTCAGGAAATAGGGTTACTCACAAAATATATATGGCTTTATGATAGAGGGGAACCATTGCTGCATCCTAAATTAGGGGACATCCTTGATATCTGTGCATCCTATGGTGTCAGAGCTCGTCTAAGTACAAATGCTTCTTCGGTGCCCAATTTAACTGAGAAACAATGGAAAAACATTGCAATGCTGAAAGTCTCTCTTTCAGGGTTAAGTGAGGCTACTTATGGTCGTGTTCACGGCCTTAACATTGCTCGCACCCTTGAAAACATAAAATTTATTTCCCAACGGGCAAATATTTTTAGTTTTTTACAATTATCTTGGCATCGCTACCGTTTTAATCTCCATGAAGAGGAAAGTGCTGAAGCAATGGCAAGAAAGTTTGGATATTTTTTTTCTTCAATTGATGCAGAGATCATTGAAGTTGAAAAATTGCTTGATATTGCTGAGGACAGGTTGAGTCAAGCTGAAATCGAGAAACTGGAGGAGTTTCTTCTTATTGAGCGTTCTCAAATGCTTAGTAATTTAGTCCGAGCAAATCGATCAGTTATTCAACCTTCGAATGATTTTTTGTGTGTCCAGTGGGATCAATTGGCCGTTAATTATGATGGAGAGTTGCTCCGTTGTTGCGGGTTATCGCCATACAATGCTCAAAACAGGCTTGGATCCTTATTAAGTTACAACAGCAAAGATGAGATAAAAAAAGTTAATTACAGCAGTTGTGAAATATGTAAAAAGTGCATTCGGCATGGAATAGCGGAGCCTTCTCAAGGGCATTTCTCTAAAATATGGGATTAATATTTCCACTGCAAAATATAAGTACGGTGAATCTATTAGTATTTTGTCAGTAATTTTGTTTTAAGGTTGTTTCTTCGGCAATGAGTGCTTTAGGAAATAATATAGCATAAAAGTCAGAGAGTCTGCAGCTAGAGAAACTATTCTGAACCCTGCAATAAATGCAATTGCTCCGCCGATACTTATTGGAAGTATCAACATTTTTCCAGCAACAATTTCAAATATGCCTATTCCTTGTGGAGCAAAAACGCTGATATACCCTACTCCCCACGAGAAAAGATAAGAAGCAGCTGTATGAATTATTTCAGAGATGTTCAGTGTCTGAGAAGTTAATGAAGAATAATACAAAACAAATGATGTAGAAGCTATCATCCAATGAAAAGTAGTAGATATTATAAGAATTAAATAATCATATAGCCAAAATTGCCCTAGACTGATTTGTTTTCGGAGAGATGAAATCAAGGGTATAAATAAAAGTGTGATCATGCTTGTTGCAGCAAATATGCCAGCCAGTGAAGCTACTCGTGAAGACTGCCCTGTACTCCAAATGTAACTCCCGCCAATAGCAAAAGTAATGAGTCCTGGAAGAAACGTTTCTATCAGGGCCAACAGAGTTAACTGTGTTTTTGATGTACCGGATAAGTAGTAATCTGAAAATCGTCCAACTGTATGCCATATTCCTCCTGGCAGATATCGTGCTGGAAGACGCGAAACATAAATATCCAACAAGCGAGAATACGCCATTCGTTTATCTAAACCATGTAAAATAATCTTTGTGAGAAAAGGGGAAGATAAGTGCATGAAGCTCCAACATATTACTGAACTTACGAGTAAATGAAAGTGTGCAGTTACGGCCATTTTATAGAGTAAGGCCTTATTCGTCCAGGCGAAATATAATATAAACAATAAGGACAGTGGGGTATATATGAGTTTAGCAATTTGAATTACCTTGGCTGCTGTTTTTTTTCTCATGAGAATGATAAGAGAGAATACTATTGTTTTACTTGGTCTGCTTATTGTCTCTTTTGCCCAAAACATATTTGATGGGCAAAAATGGGAAGAGCAGAATCATGATAAATATTTTGTCCAGAAGGCCAATGTCAGACTGGACAACAGTTCTGATTAATGCAAAAGGTAGCTTTGCCAATGGAAAGAGTTTTGAAAAGAGAGTGTTGGAAATTTTTGTGTTTCTGCTTTTGTATCGGTTGAGTTTGTCCCGGTAATTTTCGGCAGGTCTGTTTTGGCGTCTGTAGAAGATTGCATTAGTTGCGTGAACAAATTCTCCCTTGAGAGCCAGATCGGCAAGTAACACAAGGTCGATACCAACCAAATTGTAGTTTTTGTTGAGGTCAGGTAGGCAATCACGTCGTATGACGCCAAGTATGGGGTTCACGCTGCCCCACAATGTCATAATAAAACGAACTACAGGATTGAGTCCACGAGTATCGTACCATCCAGAGTGCTTCTCCAATTCGACTCCATCTTGACCTATCCATTTGGGAGTTCCAAATGCAATGGTCGTTGATGGCGACCTCTCAAGCAACTGGACACATTGTGTTATTAAATTTGGAGACCATTTATCGTGTCCTGCAGCCCACATGAAATATTTCCCTTTTGCTTTCGAGAGACCAAATGAGAAATTTTTTACTGCTCCTATATTATTATTTTGCCGTAAATATGATATCCGCGAGTTCATATTTGCAAACTTTTCACATATCCTACCTGTGTTGTCAGTAGAGGCATTATCACAAATAATTATCTCGAGTTTTGGATAGTCTTGATTGAGTATGGACTCTATCGATTCTGTGATAAATTTTTCTTCATTGAAGATTGGGAATGCTACACTTACTAATGGAAAATTGTTTTTATTGTTGTTTTCCATAGTTTTTATCTCCGAGATAAAAAACGCACAACCATTCCGGGATGAATTCTGGTCTAATATAGAGCGATTGTTATGGATTCGCAGAAGGAAGTTTTTGCTATTATTTAGGCATGTTAGAAATTATTTAGCTCTGTCGTAATATAATTGGGAAATTTGTTCTGAAATGAGTCCCATCATAAAAATTATAAGTGAACTGCTGAACAGAAGCGCGGACATATTCGTAAACCGCCCTTGGGTGATGAATGTGAATAAATAATATCCTAGAGCAGTTAAGAACAGGAAAGCGCTGATAGGCAGAAACACTCTTAGGGGAGAAAAAAGGGTAGCGACTTTAATGATGATCAGGATAAAACGGCTGCCGTCATGCAACAGTTTGATCTTGCTTCTGCCTTTCCTGGCTTTTGTCTGAATAGGAACATACTTGATGCTTCTGCCGGTACGAAGATATGCCATGGTGATTGTTGATGGATAGGAAAAAGTGTTTGGCAGAAGATCAACGAATTTTTGTACGGTGCTTTGCCGGACTACACGAAAGCCCGAAGTAAGGTCCTGGATCTTGAATTTCGTTACATAGGAAGCAAACCAGTTGTATATGGTGTTGGCGATATCCCTATGCACCTTGGTGTCCGATGCCTTGGTGCGTGCCCCGACGACCATGTCGAATTTGTCCTTGTATTCCAGCAATCGGGCGATATCTTCCGGTTGATGCTGTCCGTC
>ENA-ORXD01001740-ORXD01001740.1-sediment-metagenome-genome-assembly--contig:-NODE-1740-length-16648-cov-4.159013_pt1 | contig 16648 bp, 11 predicted proteins | sample MGYA00237862_ERZ511471 | MGnify/ENA metagenome assembly ERZ511471
CCCAGAAAAGGACCAACCGTTCCGTGCATGCATCCGGAGAGTGGCGTTCCTCGAAAGCACCCGCCCGGTCGAAGGCCCACGTCTTTCCCGGAGCCGTCCGCTGTTCCAGGAGGACCGGCGGCTCTCCCAGAGTGAACGAGAACGATGCGGCGAGAACTTCGTAGAAGGGGAGGGCCGTTTCGAAGGCGGGGAAGTCCATGTCGAATCCGCCCGGTTCGACGAGGAGAATGTCCCCGCCGTCACGGGGGATGGAGATCCCCTCGATGGCGATGGTCCTCTGCCGTGTGAGCGCTTTCAGCCCCAGGGCGATGCCGCGGCCGGAGCGGTGAAGTGCAAGGGTGACCGTTCCCGTGAGAAAATGGTGGGAGAACTCCCGGTGGCGGAGAAAATCCCGGATCATCTCGGGATAGCTGTCCGCTTCCGCGAAGGCGAGGGCGGCGATGGAAAGGCCGTCGGCCCGGTCTTCCCGGACCGCGGGGAAGTAGTACAGCTCGAAACGGCCGAGCGTCCAGTCCCCTGTTTGAAAAAAGCGGTCGAAGGCGAGACCGGTGACGCCGGGAAGACCGGCGATCCGGGCGGTCCATGCGGGCTGCCGGTCCGTCACGGAACTGTCTTTCAATCCCCGCCACCCGATCCGGTAGCGGGTTCCGGGAATGAAATTGGGCCGCATGATGACGGCACGCATGATTTCCCGGAGCCCCCTTTCCGGTTCCTCCAGGACGTTTTCAGGTAAGATGTTCGACAGCATCCGTTTCCGGGAGGGGCTGGCCCCCTCTCTGAGCGATTCGGGTTCCTTCCCGTTATTTTACCTTTTTCGGGCCGAGAACCTTGTAGGAGACAATCCGGCCGTTCTGCCAGCAGACCTCGTAAACCTGGACGATGTCCGACGGGATTTCGCTGGACGTTCCGACGGTGACGCCCTCGACGGTGTAGCACACCGCGCCGTCCTTTTTTTCCGTCTGCACGATGTAGGGGTTTTTAATGACGAGAAGGCCCATGGCCTGCCGGATGACGCCCGGACCGGCATATTTCCCGATCACTTTTCTGTAGGCTTCCGGCGTCGTGTGGGATCGCATGCACTCGCGCATTTCCGGGATCACGTCGTCGGATCGTGTCTTCTTGGCACCATAGAACTTGAGGCCGACAACCCGGCCATCCTTCCAGCAGGCCTCGTAAACCTGGACGATGTCCGACGGGAGTTCGCTGGACGTTCCGACCGTGATGCCCTCGACTGTGTAGCACACGGTGCCGTCCCTTTCTTCGGCTTTCGTCACATAAGGCTCTCGGAGAATGAGCAGGCCCATGGCCTGTCGCACGATACCCGGGTCGGCATACTTGCTGATGACGGGCAGGTATTCCGCCTGGGAGCCGTGGGACCGCATGCACTCCCGCATTTCCGGGATCACGTCAACGGCACAGACGGAAGTGGCCGTGATAACTACAAAAAGAACTGCCATGAGGGATAACCTGAATTTCATTTCATCCCCTCCCTTCGGGAAAAGGCGCGGCCGGGGAGGAAATGGTCCCTCCCCGGCGCGGCCGTTTGATCGATATTCCGCTTACGCAAAGAATTCGATGATGTCTCCGTTCCCGAGATAGGCCTTGTCCTTGGACCGGTGCCGGGCGGAGCCTTCGATCACGGGATACCCGGCGGCGATAAACTTCTTGGCGCATAAGATCCCCGTGCAGTGGTTGCAGCCGATCTTCTTGAAATCATATTTTCCGAGGGAAAGGACGAGGTCGTCGTATTTCGGATCCCAGTCTTCGAAGGGAGAGATGTGAAGCCCGCCGTAAATGCCGAAAAGCTGGTCCCCCTCGTACTTGAATTCCCGGTATGCCGTCGTGGCGAATTGAATGATCCCCTGGTGACAGCAGCCGGTCACGCTCACGAGCCCCTTGTCCTTGACGTTGAAAAAGAGGGACTGTTCCCCGAAAACCCTGCAGATGATGGGGATGTCGAAAACGTAGCTTGCGAAACCCGGCACGACCTTGTTCATGCCGGGCGAGACTTTGACCACCTTGCCCTGGTGGCCTGAATCCTGGAGGTACTTGAGCCCTTCGGGGTAGAATGAGGCTGGTATGTAGATGGTGATCGTGGGGTCGTATTTCAGGGTGACCGGAAGCCCCCAGAAATGATCGAAGTGCTCGTGGGAGATGAAAAGCGCCTCGATCTCCCTGTTGGCGAGCATCTTGTCGATCCCTTCCCGTTTGAAACACTGGTCCGTCCACTTGTAGGACCATCCCGTATCGAGAAGGTATTTGTGTTTGTTGCCGTCCATCCCTTCGAGTTCGATGAGGCACGAGAAACCGCCGGCGTTTTCCGGGTGGACGGAATTTGCGGCGGTGATCTCCCACGCTTCGTCCAGGCGTCCGGGGAGGAGATGCTTGATCTTGGCGATCCCTTTTTCATAGGACCCTTTGCCCAGGCCGGTTCCGTCCCCGAAGGGCGGCCAGTTGTAATCGTACTGATTCACGAGGAGACCGCCGGCCCCCTTGATGTCCCCCATGAGAACGGCGTTTTCGAACCAGCTCGTCTCGGAGATGTTGGTGACCTTTATTCCCTTGCAGACGCCGACATCCTCGAATTTTCTGACAATTTTTGGAAATTGGCTTTTCCTCCAGGGAGAATAGGAATAGACACCCATGGTTGCGACGGTGCCCGCCATGACCCCCATGGAAAGCCCCTTGATAAAATCTCTTCTGTTCATGCCGTTATTCTCAGCCATGATTTTTCTCCTGTTTCCGCGGATGGGTCCGTCTACTTAATGATTGTGTAAGACTGGGCGACGATCGGCAGGAGCCGCACGACGACAAAATAGACGATGACGCCGACGACAGCCCCTGTCCCGAGTCCCCAGCCAAGGCTGGGACTCCAGCGAACGTCATTGATCAGCGCCTTGTGCGCGGCATGATCCGCAGCGACCTCTTCCGCCGTTTTCGGCACCATTTTCCATGCCGGCCAGTTGTCCATGAACCAGAAATGAACGAGCCAGATATCGATGAGCCAGATGGTGGGAATCATGGGGAACTGCTGGGGATGAGAGAATCCCTTCTGGGTGCCGAGGAAGAGGTGGGAGGTCTTGTAATAGAAGATGTAAATGGCGACGGCGGCAACGAGGGTGATGAGGGTCCGGATGAGTACATTCACGGGAAGGCTGAATTTTCGGGGCCAGTTGTTGCAATAGAACGTGATGAAGATCGCCGGCATGAGAAAGAATACCGCCATTTCGCCCACGTGGAGCCAGCGCCAGTCGGGGGCGGCGTCCCGCCTTGTCCCTCGGATCGCTTCGCCCCAGGTCAGTTCCTGGGCGAAATAGAGGAAGAAGAACATGGCGAAGGCGATTGCGATGATTCCGAAAAACGCCGTAACCCGCCGCAGGCCGTTGTGCCTGATCAGGTTGAAGGGGAACCGCTCCCAGATCGTTTCGACGAGCCAAACGGAAACGGTACAACACATGATCCAGGCGACGTGGAAGTTCCCGGAGACGGTGTCGGCGAATTTTTCCCAGTACGGCGGGGCGATGGAGGTGAAGTACTGCCAGGGGTAATAGAGAATGCCCATGTGGGAGTGCATGGTCATGAAAAAAATGATCGTGCTGAGAAAAAAGGTCACGACCCACATGCTGATGCCCTTCGCGGGTTGGCCGAGGCTCTGCCAGGGGGCCTCCTCGCAGGCCACCACCCACGCGGGGCTGAGCCACGAGGCAAGGGCGGCGAACATGAGACAGGCGAGCGCCGCATATTCGATTGCGAAGAACTCGGTGATCCCTGGAAGTTTCATGAGCTGTGCCGGGCTGAAATAGGCAAGCCCGAGGCTCCCGAGGAGGTATTCAAAGAAACCTTTGATCAGCACGACAAGGACGATGACGGAGGCAATCGTCAGAACCGCTCCCTTGACGAGCGGGTGGGTTTCCTCCAGCCACTTTCTCTTGAAGGGCCAGTAGTTGAAGATGTAAACCATCCAGATGAGGACGATCAGCCACCAGCGGGTGTACATGTAACCCACGTAAGGCGTGTACATCCTGAGCCAGCCCCGGGGGTCCTGAAAAAGCCACCAGGTGACGTAAAACACCAGGAGCGTCAATACAAGTGCGACAATGGCCGGAATGGGGCCGGGCCATCGCTTCACGAGCTTCCGCTCTTCCAGATAATTTATGCCGTACCGTTCCATAAACACCTCCTTTTTTCCTTGACGTCTTCTGTCGATTCCCGCCGGCTGGGGACGGGAATCAGCCCGATTCTCTTTTGCCTGATTCCCCCTTTCCCGATGTAAAATCCCTCCGCGCTTCTCCTTGGTTCGCCGTTCCGGACGAGTGGTCCGCCCCGGGGCGGGGCCGCTCCTCCATCATTCGCCTCCGGGCGGCGGCGAGAAGCTCCGCTTCGCTTCCCCGTTCTTCCCCGTCGAGGAGCGTGTCTTTCAACTGGTCGTGGAAAAAAGGATGAAAATCATGGGCCATGCTCCCGACAGACGGGGCATCCTCTCCTTCCCGGCCGCGCGGGTTTCTCCCGCGGAGAAGGCCGAGCCACAAGGAAAGGCTCTTTTTCAGGAATTGCTGGCGGCTGTATTTCATTCCCGAATCCCCTGCCTGTCCGATCCCTATTCCGGCGGCGGAGGTTTCATTTCCTGGAGGGATTTCCATTTATCCATAAGCCGTTCGGCGCACTTCACCGCAAAGAGTGCGGCCCGATCTCCGTCCTGCGCCTTCAGTGCGTTGAAAAGATCGACGTAGGAGGCGAAACAGTCGTTTCGTTCCGTTTCGCTGATCTTTCTGTATAGGAACAGGGTCTGCGACGACGTTTCCTGAAGGGTTTTCAATGACCGTAAGAGATGGGCGTTTTTCGAAGCTCTCGCCATCGTCAGCCTGAACTCCTCTCCTTGCTTCATGATCTTGGGGATTTCCCGTCTGAGAAGGGCGTGGCTCATTTCGACGAGACGCTGTTCGAGCTTTGCGAGGTCGTCCTCTTCCCGGCGTTCCGCCGCCAGGCGGGCGATTGCCGATTCAAGAACGATACGCGCTTCGAGATAAGCTTCCGTGTCTTTCCCGGCCGTGACGACCGAAAAAGATCCCGGGGCTTCCGGATCGGGTTCCTTGGAAACGATGTAACATCCGCTTCCCCTGCGGATCTCGACCATCCCTCTTGCTTCGAGCGTTCGAAGGGCTGATCTCAGGGTGTTGCGACTGATCTTGAGTTCCTCGGACAAAGCCCGCTCGGAGGGCATCCGGGAACCGACGGGCTGTCCGTCGCTTTGGATTCGATCGATTACCTTCAGGAGGGCGTCTCTTTCCCTGGTCATGGAGGGGCCTCCTCGGCTGTACTGGATGTACCACTGTTACTTATAATCGTTTTTAATGCAACTTTTATTTTCATATATTTTTCAAAATTAGCATATTGGTAGAACCAATCAGCTCGCATTAGAGCAAATTAAGCAAATACAATGTTTTTGTAACACACATTATTTCTATGCTTGATTTCCGGCGTGAACCGGCGGGAGGGATTTCCCTCAGGAAGGCCGCCTCTTCCCGGGGACGCGGCCGGCCTTCCTGAAGTTTTTCAGCCCGGCGAGGAACGGCCCGTACAGGAGAGCGTAATCTTCAAGACGTTCCGCCGAGAACCCCTTTCTTTCCGTTGAACAGAGGATCAGGACGGAGCGGATGACCTTTCGGTCGTAAAAAGGCCTGGCGAAATAGGATCGAATCCCGTGGGGGATGAAAAGGGCCCAGTCGATGGGTTTGATGCTTTCGAAGGTATCCTCCACGATGAGATAATCCAGCCTGAATCGTTCTATGTTTTCCGCGATGGTTCCCTCGTAAGGGAAGGCATGGCCCCGGTTGAGAGTTTTGAAGGGGTCGCCCGCGGCATAAACGTAAACCTGGTTTTTCCTGACGTAAACGTCGGAATAAATGATGCCGTCAATGCGGCCGATCCTGTCCTGGTGCTGAAGGAATGTCTCCAGGATCTTCATCATATCGCTTTGGTCCGCGATCTTTTCAACGAGCCCTCTTGCGAACGCTTCTTTCCCGGGATCGACGATTGCGGGGATTTTTCCGTCAAAGGAGCCAAGTTCCTGGATCAGGGCCGCGTTCGTTTCGATTTCATAGATGGAAAGCCGGATGAGCTGCCTGCCCTTGAAAAAGAGGACCCTGATGGAAACGGTTCCCATGAAAAGACTCTTGTTTCGCCGTTGAAAAAGAAGCCGCCCCTCCCAGCGCTTTTCGAAAAGGATCTGCTCTCGGATCCGTTCCACCTGCTGGTGGAAGCTGGGCGGGTAGAAGTCGATGACGGACAATTTGCCGATGTCCTCGGCCCGGATTTCGAAAAGATCCTGGGCCGCTTTGTTGTAGGCCACAATGGTCCGGTCGAAGGGTTCGATCAGAAGGACGGGATTTCCCACGAACTCGATCATGGCCTCCATTTCCGATTCCCGCTCCTGGATCTGCTTCACGATCGACGCGGTCTCCGAAACGTCGAGCATCAAACCGATATAACACTGGGGATTATATCGGTCCGCCGTACCGGTCAGCTTGATCCAGCGCATGGCGGCGTCCTCTCCGCGGACCCGGAAAATGGTGGCCGCCGTGCGGCCTTCTTTCATAGCCTTGATGAATGTCTCGTAAAAGGAAATGTCTTCCTCGAGGATAAATTTCCGGGCGTAATCGACGTTCTGCAGGAGAAGTCCCGGTTTTTTCCCCAGACTGGGCAGTATGTAATGATTCAGGTATTCGATTTTATTCTTGACGATGTCGACACGCCACAGGAGCGCCGGCAGGTTGCTGATGAAATCGATCAATTCTTCAACGGTCGCGTCCCGACGGTTTTTTTCGGCTGGCATCCCGTTCTTCCCCCTTGAAATTACGTTCAACAGCAACGGCGTACCCGCCGCCCGTCCGGGGGCATGCCGGTGAGACGGCGGTATTTGAATGCTGTAACAGCATTTTCGATCACATGCTACAGCAAATTTCAAGGGACGGTCAGGATCGGAGCATCTCGATAAACAGATGCTTTAAATCATATTGCATTTTGGGATTGATCGCCAGGTTCGGAAGGGCCTTTTTCTAACCCCGACGATGCATCTTCCGGTGTTCCGTTCCCGGTCGTCAATCCCGAGTCCGGCCGTTGATCCGCCCGATCGCCCGCGTCATGGCCCCCATGAAGTTCCGCCAGTACTCCTCGTAGGTCGTCGTGTCCGTCAGGTATGGCGTCAGAATGCAGGAGCGGAGGACATAGACGCTTTCCACGCGGTCCCATTCGGCGGCGTCGATGCCGAAAAGCTCCACGTAGGCCCGCGGCGTGTCGCCGTACTCCTCCCGTGCAAGCGCCGTCTTCGACGTGATGAAGTCATTGACGTACACCGGGCCGCTCTTGTAGGAGCACTGCTCGTAGATCGCCTGGTTCAGTTCGTTCATCCGCTCCAGGCTGCCGTCGCCCTTTTCGTGGAAGGCGTAGTCGACAATGTTCAGGTCGGGCCTCGCCAGGGGAATGACCTCGAACTCCCTGCCGTCGACGACGACGGGATCGCGTTCGAGGAGGGACCTGTAGAATCGGTAGGCCCCCTCGATGCTGCACCCGATGATCCGTCCGTATCCCGTGATGTCCAGAGGCACCACCCGGTGTGCCATCCAGACGGCCGCCGCGGCGGCCCCGGCCTTGGAGCCCTCCATGATGTAGCTGCCCAGGAGCATGGGATTGTCGTCGGTCTTCTCGAAGACGTAGGCGGCGAAATAGGAGATCAGGTCGACGACGCGGCGGTCCCGGGCCACAACGGCCCCCGCCGCGTAAGGGACGTATCCCATCTTGTGGGGATCGACGGTGATGGAGTCCGCCTCCGGCATGGCCCGGAAGGCTTCGTACACGTCCGCGGTCAGCCAGTCCGTGTCACGGTGGAGGACGCCCTGCCGGGCATGCTGCCGGTGCACCTCGTTGTAGCCAAGGAAGAGTCCGTCGCCGTCGATGAAGAGGGACCGGGCGTATCCGCCGTATGCGGCGTCAAGGTGGAGATAGAACGAGACGCCCAGGTCCTCGAACCGGTCCCGAAGCCGGACGATCTCGTGGATTTCGTCAATGGCCCCTTCCTCCGTCGTTCCGATCACGCCGACGACGGCCAGGATCGGGATTTCCTTTGCGGCGAATCCGTCGATGATCGTTTTGAGGGCGGCGGTGTCCATGCGGTAATTTCCCTTCACCGGCACGGAGACCAGGTTTTCCTGGCCGAGACCGAGAATGTCCACCGCCTTGGTCCAGGAGTAGTGCTTCGACTGCGGCACCAGGACCTTGCCGGGATTCCCCCGCGACATGCCCGTTCCGCGGACGGAACAGCGGCGCAGATCTTCGAAGCACCCCGCCGCCTTCGCCCTGTCGGCGAGATCGAGGATTTTTCCCGTCGAGAGGTTCAGAAGCTGCCAATCGTCCATGCCCGCCACGAGTTCCGGGAGGCAGGCACGGAGGGCCGGAGGGATGGACTTGAGGTTTCGCGCCATCCACAGGGCTTCGTAGTTGGCTACGGTCCCTCCGGATGTGACATGTCCCCAGGCCTTTTGCGGATCGTACCCCATCATCGCCGCCAGCTGCCGGCCCACTTCGATCTCCAGCGCCGTGGTGGCCGGCGACCCCTCGTATGCGCAGTTGTTCGGGTTGTAGAGAAGGGTCAGCATGTAGCCCAGATTGGCGGCGAGGAGCGTATCGGTGTTCATGTGGCCCAGGTAGCGCGGGGAGAACCACGGCATGGAGCTGACCTGGAGGTTTCCCGCCAGTTCGATCAGGGCTTCCCGCGTCTTCTGCAGGGTGGCGAGGAAATCGGGCCGGTCCTGCTCCTCGCCCGTGACCACGGGCGGGTCGTCGGGATGGAAGTAACGGCGCCAGTCCGCGTGGTCGTCCATGAGAAAGACCAGCATTTCCCGGAAGAAGCGGTAATTTTCCGCCTTGGGCCCCAGAAACAGGGCTTTCACGTGGATCGGGTCGTCCATGCAGTGCCTCCTTCCCGTGTTTTCTCCCAAAAGTGGTTTTACTGATGAGTGAAACATCCGGCATGTGACGCTGGGAATATTAGATGCGAGTCTCCCGCATGTCAATGGCAAACAGGCGCGAAACGGCGCGTCCCGTATCGCGCGGCCGGTGCGGGATCGCACTTTTCCGGTTCGCGGCGAACGGCGGAGGGGATTCGAAATGCATGAATCGGTCATTCTGTGATATGGTTTCCCTCCGGCCGGGATGCCCGGACCGAAATCCCGGGGAAGATGGAAAAGAAGGCCTGCCGCCCCGCAAAGCATCCCGCCGCAACGGGTCCCATGGAAACGGAAAAGAGAACCGGCCCCAAGAGATGGAAACGTCCCCTTCTATTTTCGGCGGCGGCATTTTTTGTCGTCGCCGTATTCCTCGGGGCATACCTGTGGCATCTTAGCGCGGTCATCGACAAGCGATTTTCCTCCCGAAAATGGAGCGTACCCTCCACGATCTATTCGGACAGCACGATCCTGTTCCCGGGTCAGACGATCAACCGGGAAACGTTACGGGACAAGCTCGGACGCCTGGCCTATCGAACCGTCGCAACGGAGCCGCGCCGGGCGGGAGAAATGCGGTGGCAGGAAACCCCCCTCGAAATCCGTCTCCGTGATCTCGACATGCCGTCGAAACAAAGGGAAGGGTTTCCCGTAAGAATCGACTTCGAGGGCGACCGGATCGCATCCATCGTGCGCATCGACACCGGTGAGAATCTTCCCCTTCTGGAGATCGAGCCGGAGGAGATCATGCTCCTCTTCGGACAGGAACGGGAACAGCGTGAACTTGTCTCCATCGGACAGGTGCCCCTCTTTCTCAAGCAGGCCGTCATCGCGGCGGAAGACAATCGTTTTTACGAACACCACGGGTTCGATCCGAGGGGAATCCTCCGGGCCCTTTACACCAACCTCCGTCATGGCGAAATCCGCCAGGGAGGTTCGACCCTGACACAGCAGCTCGTCAAGAATTATTTCCTCACGCCCGAGCGGACGTTGAAAAGAAAGGTCAGGGAATTCTTCATGGCCGTCGCGCTCGAACTGAGGTACACAAAGGACGAGATCCTCGAGATATACCTGAATGAAATTTACCTCGGCCAGAAGGGGTCCATTGCCGTGTGCGGCGTCGGCGAAGCCTCCCGATTCTATTTCGGAAAATCCGTGGACAGGCTGTCTCTCGACGAGGCGGCCGTCATCGCCGGCCTGATCAAGGGCCCCAACCGGTATTCTCCTTATGAAAACGCCGAACGATGCCGGGAACGCAGGGACTGGGTGATCGGTGAAATCCGCCAAAACGGGTGGATCTCCCGGGAGGCGTGCGACGCCGCCCTGGCGGCGCCGCTGGAACCCGTGGGCTATGCGGCGTACGGCAAAAAGGCCCCGTACTTCATCGACTATCTCCTGGGACAGCTTCCCGTCTACTACGCTCCCGGGGATCTCGCTTCCCGGGGTCTTTCCCTGTTTACGACCCTGGACACACAGGTCCAGGCCGCGGCGGAGCGGGCCCTGGAAAAGGGCCTCGAGCGGCTTGAGAAGAGTTATCCGGCCTTGAAACGCCCGGAAGAGGAAGCGAAACTTCAGGGCGCCGTCATCGTCATGCAGCCCAGGACGGGTTACATCCTCGCCATGGCGGGGGGACGGGATTACGCCTCGAGCCAGTTCAACCGGATCACGCAGGCCAGGCGGCAGCCGGGGAGCGCCTTCAAGCCCTTCGTCTACCTCGCCGGTCTGGATCGCTTCACCCCGTCTTACCGCCTGTCCAATGCACCCAGATCCTACGAGATCGACGGGGTGACGTGGCAACCCAGAAACGTCCATCCCGTGGACGAGAAAGGCCTGACGTTGCGGCGGGCCCTGGCCGCATCGGATAATCTTGCAACGGTCGATCTGGCCGTTCAGACGGGACTCCTGACGGTCATGAACACCGCCATGGCGTTTCGATTCTCGACCCCGATGAAACCCTGGCCGTCCCTCGCCCTGGGGGCCTTCGAGGTCATCCCTCTCGAGATGGCCCGGGCCTTCTGCACCTTCGCCGCCGAGGGCGTGGAGCCCAACCCGCTTTCCATGCGTGCCGTGGTGGATGAAAAAGGGAATCTTCTGGAGAAGCGGCACCTGAAAATCGAGAGGATCATCTCTCCTGAAAAAGCCTATATGATGAACAGCCTGCTCTTAAGCGTGGTGACGGAGGGAACCGCCCATTCCCTTCAGTCCATGGGCATCTCCTTCCCGGCGGCGGGGAAGACGGGAACCACGAACGACAACCGGGACGCCTGGTTCATCGGGTACACGCCGGAACTCCTGGTCCTGGTCTGGGTGGGATTCGACAATGGAGACCCGATTTACGCCGAAGGATCGACGGCCGCTCTCCCCATATGGGCGGAGCTGATGCAATCCATTCCCCAATACCTGTCGGGGGGCTGGTTTCGTCAGCCCCCCGGCGTGGTCGCCCGGACGATCTGCCGGGAGAGCGGGCTTCTTGCCGTACCCAATGCCTGCCCCGGGACGATGGAGGAGGTGTTTCTGTTGAAAAACGCGCCCGTCGATTCCTGTCCGGTCCACCGGGACGTCCGCGGCGACGGAATCGAAAGGGGGAGGGGATGGTGAGAGACGCGCTTCGTTCGCTCCACCGGTGGCTGACGCTCCTTCTCCTCTGTGTGGCTGCGACGGGATGCATGACCCCCGGCCTGCCGCCCGCGGAGACGGTTCCCGTGAAGACCGTGCCGGTCCCGGAGGAACAGCGGCTGCCCGTGACCGAAGATCCGAGGGAAAGGGCCTCCATGGGCCTGACGGAACAGGGGCGGGCCCTTCTGAACGACGGCAGGGTGGACGAGGCCATCGGGCTCTTCGAGCGGGCCCTGAACATTTCACCGGCCAACGGGTGCAACTACTTTTTTCTCGCCGAGGCCTGGATTCTCAAGGGGGACTATTACCAGGCGAAGGAGTGGAACGGACTGGCGGAGATGCATCTCCGGGGGGACGAAACCTGGATCGGGAAGGTTCTCGAACAGAAGAAGAGAATCAAGCAATGGATGAGATGACGGGCCGTTGCCCGGACGGGCGGCCGAAGCGGCTCCCCCCTGGTCCCGCCCCGGTCGGCCGATCGGTGAAGACCGAAATGCGCGCCGGCACCGTCCCATTCCCGGGGGGGAGCGGCGGACGGATCACAACTCCGAAATGACCGCCTTCGCCGCGGCTTCTCCGGTGGCGAAGGCCCCCTCGGTGCACGCCACGAGGAACAGGTATTCGCCGGCCAGGTGGAGGCCTTTGACGTCGTTCATGTGATTCCTCACGAGTTCGTGGATGGCATTGAACTGTCCGGGGCTTTCTTCGTTGACGGCCCGGTCCCATCGGACCGTTTCCACGACTTCCGGCGTGTCCGGCATGCCGGGCAGATATTGCTGCACCTCCCGGATCACGGCTTTTTCCCGGTCCTCCGGTGAAAGCCCGGACCAGTAGGCGTCGTGCCATCCCGCGGTATAGGCCTGGATCACGCTGGAACCCTCGGGCTGCGCCCCTTTCACATGCCCTCCCGTATCGAAGATGACGGCCAGTTTGGGGTCGTCGCTTCTCCTGAACGTGATGGCCAGGGTGTTGTCCGGGTTGAGCCGCTTCCCGGTGCACAGCGCGTACAGGTACGTGGAGCTGTAATGGCAGGTTTCGAGGGGGCCGCGCATGGTGTCGGGGAGGTCCGGCATGATTTTTCGCGCGATGAAGGCGTCGGTCGCGCAGATGACCTGGTCCGCTTCGATGAAGCCGTTTTTCGTCTCCACGCCCTTTACCTTTTTGTCTTCGATGACGATGCGCTCCACCGGCGTGGACAGTCGGACCGAGTCCCTGATCCTGTCATACAGTGCCCCGGTGATGGAACCCATGCCCCGCATCATGCCGCTCATGCCTTCCGTCAGGCTCAGGAGCGCCATGATATGGGCGATGGTCACCCTCTCCGGTCTGGTCAGGACCATGGCGTTCAGAAAGGGGTCCGCAAGGCTGTACACGGCTTCGGGGCCGCCGTGCTCCATGGCGAAATCGTAGGTGCTCACGGGACCCAGGTCCAGAAGGGCGTCATAATTGCGGGTCCTGGGGTCGCAGTCCTTCAGCCGCTTCTTCATGGCTCCGGCGAACCGGAGGATGTCGGGGATCGCCCTCAACGGCAAGCCCCGGAAACGGAATGTCTCCGGCAGGCTCATGATCCGGTCCATGACCCCTCCCCTGGCGAGGAGATAATGGACTTTGCCATTGCGGGAAAAACCCATCCGCGCCTTGGTCACCTTGACCATTTCGCCCGCGATGCCCAGCTCCTCGCAGAGGCGATACGTCGTCAGCCACTGGGGTTCCGTCATGCCGGCCCCGAGGGTAATGTTGTATCCTTTTCTCACGATGTTTCTGCACCGGCCTCCCGCAGCGTCCGATGCTTCCAGCGCCGTGACGTCCACGCCGTGCTTCCTGAGAACGTGGGTGGCCATCAGGCCCGCGCAACCCGCTCCGACGACGATGACTTTCTTCCCGCCCATGATGCTCCCCCCCGGGGATGCCGGTCCGGACGGGACTGCGGCCCGTCCGGATCGGGTGCCCGTTTAAAATCCCAAACCGATCCTCCGTTCCCCGATCTCCGTCTTCTTGTCCGAAGTGCGGCATAACGTGAGAGCGTCCGCCGGGCATGCGGTGATGCAGTTGCCGCAGCCGATGCACAACTTGCGATCCACGAAAGCGACGTCCTCTTTCAGCGTGACGGCTTTCGTCGGGCACAGCCCGACGCAGTCCCCGCAACCGATACAGGCCGCTTCGTCAACGGTGGAAAGGAAGTTGGACCCATCGATGATGTTCAGGTTCCCCATATCCTTGATCAGGCGGAGAAACATGCAGCAGCACGGGCAGCAATTGCATATGAACTGCAGCCCCTCGACAAAATTATTGCAGTTGTGGACGAGCCCCTTTTCGGCGCATGTTTTCAGAATCTGACGGCATTCCTCCTTCGTGATCCGCTTCCCGAAGTTTCGCTCCACGACGAAATCCGCGACCTTGCCGAAACTCAGGCAGGAGTATTCCGGAACCCCGTGCGCGTGGCACGGGTCTCCGCGATAATCGGCCATGTGCCGGCAGCAGCAGCGCGCCGCCGCGAACGATTCTTCCTTTTCGATCAGTTCCAGAACGCTTTCATGCGGATAGACCGCCTGCCGGCTCGGAAGCGATTCGCCGATGGGCAGGGTGCGGATGTGCGGTTCCGGCAGCAGGGCCTGCAGCGCCTCCGGGTTTTCCAGGAAAGGCGCGGCGAACTCTTTGAACTCCCTGCCCATTTGCTCCGACAGATCCAGCAGGGTTTTGATTTTCGGGGTGTCCATGCTTCGAATGACCGTAAACTCCATCACGCCCGGCATCCACGGGGACAGCTCATATTTCTTCTCGTCGCCGGCTGTCCGGGTGACGAAGAGCTGACCCTTGTCGGCCATGGTTTCAAGCAGGGGCGTCAGTCGGGAAGGGTCTTGATTGAAATGGCCGGCCAGTTGCGCCGCCGTGAACGATCCTTCCGGAAACGTCATCGCGAGTTCGGCCTCTTCTTTCGAATAAATGGCTTCGAGAATTTTCAGCGCCGATTCCACCTGCGGGATCTTGCTCTCAAACCGGCTCAGCCGCTCGCAAAGTTGCACGTAAACAGGATCGCTCATAGGGCCACCTCATGAAGTGAATCGTGATGATGAAGGATTACGGGGGAACGTGTTTTTTCGAAGCCCCGAAAACGGTTCCGCCGGAATCCTCAACTGTTCTGAACGGCGTCCAGCATCAGCGGATCGGGGTTCGTCATGGACATCAGCTTGACGAAACCTTCCAGCAACTCGAGATCCAGCCTTTCGATTTCTTCCTGGGTGCGCCGGACCATCCTGACTGCATTCACCGGGCATCCCGTCGTGCAGGCCCCGCATCCGATGCATTTGGTCTGATCGACCGCGGCGGTTTCTTCGTACCGCATGGCGTCCACGGGGCATCGATCGACGCAGGCCCCGCAGGCGATGCAGGCTTCAGGGTCGACGGAGGCAAAAAAATGATTCTGGAGGAAAACATGCGACTTGCCGACTTTTTGCGCAACGAAACTGAGACAGGCGTGTTTGCAGCAATTGCACACCACGAGATTGGGCAGACCCGTGTGGACCTGTCCCTTTTCTTCGCATGCCTCGAGAATCCGCAGGGCCTCGTCGCAGGTGATGCTGCGCGCGTGCCCCTGTTCGACGGCCCAGCGCGCCCAGGTTCCAAAGGCCATGCAGCAGTCGACGATGCAGTCGCAGACGTCGCCGTGCTCGGCGTGCCGTTCCATGAGCCGGCACGAACATTCGGAAACAGCGAAATAGTCGTTCCGTTTCACGTGCTCGAAAAGATTTTCTTCCGGTTCGGCGTCGGGCGGGAGCGCGCTGACCATGCACCAGACCGCGCTGTGCTTGTCGAGCTGCGACACGCCCTTGTCGATGTAAATCGGCTTGAACCTGGCCCAAAGCTCCATCAGTTTCTTCCCGAAAGGGGTATTCGTGTCCGCCCAGGCCGCCGTTTCGTAAAGACCGGGATACTCGATTCCCAACGGCCGGTAGATCGGGTCTTCGGAAACCGGTTCGGTGTACAGGGTGCCCTTTTTCTGCATGCTCTCGATGAGCGCCTTCAGGTCCCCCCTGTTTCTTCCCGTTTTTGCCGCCAACGCATCCAATGTGCCGCCTTCCCGTCCCATCTCGACGGCCAGCCGGGCCTCTTCGGGGGTGAACGAGAAATGGACGACTTCCTTGAACTCCGGCGTGTTGACCCCTGGGAGCGCGCGAAAAGTCGTAACCAGCCAATCGATCAGTTTTTCATACGCATCGTTTTCCATCGGGCCTCCCCGCGGATAAAGGTGTGTGCGTGGACGGAACGAACGAGATCCAATTATTTGATTGAATCATTTGATGTATCCTATATAACGACGTTTGTCTTGTCAATGAAAAAAGGAATGGGGGGAATGGGGGTCGGACCAAGTCAACTTGTTGTGATCGTGACGTAAAAAAGCAATTTTGGGGGTCATTTCACGGCTTGAAAGGCCCTTTTTGACGCCCGAATACGCGGTTTAAGGAAAAAGCGTCTTCACGATACTCCAGGGCCCGGGCGGACGATTCCGGAAGAAGGCTCGAGCGAACGGCACTTCCCTGTATAAGCTAAGCGCATTATCCCGACCCGACTCTCGATCGAGAAATCGATCCCGGAATTTCCCGTGAACGGGCGGGAATTGCCGTTGCCCGTGCTCATGCCCCTTGACTTCGGGTGAAGGGATCTTTTATCCTGAGCCGTCGTGGAGAAACGGCTTGCACCGTCCGGGGGCTGCCGGATCCGCCGATTCCTTGAATCCGGATGCCGTCGACGGGCGGATGCCCGTTCCTTCTCGTACCGATCTGTCCCGTGCCGGGAGCGCGTTCAGGGGGAACCGGACCGAGGTGAGCACGGATGTGCGGGGCGCCTCGGTCCCTGCGCCGGCGGCGCGTGCGGGAAAAAATGCGCATTCCTTGCAGACCGGGCGCCGCGCGGGATTCAGGACCGCGGCGGCGCCTGAAGGATGACGGCTTCGTAAAAAGCCCATATGCTGCGTTGCCCTTCATCCCTCGTCCCTGCGGCGTACCATCCGTACGCCTCAGTCCTCGGGATTCGGGCGC
>ENA-ORXD01001742-ORXD01001742.1-sediment-metagenome-genome-assembly--contig:-NODE-1742-length-16640-cov-3.657007_pt1 | contig 16640 bp, 11 predicted proteins | sample MGYA00237862_ERZ511471 | MGnify/ENA metagenome assembly ERZ511471
GTCATCTTCGAAGAGCTGCCGGTCCCGGGCGGGATGCTCCATGTCGGGATTCCTGAGTACCGACTGCCCCGCCATGTCATCCGTCGTGAAGTGGAATTGATCGAGCGTGAAGGCGCTGAAATCCGCTACAACACTCGGGTCGGCCGCGACGTCAGCTTTGCCGATCTGGAGAGCATGGGCTTCGAGGCAGTGTTCGTGGGTATCGGCGCGCACGTGGGCCGCCCGCTGGGCATTCCCGGCGAGGACCTTCCGGGTTCCATGGACGCCATCGAGTTCCTGCGCAGGGTCGCCCTGGGGGAAAAGGTTGAGATCGGCGACAAGGTCCTCGTTCTCGGAGGCGGAAACTCTGCGATGGACGCCGCGCGGACTTCGGTGAGACTCGGGGCCAAAGAGGTGAGGATCGTCTACCGTCGGACTCGCGACGAAATGCCGGCCAACCCGTGGGAGATCGAAGAGGCACGGGAGGAGGGCGTGGAGTTCCTCTACCTGGCCGCGCCGGTTCAGTGTGAGGGGGTCGAGGGAGTCCAGGGTCTGATTTGTCAGCAGATGGAGTTGGGGGAGCCTGACGAGAGCGGTAGACGGAGGCCCATTCCCGCGGACATGGCCCCATTCGTATTGGAGGCCGACAGCATCATCGCCGCCGTTGGACAGCAGCCCGACTTCGAGCCCTTCAAGATCGACGAATCGATCAGACTCAATCGCTGGGGCTACATGGAAGTCGATCCCCATACCCTGGCAACCAGCAGGCCCGGGGTGTTCGTGGGAGGCGACGCGGTCAGCGGCGGAGGCACCGTGATCGAGGCAATCAACGCCGGCAAGGTGGCCGCCAAGTACATCGACAAGTACCTGCGCGGCGAACCGGTGGCCGAGGATATCGAAGACAAGACCCGGCGCATCGCGGTGTACCTAGGCGCGCAGAAGAGCGTGTATCCGCTGGCTCCCGATGTGGATTACGGCGCCCGGGAGAGTATGCCCGTGCTGCCGGTCGAAGTGCGCAAGCATACCTTCGACGCGGTGGAGCTCGGTTACAGCCTCGACCAAGTGCGTCGGGAAGCGGATCGCTGTCTACGGTGCCACCGTCCGATATTGGTGGCCATGTAAGACCGCCGCGCCGGCCGCCGCGGCTCAGCCGTTCGGCCTACCAGATGGTCAAGCCGGTCCGGGCATCCATCTTGCGCATCAAGGTGGGCCCGGACAGGGTGGTGAGCAACATCTCCATGTTGAATACCCTGGTGTTATGGGCCAGATGACCACCATGGATACGGCCTGATTCATCGCACAGGGTGACGTGCGCGTGAATGATCGGCCGTCCATCCGTGAGAGAAACGTTGCCTAAGAGGCTGAGGACCTCGAGTCGGTGATCGAGCTCCCGATCGATCCAACTGTGGGAAGCCTGCTCGTAGTAGCGGATGTTCGCGCGCGAAACCGCGCCGATTCCGGAGATCCAGCCCAGGTTGATTCGCATGTTCTGGACGAAGTCCTCGAGTTCCAGGAGCAGGTCGCTGTCGTAGTCGGGTTTGAGGATATAGGCAGGTCCCGCGGTAGTCTCAATATTGAACATTGTTCGGCACCCCTCGGCCTTCTCTCCTGCGGTCTTTCAGTCGTCCCACTTGAACTCGGGTGTGATGCCCTGATCCCAGATCTCGCCCGTGGCATCCTCGAGTACCCGTTCTTCTTCCGGCGTCATCTCGCTGATCAGAGTCGAGGGATCGCTGAGCAATTTGACCTCCAGCTCAGAGGCATCCACTCGGCCATCGTCATCGAGCGAAGCGTTCGACTCGGTGAGGTGCCCCGGCAACTCGTTGAGATCCATGCCTTCTCGGAAGAGGATCACGCGCTCGCCCAAGGGTAGCTCACGTCTCAGATCAACCAGGTACTGGTACCAGACGATATCCCAGGCGACGGTCACGAGGATCCGAGGCTCGGGGCCGGACGCGGGGGTGAGGTTGACTCGCGGCCGTCCAAGGCTGCGTCCAACTTCCCGCATCTTCGCGGTGAAAGAGCTTTCGTTGAAGTAACGTTGCACCGCCTGGACTTCGTCCATGCGGAAGTGCCCGATAGGCTCGATCTGACGATCGGACGGTGACGGAACCGGAGGGGCAACCACGGGCACTGCCGGTTGGGCGACGGGCGGCGGAACGAGCCGTGGCTCTTCGTAGGGGGCCTCTGTTGGCGCGCTTGTTTCCTCGGCCGCCGGCACTTCCGGCGCCTCAGCCGCTTCCAGGGTCTCGGCGAATTCGGCGAACTCATCCCGCGCGCCGGCTTCCGCGGCGGCCTGGCCCTCCGGTCCCTCGCCTGCCTTTTCTTCGGCCTCGAACTCCGGCCAGACGATAGGGACCTCTTCTTCCTCGACGGGCCCGTCTTCTGATGCGCCAGGGACTTCCTTGTCCGGCTCGGGCACGACGGTCTCAAGCTCCGGCGTGGGCATTTGGGTGGGTGCCGTCGAGGTAGTCTCGCCCGGTGCCTCGCCCGGTGCCGCGCCGGTTGGAGCCTCAAGGGGCACCGGCTCGCCGGCGGAAGCAAGCACAAACTCCGTCTCCCGCAACTGCTGCCGCGTAGTCTCGAGTTCGCGCTCCAAGCTGTGGAGCCGGCTTTCGACGGTTGCGCTCTTACCCTGCGATTCGGTGATGATTTCGGCTGCGAAACGTTCGAGAGAAAGAGCGAGCCTCCCCAAAGCCGCCTGCATCTCGCCCTGCAATGCGATGAGATCGGCGACAGGGAGGAGAAGCTCCCTCGTCTTGTCGAGAGCATCGTCCGCCGCGTTTGCCCGCGCCTGTGGCGCAGCGGCGGCAGGTGGTCGCTCATTGGCGTCGGGTTGCTCTTGGCGCCGTGCGCTCTGCTTCTGCTCCCCTTCAACCTGATCCGCGGAGCCCGCGGAAAACGAAGCGCCGGCCGCGCATTCAGGGCACAACCGGGCAAGACTCCCGTCCGCGAACTCCTGTATTACGATTTCATCTCTCAGCTCGAGGCCGCAGATCTCGCAGCGATCGCCCGAGGGAAAGACGTCGTCGGAACCGGCCACAGGTCATACCTCCCTCTCGAAGGAACCAACACCGAGTAGGTGGATGGTGGATTCGCGCAAGTATACCAGTCGCCTTCGGGCTTCCCGGATGTTGGCTGTTGAGGGTGCCGCTTGAGCGTTGGCCACTCATGGTTTCCAGTCGGTTACCTGTACTGATTGTAAGGTTTTGCTGACGGTGACCCTACGCTGACGGTCGTCCGGCGACGGCTCGGTGTCTAATTCGCCCGCCGGCTTCCGATCCCTAGGGGACTTGAAACAGTAGCCTCCAGGCTTCGTTGACGCGGCGTTGCGAGACGCTGTGACGCAAGAAACTGGGATCGAGGTCGTCGATGCGGACTCTGTCGAGACCATCCGCGTCCTTGAGCGTCCACAAGACCCGCAACATCGATTCATCACCCGTTGAGGCCGCTCTTCGAATCGCCACCTCGTCATGCGTGGAATGGAGCTCGACGGCGAACACCACATGGTCGAAGACGTGGGATGGAACCCCCGCGTCCAGGCCCAAGTCGTAGATTCGCTCCACGCTCTGGGCCCCATGTCGGGAGTCGATCCCGTCGTGGGTCCTCCCGATGTCGTGCCACGCGGCGGCGAGGACGACCGCCTCGAACTCGGCCGGAGTCAGATCGGCCGCGGGGGCAATGGCACAGGCGTGGATGAGCACACGCCGAGTATGTGACAGCCCGTGGATGCTTCGTGGCCTCGTGAACCACGAGTTCTCCAACGAAAACGAACGAGGATCGAATTTCGCCATCGTGATCTTTGATTTCACGCTCCAAGTGTCCTTTCCCAGCCGCGGCCGGATTCCGCTCGTGCCCTGCCATTGGAGATTGTGCCATGATCAGCCTCGGGGCGTCGTCCAGGTGGTGCACATGAGGTTCCGTTTGAGAGGTCAGCGGTTGATGACGATGTACAGCGCGGCCGAACGGCCTTTCACCTTTATCCCGTCGACCTCCTTCTTTGTCAGTTGCGACGACAAGGATGGGACGGACCGCCTCTTCCGTAATCGCTGATCACCGGCAACTGACGCTGACCCCCCATACGATCAACAGCCTGCGCGGTGTTCGGTTCGGCCCAGCGTTCTCTCAAGTCGCGGCTGGACTGCATGCTAGACTTCCTAAAGAAGGGAGATCCGCGCGCGCGGCGCGCCGGTGTGAATCGAGGGGGAGACGCTGATGCCCGTAGCCAAGAAGATCGCCGAAGCCACCAAGAACTCCTCGTGGATCAGGCAGATGTTCGAGGAGGGTGCCCGACTGTCCGGCATCCACGGGCGCGAAAAGGTCTTCGATTTCACGCTCGGCAACCCCAACCTGGAACCTCCGGAAGAGTTCAACCGGGTGCTCGAAGAGCTGGCGGCCGATCGGACGCCGGGCGCGCACGGCTACATGTCGAACGCCGGCTATCCCGAGACGAGGGCCGCCGTCGCCGCTTCGGTGGCGGCGGACCAGGGTGTGGCCGTGAGTGGCGAGGAGGTTGTGATGACCTCGGGCGCCGGCGGCGCGCTCAATGTGATCTTGAAGGCGATCCTAAATCCCCGCGATGAGGTCATCGTATCCCGACCGTATTTCGTTGAATACGGCGCCTACGTCGACAATCACGGGGGCGCGCTCAAGCCGGTGGTTTCAAAGGCCGGGTTCGACCTCGATGTTGAGGCCATCCACAAGGCCATCGGTTCTCACACGCGCGCGGTCATCATCAATTCTCCGAACAACCCGACGGGGTGTGTCTACCCTCAGGAAACGTTGGAAGCCCTGGGAGACCTGCTCCGCGCCGAGTGCCGCCGTCGAGGCCGCATCATCTATCTGGTTTCCGACGAGCCTTACCGGCGGATCGTCTTCGACGGTCTGACCGTGCCGCCGGTCATGGCCGCGTACGCGAACACGCTCATAGCCACCAGTTACTCCAAGGAACTTTCGCTCGCGGGGGAGAGGATCGGCTACGTAGCCGCCCACCCGGCGATACCACGGGTCGACTCTCTGATGGAGGGGCTGATCCTGGCCAACCGCGTTCTTGGCTTCGTGAATGCGCCCGCCCTCATGCAGCGCGCCATCACCAGGCTGCAGGGGCTCTCGGTGGACGTCGCTCCGTATCAGCGAAACCGGGACGTGCTGTGCGACGCCCTTGCGGAGGCCGGATTCGAGTTTCACAAGCCCGAGGGGGCGTTTTATCTCTTTCCCAAGTCGCCGCTGGCGGATGACGTGGCCTTCTGTAGGGAGATGCAGGAGCAGTTGGTGCTGGTAGTTCCTGGTACGGGCTTCGGTCAGCCGGGTTATTTCCGTATCGCCTTCTGTGTGGGACCCGAGGTGGTCGATGGGGCGCTTCCCGCGTTTCGGGCCGTCGGCGCGAAGTACATGGGGACGTAGCGCGATCCCGCATGAAGTACCTCGTACTCATCATCGATGGCGCCTCCGGCTGGCCGGTGGACGAGTTGGGAGGGAGGACCTCCCTCGAGTCGGCGCATACACCGCATCTCGACCGGCTGGCCCGGGAGGGCACGGTGGGCGTCGCCTACACGGTGCCGGAAGGGATGGAGGCGTCGAGCGCGGTGGCGTGCATGAGCCTGATGGGCTTCGATGCCTCGCGCTACTACGCGGGGCGCGGCCCGGTCGAAGCAATGGCCATGGGGATCGAGTTGGAGCCGGGTCAGGTCGCCATGAGGTGCAACCTCGTGTGTGTGACGGACGGAATCCTCAGAAGCTACTCGGCCGGCAACATCACCTCGCCTGAGGCTAACGAACTGATCGCGGCGCTTAGGAGCGAGCTGGCGGACGAACGGTTGGATCTGTTCCCCGGCGTCAGTTTTCGGCACATTCTTACTGTGAAGAACGGAGCCGATGTTCTTGCGACCAGGTACACGGCGCCGCACGACCTCGCCGGCAAGCCGGTGGCCGGCAGCGGCCCTGTGGGCCCGGCTGCCGGCCTCATCGAGTCGCTGACTGAGAGATCGAAGACGATATTCTCCGACCATCCCGTCAATCGGTCGCGGATCGCCCGGGGGCTTCCCGCTGCCACCCAGATCTGGTTGTTCTGGCCCGGGATGAAGCCCGAGGACATGCCGCATTTCGCCGCCACCTTTGGCGGGCGCAGGGCGGCCTTATCATCCGGGGTCGACCTCCTCAAAGGTCTCGCACTGCAGGCCGGCATCGATTTCCTGAAGATCGAGGGGGTGACCGACGGTTCCGACAACGATTATCAGGGCCAGATGGCCGCCGCGGTTGAGGCCCTCGATCAGTACGACGTCGTCTTCGTTCACGTCGAGGCCCCGGATGACGCGGGGCACGAGGGTTCTGCTGAAAGGAAGGTGCGGGCTATCGAAGACGTAGACCGGCTGATGGTCCCGCAGGCTTTTGCCTTGGCCGAGCGGTGGAAGTCAACAGAGGAGTCCGGGCCGCTCCGTCTTCTGGTGATGCCCGATCACCCGACTCCACTCGCGATCCGGACGCACGCGCGGGACCCGGTACCTTTCGTCATGTGGGGTGAAGGCTTCTCTCCCAACGGCGCCCAAGTTTACACCGAGAGTGAGGCCCGGGCCACAGGCTTCGCCGTGGCGCCGGGCCACCTTCTCATGGGCAGGTTCTTGAGCGACCGCTGCTAGATAGACTGCGCCCCCGTGCCGACCGCTAGGTGGTCTTCTCGAATTCGTCTTTGCCGGCGCCGCAGTCGGGGCATTCCCAGTCGTCAGGCAGGTCCTCGAAGGCGGTTCCGGGAGCGATGCCTTGGGTCGGGTCGCCAACCTGGGGATCGTAGATGTAGCCACACAGCAGGCATTGCCACTTGTCCATCATCATTCCTTTCGCTCAGGATGACCGAACGGAGCGGGTCGCACTCGACAGCCGGCCCGTCCGTGGCGGACGTACCGCCCGCATTATATCGAGCACGGCCGCGTGGAAGTGGTCTCTCTTGCTCGCCTCGCCTTGACTTCGGACCTTGCGGTTTTGTAGGATGAACCTTCGGAAAAGCCTGTTCGGGCTCACTCGCGCGCGGACAAGGAGGCCGTTCTTGATATCCTCCAGGGGGAGTTCGAAGCTGACGACGCTCGCCTGTGGGCCGGCCTCCTCTGTTTTTTGCTGGATTGATGAGTCGCGGGCGCGTGTCCGAGCTTGGTCCTTTCCTTTCGTTTGAGAAGCCGCTGGCGCCGATAAAGGAGGCAATGCTGCATGGAAGCTAAACCACCCGGAACCCGCACTCGCTGCTGGAGGAGGCTCTGGCTCTTCTTCGGCGTGATGGCGGCTTCATTACTGGGCTTGGCGCCGGCTGCGCTGGCTCAAGAGGGGGGAGGAGAGGCCTACCTCATACTGCCTAGCCTCGGCGACGTCAAGTTTCATGGGGCCAGTGGTCAGTGGCTACTCGGCCTCGGCCTCATCATTGTGGCTCTAGGCCTGGTGTTCGGGCTTGTCATCTTCTTCCAGATTCGCAGGTTGCCCACCCACAGGTCGATGCGCGAGATATCGGAACTGATCTGGCAGACGTGCAAGACATATCTGCTGCAACAGGGACGCTTTCTCGTCCTTCTGTGGGTGTTCATCGCCATCGTCATCGGCGTCTACTTCGGCATATTGTCCACCCCGGAGACTGGGAGCACGGGCGCCAGAGTCGTCGTCATCCTCCTGTTCAGCATCGTCGGAATCCTCGGAAGCTACGGGGTGGCCTGGTTCGGTATTCGCATTAACACCTACGCCAACTCGCGTACGGCCTTCGCGAGCCTCAGAGGAAAACCGTACGAAATCCATGCGATTCCGATGCGTTCGGGCATGAGCGTGGGCATGATGCTCATCAGTGTCGAACTCATCATCATGCTCATCATCCTGCTGTGGGTGCCGCGTGATTATGCGGGCCCATGTTTCATCGGCTTCGCTATCGGCGAATCCCTCGGCGCCGCGGCTCTGAGGATTGCCGGCGGCATCTTCACCAAGATCGCGGATATCGGTTCCGACCTGATGAAGATCGTCTTCAACATCAAGGAAGACGACGCGCGTAACCCGGGCGTTATCGCGGACTGCACCGGAGACAACGCCGGCGACTCCGTCGGCCCGAGCGCGGATGGCTTCGAGACCTATGGTGTGACCGGCGTGGCCCTCATCACCTTCATCATCCTGGCAGTGGCCGATCCTCTTGTCCAGATCTCGCTTCTGGTGTGGATCTTCGCTATGCGTGTCCTGATGATCGTGTCGAGCGGCGGCTCCTACTTCATCAACGCGGCCATCGCGAAGGCGCGGTACAGCAAGGCCGACAAGATGAACTTCGAGGCACCGTTGACCTCTCTGGTGTGGATCACCTCGATCGTCTCGATGATCCTAACCTTTGTGGCTTCGTACCTCCTCATCGGCGGCAGCACCCAGATCGGTGAAGCCCATCCGAATTACTGGTGGCTGCTCTCGATTATCATCAGCATGGGTACCCTTGCCGGTGCCATCATCCCTGAGTTGGTCAAGGTATTCACCTCCACGAAGTCCGGTCACGTCAAGGAAGTCGTCGCCTCCGCGAAGGAAGGTGGCCCATCCCTCGACATTCTCTCCGGCTTCGTTGCCGGCAACTTCAGCGCTTACTACCTTGGCTTTGCCATCATGGTTCTGATGGGAATCGGATACTTGGTCAGTACCCAAGGATTCGACATTGGCGACGGCGGAATCATGCTCGCGCCGGCCGTGTTCGCCTTCGGCCTGGTGGCATTCGGCTTTCTGGGTATGGGCCCGGTCACCATTGCCGTCGATTCCTACGGCCCGGTTACCGACAATGCTCAGTCGGTCTACGAGCTTTCCACCATCGAGCAGATGCCGAATGTGGCGGCCGAGATCAAGGGTGAGTTCGGTTTCGATCCCAACTTCGACGTAGCCAAGCACAATCTCGAGGAGAACGACGGCGCCGGGAACACGTTCAAGGCCACAGCCAAGCCGGTGCTTATCGGCACGGCCGTGGTCGGTGCCACGACCATGATCTTCTCGATCATCATGTCCCTTACTGACGAACTCACGAACAACCTGGACAGACTGTCGCTGCTCAACCCGCCGTTCTTGCTCGGCATCATCATGGGCGGCGCCATGATCTTCTGGTTCACCGGCGCGGCGACTCAGGCAGTGACCACGGGCGCCTACCGCGCGGTGGAGTTCATCAAGGCCAATATCAACCTTGGTGCCGGTGTCACAAAGGCCTCAGTGGAAGACAGCAAGAAGGTTGTCGCCATCTGCACCACGTACGCGCAGAAAGGGATGATCAATATCTTCCTGGCCGTCTTCTTCGGCACGCTGGCGTTCGCGTTCCTCGAGCCATTCTTCTTCATCGGCTACCTTATCTCCATCGCGATCTTCGGTCTCTTCCAGGCTATCTTCATGGCCAACGCCGGAGGCGCGTGGGACAACGCCAAGAAGATCGTTGAGGTCGATTTGAAGGAGAAAGGCACCGATCTTCACGCGGCCACCGTCGTTGGCGACACCGTGGGCGACCCGTTCAAGGACACCTCCTCGGTAGCCATGAACCCGATCATCAAGTTCACCACGCTGTTCGGACTCCTGGCGGTCGAGCTGGCGGTTACCATCGCCAACTCTCAGGGTAACCATGTGCTTACCTACATCCTGGCGGCCGTGTTCTTCTTGATTTCTGTGTACTTCGTGCACCGTTCCTTCTACGGTATGCGTATCAAGAAGGCCAGTTAGCGGTTCGATCTGATGTATCCGGCCGGAGCGCTGTGTGCACCGGTCGCGAAGGTAAGTCTGGGCCGCCCGCCGCACTCCGGTGCGGCGGGCGGCCTCTTTCGTGGGTGCTTGACGTTCTGGCGCCTGGGGGAGATAAATGAAAGCGATTTTTGGCACATCTAATAGGAGAATGATGTGAGCGCTGCCTCAATGGTCAAGCGGGCCTTGCTCGGACGCCCCATTGCGACCGCCGAGGAAATGCAGGAACGCCTTCCCAAGAAGTTTGCGCTGCCGGTCTTCGCCTCCGACGCCATCTCTTCCACGGCGTACGCCACCGAGGAGATACTCCTCGCCCTAGTTGTCGCCGGTATCGTTGCGGTTACTTTTTCCATCTACATCGCTGTAGCGGTTGTCACGCTGCTTGTCTTCGTCGCTCTGTCCTACCAGCAGACAGTCCAAGCCTATCCGAATGGCGGTGGTTCGTACGTGGTGAGCCGCGAGAACCTTGGTTTGCTGCCCGGGATGATCGCCGCCGGCTCACTGATGGTGGATTACGTGATGACGGTCGCGGTGAGCGTGGCCGCAGGAGTGGCCGCCATAACGGCCGCCTTCCCGGAACTCGAGGGCGAACGGGTCATCATCAGCGTGGCCTTGATTGTCCTGGTCGCGCTGGCGAATTTACGTGGGGTGCGAGAATCCGGCCGCTTTTTTTCGATTCCGACGTACGCCTTCGTGGTTCTCTGCGGTGGATTGGTGATCGTCGGACTGGTTCGTTGGGTGGCCGGAGATCTTCAACCGGTCACATCAATCGGCGGGGAGACGAGCATCCAAGGACTCGGGTTGTTGTGGATCGTGCTCCGCGCTTTTTCGGGAGGCTGCTCCGCCATGACAGGGACCGAGGCGATTTCCAACGCCGTTCCGGCCTTCCGGCCTCCCGAGAGCAAGAATGCCTCGTTAACCCTCGGTGTCATGGCGGCGATACTCGCCTTCCTGCTGCTGGGTGTCACTGTGCTTGCCCAGGTGCTACATATCGTACCCGAGGAGGCCAGCACGGTTCTCGGCCAGATCGCTCATGCAGTGTACGGTGGAGGCTTCTTCTACTACGCGCTGCAGATTGCCACCATGGCGATTCTGATCCTGGCGGCCAACACCAGCTTCACCGGCTTCCCGCGGCTTGCCTCCGTCCTCGCGCGCGACGGGTTGATGCCTCGCCAGTTCATGAACCGGGGTGACAAACTCGTCTTTTCGAACGGAATCATAGGGCTCATGGCGGCGGCGATCGTCGTCCTTGTGATCTTCCGCGCGCAGGTCCACAGCCTCATCCCGCTCTACGCGGTCGGCGTCTTTACCAGTTTCACCCTTTCGCAGAGCGGAATGGTGGTCCGATGGTTCCGTCTGCGAACCCCCGGCTGGCATCATCGCGCGGCCATGAACGGTTTCGGCGCCCTTCTCACCGGTGTGGTGACTGCAGTCGTGATGATCACCAAATTCCGCGGAGGCGCCTACTTGGTGATCCTCGCGGTGATCGTGCTGGTCTCGATCTTCTACACCGTCAAGCGACACTACGGCCGAGTCGCGTACTTTCTTGAGCCCCAGAACCCTGATCAACTGGAGCGGCTAGGCAAGGTAGCGGTGTCGCGGCCCCGAACGACAGTCGTGCTCTTTGTCTCCAAGGTGAACGAACTGACGGCGCGGTCGCTCGCTCTTGGCCGCGGGCTTTCTCCCGACGATTTTCACGCCGTGACCATCGGCAGTGATCCCGAACAGGTGGCTGCTCTGCGCGCAACGTGGGAAGACATGGAAATCGCGGTCCCGCTCAAGGTTATCGAATCGCCCTATCGCGAGTTCACGCGCCCTGCGGTCGAATACATCCGCTCGCTCAAGCCTGCGGCCGATCACACGGTCACGGTGATCATTCCCGAGTTCGTGGTGGAGCACTGGTGGGAAAACTTCCTGCACAACCAGAACGCCCTCCGACTCAAGGCCGCGCTTCTTGGTGTACCGTGGGCAGTCGTCATCAGCATTCCTTTCCACATAGGCATACGGAATGACCAATCTTGACCGGCTGAAACGGATACTGCTCGGAAGACCCCTCGCTACTTCCGAACAGCACCACGAGCGTCTCACGAAGAAGTTTGCTCTCCCCGTTTTTTCGGCGGATGCCATCTCTTCGACGGCCTACGCGACGGAGGAGATCCTGCTGGCTCTCATCCTCGCGGGCTCGATGGCCGTTACGTGGTCGCTCCCCATCGCCCTCGCAGTGGCAATGTTGCTCGGGATCGTCGCCATTTCCTACCGTCAGACCGTGCATGCTTACCCCAACGGCGGCGGCTCCTACATTGTCAGCCGAGCGAATCTGGGTTTGGCACCTGGTTTGGTCGCGGCCGCGGCGCTCATGGTCGGTTACGTGGCCACGGTCTCGGTAAGCGCGGCTTCGGGAGTAGCGGCCATCAGCTCGGCCTTCCCTGCTCTTTATCCATACCGACTGGCCATCTGCGTGGGCCTGGTGGTTCTCATAGCTCTCGCCAATCTGCGCGGCGTGCGCGAGTCAGGAAAGCTCTTTGCCGCTCCGACCTACTTGTTCGTTCTGCTTTGCGGTTTGCTGGTGATCGTGGGACTGATCCGCTGGGCTACCGGGAGTCTGCATCCGGTAACCAGCGGGACCGTTCCTCCGGCGCAGGCTCTCACCCTCTTTCTGATTCTCAGAGCCTTCTCCGGCGGATGCGCCGCTATGACCGGAACGGAAGCCATTGCCAACGCGGTGCCCGATTTCAAGCCCCCTGAGAGCAAGAACGCGGCTCAGACACTTGGGATCATGGCCGCGGTCCTGGGATTCCTCCTTCTGGGCGTTACCGCTCTTTCGCAGATAACCCGAACCTTTCCCCAGGCCGGAGACACCGTGCTCAGTCAGGTCGCCCGTTCCGTCTATGGTAGCGGTGGGTTCTTCTATTTCGCGATGCAGATTGCAACTATGGCCATCCTCGTTCTGGGCGCGAACACATCCTTCGCCGGCTTTCCCAGGTTATCTTCCGTCCTTGCCCGGGACGGGCTTCTCCCACGGCAGTTCATGAACCGCGGAGATCGGCTCGTCTTCTCAAACGGAATTATCGGACTCACCGTCGCGGCTGTCGTCATCATCGTCATCTTCGATGCGGATACTCACCGCATGATTCCTTTCTACGCGCTCGGCGTGTTCATAGGTTTCACCCTGTCCCAGATCGGGATGGTGATTCATTGGCGTCGATTGAGCACCTGGATGGTCTCCTCGCGCGATGATGAATGCATTCGGCGCGCTGCTGACAGGAACAGTCGCGGGCGTCTTGCTTGTCACAAGATTCACGGAGGGCGCGTATATCGTAGTGACGGCGATACCGATACTTGTCGCGATTTTCTACGACGTCCAGGCGCACTACCGGCGAGTGGGGGAGGCTCTGGAGCCTCACACAGGACTTGAACTAGAAAAGCTGGGGCGCGAGGCCGGCGCGTTGCCGAGGACTACCGTCGTTCTCTTCATCGCTCAGGTAAACGCGATGACGGCAAGGGCCCTCGCGGTAGCTCACGCACTGTCGCCGAATGACCTGAGAGCCGTAACCATCAGTAATGACCCGGAAAGACTGGAGCGACTCCAGACAGCCTGGCATGGCCTTGAGATGAGCGTTCCTCTCCATGTCGTCGAATCCCCGTACCGCGCATTTGTGAGCCTCGCTGTCGAATACGTCGAGTCCTTGGAGCCGAGCCCGGAACATGCCGTCACGGTTGTCATACCCGAGCTCGTGGTGGAGCACTGGTGGGAGGCGTTTTTGCACAACCAAGACGCGCTTCGTCTCAGGGCGGCGCTTCGACGTGTGCCTTGGGTCGTGATTCTCAGCATCCCGCTACACATCGCCGCAACCTCGACAGTCCCAAAAGGGGATACACTAAGCTGAATCTGAGGTGCGATCGCCTTCGGGGGCAAGGTGCCACAACAAGTCGGCGCAGACCTATTGATTCTCGACGCGGGTGAGTTGCTCACGTGCCCATACAGGGCGGTCAATGCCCGCCCAGGGCTCGGGCGGATCCCGGGGGGAGCGATCGCCGCGGAGCAGGGTCAAATCGTCTGGGTGGGGGAGACCGATCGCTGGACCGACGCGGTACGGCTCCACGCTGGGGCCGAAATCGTCGAGGCCGAAGGCAAGGTTGTCATGCCCGGTCTGGTGGAATGCCACACCCATCTGGTTTTTGCCGGGAACCGAGCGGAAGAATTGCAGGTGCGGGTAAGCGGAGCCTCTTACCCGGACATAACATCCGCCGGCGGCGGCATCATGAGTACGGTTCACGCAACCCGTAAGACGTCGAGCGAGAAGCTTGGGGACATCGCGCGCCGTCGCCTGGACCGCTTCCTGCGGTACGGGGTCACCACCCTCGAGGCCAAGAGCGGTTATGGGTTGACTGTGGACGAGGAGCTACGGATGCTCGAGGTATGCCGCAAGGCCGCGGAAGGGCACCCCCTCGACGTCGTTTCGACGCTGCTTGCCGCCCATGCCATTCCTGTCGAGTTCTTTGGGCGTGCCGACGCCTACGTCGACCTGATTGTGGACAAGCTTATCCCCGCCGTGGCTAAACGCAGGCTGGCGCGGTTCTGCGACGCCTTCTGCGTGGAAGAGGCCTTCTCCGTCGCCCAGTGCCGAAGGGTCTTGCTCGCCGGCAAGGCGCACGGCATGCGGCCCAAGTTGCATGCCGATTTGCTCTCGTACCGCGGGGGAGCGGAGCTGGCGGTCGAAGTCGGAGCCGTCTCCGCCGATCACCTGAACATGGTGAGCCAGGAAGGGATAGCGGCGCTGGCCGCCGCAAGCGCTCCTGGGCCCCGCGGGGGACGGGGGCCGGTTGCAGTCCTGCTTCCCGGTACCGCGTTCTTCCTCAACGTCGAGGAGCGGGCCCCCTCACGGCAGCTTCTCGATGCAGGGGTGAGGGTTGCCTTGAGCACCGACTTCAACCCAGGTAGCAGCCCCACGCAGAATCTCTGGCTCATGACCACCATGGGGTGCTGTCATTTCGGCATGACCGATACCGAAGTCATTCGGGCGGTGACCATTGAGGCGGCCGCTGCCCTCGGGTTGGAGGAAGAGGTCGGTAGCCTGGAACTCGGGAAGAAGGCGGACATCCTCATCCTCGAGAACAGCCGCCACAATGAGATCCCCTATCGTTACGGCATGAATCCCGTGTGGCGTGTGTACAAGCAGGGTAAGTGCGTCGTCAAGCGGGAACCGGCCGGGGAGGCCTGGTAGCGGCGGTGGGCTCTCGTCTATCTCGCTGACGCATCCGGTCCCCTCCTGGGCCACCAGGTCCAGCGGCCGAGAAGCACTGTGATGGCGGGGACGAGAGTGGTGCGGACTACGAACGTATCGAGCAGCACGCCGAAGGCTACGGCGAAACCGATCTGCAACAACCCCATGATGCTGGCGCTCATCATGCTCGCAAACGTTCCCGCGACAATCACGCCGGCAGAGGTAATGATGCCCCCCGTCCGGGCCAAGGCCAGTTTGGTACCTTCCCGCGTGCCGCGCGGGCCGACTTCCTCCTTCACCCGGCCGATGAGAAAGATGTTGTAGTCCATGCCGAGCGCGACCAGCATGACGAACATGAAGAGAGGCACCCACCAAGTGATACCGGACGCGCCTAGAATGTCGACGAACAGGATCCGCACGACACCCAGAGTGGCCGTATACGACAGGAGGATCGTGAGTATCAGGTAGATCGGTCCGATCAGCGCCCTCAGAAGAATCAAGAGCACGGCGAAGATCCCACCGAGGACAAAGACGATGGCTCGGATCATGTCGCGGTTCGAGGCCTCGCGCAGGTCGAGCATCACCGCCGAATTGCCCTCGACCACACCCTCAAACCCGTTGTCGCTCAAAGTCTGGCGGATTGTCTTCACGGTTTCGAGGGCCTCGGGACTGTAGGGACCCGAGTCGAGGACGACTTGAAGCCTGGCCGCCGTGCCGTCGGCGGAGATGTACGCTTCGCGCAGGCCCCTGAGGCCTTCGTTGTTCTTGAGATAGAGCTCCGGCAGCAGGATGGCGTCGGGCCTGGACATGAAGGAGGTCTGCAGTGTCTCAAGCCCTTGCGCCAGTGCCTCCAGTTGGGTCATCGCCCTCGTGAGCAACTCCTCGCTGAGTGGACCGCCCGTTCCTCCCGCCTGGCTTCTGATCTCCTGCGCGAGGCCCGCCAGCTGGGACAGCGCGCCGGCTGCCCTCTGGTATCCGGGGTCCTGCGCTGCTTCAGGATAGGCAGTGGTCAATTGGATCAGATAGCCATAGATGTCGAGTAGCTGCGCGGCCGCGTCCTCGAGCTGCGCAGCCTGCGACGTACTCAGCGCTTCGCGAACAGCCGCAGCCTGCACTCCCAGCTGATCGGCGACATTGAGGGTGCTCTTGTCGGGCAGCGAGGCCGTGAAACTCCTAACCACACTCACGTGGGGAACACTCGCGAGCAACTGGTGAAGAGACTCGCCGCGCGTGAGCCCCTCGGGGGTGCTGAAGCCCGCGTTGTCGATGACCACGATGTTGAGCGGCTGCATCTCGCCGGGGCCGAGGTGCGCGGCGAGGACGTCGAAACCCTGTCTCGCCTCGTCATCCTTCGAGAGGTCGCCGAGCAGATCGAAATCCCGTGCAAGCCCGTTCCCGTAGATGGCGAGGGGAACGAGCACCACAATCGGCACCAGGAGCGCAACTACCGGGCGTTTGACCACCTTAGTCGCCCACGCATGCCATATCCCGGCTTCTTTCAGATGACGGGCCTTACGCGGCCAGAAGGCATGGTCGCCCAGGATGGTAAGCATCGAAGGCGTCAAAGTCAGACCCGCAAAGAGGGCGATTACCACCCCGATGGCGATACTGGGTCCGCTGGTGTTGTACAGGCCGAGCTCAGTCGCCGTCATCATGGCCAGACCCACAATCACGGTCCCGGCGCTCGAAGCAATGGTCTCTCCTACGGCCTTCACCGTGGTTTTGACC
>ENA-ORXD01001743-ORXD01001743.1-sediment-metagenome-genome-assembly--contig:-NODE-1743-length-16636-cov-3.471647_pt1 | contig 16636 bp, 16 predicted proteins | sample MGYA00237862_ERZ511471 | MGnify/ENA metagenome assembly ERZ511471
TCCACGGCAGTTTTGAGCATGTGTTGCAGCTCATTTTCATCTTTAGGCGCCATAATTGTAATATTGGGAATGGAACGCAAATAAGAATAATCCAGAAGTCCCTGATGGGTCGCCCCATCCTCACCAACCAGGCCGCCGCGGTCAATGGCAAAAACAACGGGCAGCTTTTGCAGGCAGACATCATGGATTATTTGATCGTATGCTCTTTGTAAGAAAGTCGAATAGATGGCGACAACGGGAATAAAACCCTCCATCGCCAGGCCTGCGGCAAACGTTATCGCGTGCTGTTCCGCGATTCCGACATCATAAAAACGGTTCGGGAATTCCTGTGAAAACTTATCGAGTCCGGTGCCCTCACACATTGCGGCAGTCACAGCCACGATGCGGGAATCGGCACGAGCCAGCCTGACCAACGTTTTTCCGAACACATTTGTATAGGTTGGAATGTCGGATGGAGAAGAAATTGCCTGGCCTGTTTCCACATCAAAAGGAGCGACGCCATGAAAACCATGCGGATCTTCTTCGGCAAACTCGTACCCCTTGCCTTTCTTTGTGATGACATGAACAAGCACCGGCCCGGTCATTTCCCTGATATTCTCAAAATTTCTGATGAGATATTTCAGGTTGTGTCCTGCCAGGGGTCCCACATAGGTAAAGCCCATTTCCTCAAAAAGAGCTCCGGGAACCATCATGGTTTTTAATATTTCCTCAACTTTCCTGGCAAATTTAATCAAACCTCCCCCGATTCCAGGAATGCTGTTCAGAAAGCCTTTAATGTCCGCCTTGATTGTTGTGATGGTATGTCCGGTCATCACGCGGCTTAAATAGGAAGACATTGCTCCGACATTCGACGAAATGGACATTTCATTATCGTTTAAAACGATGATCATATCTTTTTTACGGTCTCCAGCCCAGTTCAATCCTTCAAAGGCCATTCCCGTCGTCATGGAGCCGTCACCGATTACGGCGATAAGCTTTTTTTTATCGCCTTTTAAACAACCGGCTTCAGTCAACCCTGCGGCGGCGGATATGGATGTTCCGCTGTGTCCGACATTAAAAACATCGTACGGACTTTCTTCCCGTCGCGGAAATCCGCTGATACCGTTTTGTTTGCGCAAGCCGGCAAACTCATCCTTCCGGCCGGTGATTATTTTATGAGCATAAGCCTGATGACCGACATCCCAGATAATTTTGTCCTGTGGCGTATTGAAAACATAATGGAGGGCCAGCGTCAATTCCACGGCACCCAGAGATGAAGCCAAGTGCCCGCCACAGGATGCAACCGTATGAATAATCAAATCTCTTATTTCCTGAGCCAGCGTATTGAGTTCGGCAACATTAAGTTTCTTGATATCCGCAGGATATTGCACGTCTTTCAAAACACTGTAATCTACTGTTTCCGGTGGTTTTGCCAAAACAAAAACCTCTTCTCTGTCAAAATGTGATTATGATTTTCTTTCCTTAATATAACGCGCTATTAAAATAAGCGGCATCGCCCTTTCATCAAATCCTGATAAACTCGCCACTGCCATTTCTACATGCTGTTCCAATTTCTCTTTTGCCGTTTGCATGCCCAACAGCAATGGATAGGTCGGTTTGTTGCGAGCGGCGTCGCTGCCTGTACCCTTGCCCGTTAATTCACTGTTTCCTTCGACATTCAGGATGTCATCTGCTATTTGAAAAGCCTGACCCAGGTTGATCCCGTATTCCATCAGCGCCTGAATTTTATCTTTGCCGGCGCTGAAAATCATCGCGCCCGATTTCACCGCAGTCGTAATCAATGCTCCTGTTTTGCGTCGGTGAATTTCCTGAAGCGTTTTTTCATCAGCCCCCGTTGTTTCAGAAATCACGTCAAGCGCCTGCCCTCCGACCATGCCGGCAATGCCTGCCGCATTGGCTATTTCCTGGATGATTGCCAGACGCCGCTCAGCCGAAAACATCACTTTCTCCGAACGGGATAAAAGAGCAAATGCTTCCGTCAACAGGGCATCTCCGGCAAGAATCGCTATGTTCTCTCCGAAAACCTTATGGCAGGTGGGTTTGCCGCGCCTGAAATCATCGTTATCCATGGACGGCAGGTCGTCATGAATGAGAGAGTAGGAATGAATTAATTCCAGCGCGCAGGCAACGGGCATCGCCGGAGCCAGATCACCGCCAACAGTTTCCGCGGCCGCCAGACAGAGAATCGGACGAATTCGTTTTCCTCCGCTCAAAACACTATAGCGGACGGCTTTATATATTTCACCGGGAACACCCTCCTCGGGAAGATATCGGTAAAGCGCCTCCTCCACAATATTGCGTCTGTCTTCCAAATACGCTTTTAGAAACAAGTCATCATCCTGAATCACTATCGTCTCCCTGAAAACGTTTTACCTGCAAAGAATTTTCTTTTTCCAGAAGCATCTCAACGCGTCTTTCGGTTTCTTCCAGTTTGGATGAACAGAAGCGGATGAGTTTGATTCCTTCTTCAAAAGATTTTAAAGCCTCTTCCAGAGGCAGCTCGCCTCCTTCCATTTTCCTTACGATGTCTTCCAGCTTTTCCAATGCATCCTCAAACTTTTCCTTTGCCATAATTACCCCTGACCCCGATCAACGGGATAAGTAAGTTAGTACGTTTACTTTATTGCATAAAACAAACGCAAACTTACTAACATATTTTTTCTATTTTAGCGTCAAAATTACCTCTTGCCAAGCGAACATTAACAGCTTCTCCGATTGTCAAACCGTCCGTTTGCCGGACAACCTTGCCGCTGGCGATATGTGTTGTAATACTATAACCTCTCTGCAATACCGCCAGAGGACTTAACGATTCCAAAATAGCCGAATTTTTCCGGACTGTCTCTTTGCAGGCAGACAGGCGGAATGAAAAATTGCTCAGCAGATTCTTTTGAATATTGTTTAGGAAAATCTTTCTCTCGCTGATTTTTGCGGCAGGGCTCCGGTGCCTCAACCTTAATTCCAGTTGCTTGATTTCGTTGCTGAGAAGTTGCCTTTCATGATCGAAGGCCGATGCAAGTCTCTCCTTAAGATCATCCAATTTGATTTTTAAATTAACGACAAATCGTCGCGGATTTTTCAGCCGGTCTTGCAGGCCGACAAGTTGATCTCTGTTTAATTCCAGATGACGGCAGATTCCTGACGCCATTCTCTGTCTGAGTCTATCAATGTTTGCAATCAAATCCAAGCGCCGTGGCACAACTAATTCTGCGGCGGCGGAAGGCGTGGGAGCGCGCAAATCGGCAACAAAATCACAAATGGTAAAATCGGTTTCATGGCCGACAGCGGAAATTATCGGGATAGAAGAACTGAAAACTGCCCGTGCCAGTGACTCATCATTAAAAGGCGCCAGGTCCTCCAGCGAACCGCCACCCCGGGCAATGATGATGACATCAATATTTCCATAGGAATGTAAATTGCGCAATGCCTGCATTATATCAGCCACGGCTTCGCTGCCTTGCACCCGCACAGGCACTATCAATATGTCGGTCGTGGGGAAACGCCGTTTGGTAATGTTTAAAATATCTCTGATGACCGCGCCCGAGGGAGACGTTATAACGCCAATTTTTTCAGGTAGATAAGGCAGAGATTTTTTATGGCATTCATCAAATAAGCCCTCCGAAAAAAGCTTTGCTTTAAGCTGTTCAAAAGCTTTTTGCAAAGCTCCAACGCCAAGCGGTTCCACTGATTCGACAACAAGCTGATATTCGCCTCTCGGCAGATAAACATTCAATCGAGCCCGGCACAAAACTTTCAAGCCTTCTTCCAGCTCAAAATTATTCCGTCTTACATACCCCCCTCCATACTGACGGAAAAAAACCGCCTTTATCTGGCTTTTATCATCTTTCAGAGTAAAGTAAAGATGGCCGGACTGCGGCCGCCGCAGATTGGATATTTCTCCTTCCACCCGGAGGATATCGAACGTTTCTTCAAGTAAATATTTAATATTATCATTAAGTTGTGAAACGGTAATGCTTTCTTCCATGAGCTTGATCCTTGGATTTTCAACTATCAGATATTGCAAGGTAAAACAAGTTTGAATTAACGAAGAAACTTTTTTCAAGAATCTGTTGAGACTATTCCGGGAAAAGTTGCTGTTGAATATAACCGGCAGGATTTCATTGACACACAAAAAACTTCTTTATATGTTTGCAGCATGAAAACGATGACCCTATGTAGGAGTATTAGGATGAATCATAATTCCCTGCGACGAATGAAGTTTTTTATCGTCTGTCTTTTCCTTATTCAAGCTTTTTTTGCCGAGGCGGCGACACAGGAATTGAACGTCAAATTGTTTAATGCCGCTGAAAAAGGACATCTTCAGGACGTGCAGAACGCATTGAAGAATGGCGCTGATATTAACGCGATGTTCATAAAAAAATATGATGATATTTTCGCTAAAAAAATAAACGCATTAATGGCGGCATCTGAAAATGGTCACTCGGAAATTGTCAAACTTCTTTTGGATAGGGGTGCTAATGTCAATGCTGAAAGAATTCCTGACAAAAATACGGCTTTGATGATGGCATCGCAAAAAAACCATGCGGATATTGTAAGAATTCTCGTGGATAACGGAGCCAACATTAATTCAAAAAGTAATTACGATGGCGTCACCGCTTTAATGATGGCCTCGCAACAAGGCCATGCCGATGTTGTGAGAATTCTCGTGGATAAGGGAGCCGATGTCAATGTGCGTAGAATTAACGAAAATGAAACTGCCCTGACCATGGCGTCAGAAAAGGGGCATGCAGACATTGTGAAATTGCTTTTGGATAAAGGCGCTGATGTCAATGTCAAAAGAGATAAAGATGGCATAACAGCGTTGATGAAATCCGTGGAAAAGGGTTATAAAGACGTTGTGAAACTGCTACTGGATAAGGGTGCAGATGCCAATTTAAGGAGCATGAAAAATGTAACTCCTCTGATGATGGCGGCGCAAAACGGTTATACGGAAATTGTCAAACTTCTATTAGAAAAAGGCGCTGATGTAAATTCAAGATCGAAACCGGACGCGATGTCGGATGATGTAACCGCTCTGATGATAGCGGCGCAAAACGGCCATTTTGACATTGCAACGCTTCTCCTGGATAAAGGAGCCAATGTCAACGTAAAAACAAATGCCACTGACACAACCGCCTTGATGATAGCGGTGCAAAACGGCCATAAGGAAATTGTCGAACTTCTACTAGATCAGGGCGCTGATATCAATGCGAAAGATGAAAACGGTTCAACGTCTTTAATGAACGCATCCGCAAAAGGCTATTTGGAAATTGTCAATATTCTATTGGACAAGAACCCCGATATCAATGCAAAAAATTCCAAGGGAGTAACCGCGTTGATCGTAGCATCCGAAAAAGGTCACATAAAAATAGCAGATCTCCTTTTAGAAAAGGGTGCTGATATCAATGCAAAAAGTGACGATGGTGTGACTTCGCTTATTATAGCATCGCAAAATGGTCACGCAGAAATTGTAAAACTTCTTTTGGAGAAGGGCGCTGATGTAAATATAAAAGGAAAATTAAAAGGATTTGAATTCACCGCGCTAAAAATGGCAAAAAATTATGGTAAAACTGACATTGTAGAAATGCTGCGGAAAGCGGGTGCAAAAGAATAATGGAATTTGCAGAGGGGATCCCTTTTTAGAACCCCACGGACAATCCGTACTCATTTCAAATGGTCACGATACTTTTTAAAGAAAAAAATACGCATGCCTTCACGTAAAGCGAAAGCGCCATGCAGGTATAAACCTCCCAGCCACGAAGGCACATAAAAAAAATCACTATAACGATAGGTCATCCAGCCCGCGGCCGAAATTGCTCCTTCTGCAAACATTCCACCGATAGCCATTAATCCGGAAAGTATAAGCAGCCACAACCTGTCATAACTGGACAACCATCGCACCACGTACGTACCGTAGAAAATTACAGAAAGAATAAACGGCTCATGATGACCGAATCCGCTCAGCAAATAAATAAGGGTAAAAATGATAACAGCCTCGGTAAAATCGCGCGCGTTCCCCGGAGAAACACTTTTTTGCGTATAAATGCCGGCAGGTAAATTTTCAATAACAAGCAAGTAGGCAAATGCCATCAAAAGAAATGTCAGGATGAACCCCGGGAAAACCCACCAAGCCTGACCGAACAGAAATGGATCAGCATATGAGAGAGTTTGTGTATAGACGTGAACACCGTCGCATACTGTCGCGACCAATGCTCCCATCAAAGCAAATAAAATAATGCCGGTAAAATTTTTATTACGCATTAATAAAGACATTTTTTGCTCCGATATTCTTAACAATATGACTGTGGATAAATAAAACCTCTCTTGCACTATTTTTCCGGTTCAAACTGATTTTTTGCCGCTATAAAAGATGGCAGGTGGAGCAGTAAATACGTCAGGCTTTTGCGGTGCTGCCAGATGCGTTTGCGGAATTTTTTTCGCCACGTTTTATCGGAATAAAAACGCTTCACATGTTCGTTGTAGAGCTGATCGAGCCTTTCCTTGGAATCAATGCCTTTTGGCACAACAACAAAGTTCAGACAGTTCATCAGCCGCCAGTCCTCATCAAATGTTCCTTCATCCTTTATCGTACTCCAGAGCGGCGCTCCGGGGAATGGCGTGAACTTGGCCATGTTCATATCATCCAGACGCAGCGAAAGAATAAACTCGGATGTGCGTTTGATCGATTCTTCCGTTTCACCGGGCAATCCCATCATAAAAAGTCCTTTGGTACGCAAGCCGGCTTTTTGAATCCTTTGCACGGTATCCCGCACGTCATCGAGCGATACCCCCGATTTGTGCCGGACAAGCATTTCCGTATCGGCCGATTCAATCCCCAGTGAAACCATCAGGCACCCGGAATCTTTGAGCATTTTTAATAAATCATCATCCGTGTAGCCTACGCGCACGGCGCAGTTGAAATGAATGCCCAAAGGTTGACGGCTGAGTTTTTCACAAAGATCGACAATGCGCTGACGATTGGCGGTGAATAAATCGTCGTAAATATTAATGTGCCTTACACCGAATTTATCATGCAGATATTTCATGTGTTCGTAAATGTAGTCGGCGGAATTGTAACGAAAACCTTTTTTAAAAACAGAACGGTCGCAATAGGAGCATTGATACATGCAGCCGCGTGATGTGATCATCGTTGCGCCAGGCGTATTGATATAACTGAACAACGGCAGGTGATAATCATGAGGAAACCCCTTGAGCTTTTCGTACGCCGGAAACGGCAGACTATCCAAAACGGCTATCTTCGGACGAGGCTCATTGGTGAGGATTTCCTCTTTATTTTTCCAGATGAGGCCTCTGATTGCATAAGGATCAAGACCGGCGGCAAGTTCGGCTATTGTTTCTTCGCCTTCGCCGGCGACAAGAAAATCAAACGCGCGATAATCTTTCAGGAGTTTCCCTTCCAATGCGGAAACATGAACACCTCCGCATACGGTTATGATATCGGGATTTTGCTTTTTAATGAGCTGTGCAAGATCGGCGGCATCTGGGAAAGATGACGTTGTCGCCGAGAAACCAACCATTTGCGGTTGATAAGCAAGAATGGTCTGTGCCTGTTTTTGCAAATCAAGAGGAGCGTTTGGTCCAAGACAATCGAAAACAAAAACATCATGGCCTTTCTGTTCCAGATATGCGGCGATGGAAAGCAGTCCCTGCGGCACCATCCTGTTGGCAATGTCGGTGATGTCGCGTTTGCCGGGAAACCAGTTGAATCCCCGGGGATGAACCAGGACAACTCGTTTTTTTTGTTTATAAGAGGCCATTATTTTAATAATTTTTCCGTGATCTTGTTGAGCCCAAAACAAAAGCCTGTTTGCCCGAAGCATGACAATTATAGTGAACGAAAAGAGAGTCTGGTTTTTCCCGCATAGTCCGCGCAATGCCGAAAGCCGCCGCCGTGGAATGAATTCCGCAGCAGGGCAGATAATCTTCAACTTCAAATCCCTTTTCTTTCCAGAAATGAATTTCTGTTTTGTTCATCCGGAATCCCGGCAGAACAATTCGGCTTTTTCCCCTTGTTTCACTGTTCTGCGAAATAAGACCGGATAAAATATTTTCAATATTAAATTTTTCTTCCGGCGTATTTGTTTTCTCGCCAAAATCCACTGCCAGAATATCTCCAATGTTTCTTTCGTCATCTCTTCCCAGTAAAATCCAGGAACTTCCTTCTCCCATCGGCATCTTACGGGAATTTTCGCAACACAGGTTAACCCGTTCGCGGTATTCTTCAACAGTAGGAGTAAAAATATCACAGCCACCAACCAGCGCCAGTTCTATCTGACCGCTTTCCAGATAACTTTGCGCCAGCCAGAGCGCCGACTCAAACGATAATTCTTCATGAGAGATGGTCAGAACGGTTCCGGAAACTTCGCAAATCCTTGCCAGGACAAATGCGGCGGCATTGCTGACCGAATTGGCGAATTGATTAGGGCTGGGAAATCCGCCGCCATGCTTGAACACTTCCGTAATAAAAGGCATGATCTCGTCAATGTTTCCCAATCCCGTCGCCAGAAAAATTCCAGTCCTTTTACCCTTCAAATAATCAAGCGATACGTTTTGCAGACAGGCCAGCCCACCGCAGGCAACCATTTTGATGAACCGTCCGGCGCGGCGCATCGGCTGCCCCATGACTTCAACAACCAGTCCCTCGACATTGAGCGGCAGCTCGTTTTCTTCCCAAAGCGCGTCGCGATTCCGCATCAACGACGGACCGATATAACTTGCCGCGATGACCGGCATGGTCGTTTGTAATTTAATTTTTTTGTCGTTTGCGTTCATAATATTTTTACTTTCCAAAATCACAACTGAATAATTTTTGGATGAACAGTTTTCCTCTTTATTAAAACTATGTTCCCCGTGAGCATCAACAAATCCCCCTCTGTCCCCCTTTAGCAAAGGGGGAAGCTCGTTATCCCCTCCTTTTTTAAAGGAGGGTTAGGGAGGATTTTTTCACTCCTTAATAATCACATAGCTGGTGCAGGTGCCTCCGAAGCCGAAATACGTAAACAAATAGGCTCCGTCGCGCGCCTCCAGATTTTTCTGCGACGGGGCAAACCCGATGTCGGGATCGATTTCCGAAAAGCCGAAACTGCGCGGAATAAATCCTTCCTCACAACAGGAAAGCCAGACAGCTGTTTCCATTGCGCCGGCCGCGCCCAGTGTATGACCGACAGCGCCTTTCAGGGAAATAACCGGAGGAAGTTGATCGCCGAAGAATCTGACCAGACCCCGTCCTTCCGAAAGGTCATTGTCGCTTGTACCCGTACCGTGCGCCTTGATGGCCACAACATCCGCGGCAGACAGTTGAGCCGACGTCAAAGACCGTCGAATAACTTCGCTGACGGTTACTCCGTCGATTCCTGCAGAAGTCATACTTTTAATGTCGTTATATTGATAGCCGCCGGCAAATTTGTATCCGGAGGAAGAATGCTTTTGAGCATCCAGAATGACCACGGCGGACGCTTCACCAATCTGCATTCCGGCGCGTTTGGCGCAAAAAGGACGGCAGCGCTCATTATCAACGAGCATCAGGCTGGCAAAACCATGCAGGGTCATGTTCAAAAGAGGTTCAAATCCGACCACAATGGCCCGACGGATTTCTTTCCGCTGAAGAAGATCGGCAGCAACGACCAGTGCATGCGAACTGGAAACGCAGGCCATGCTGAACGTCATCGCCATGCCCCGGATACCGTACCTTTTGGCGATTAAATCGGCTACCTCGCCGGGACCCCGGTTGCGGCAGGAAATGACCGGTGATTCCTTATCGGGATTTTCGCGCACAGCCTTCATAAATTCATATTCATTGCGGATAAAAAGACCTCCCGTTGTTCCCACAAAAATACTTGATTCGACAATTTCTTCACGGGAAAGTTCGGCCATTAAAAAAGCTTCATTCAGAGAATGCTCCAGCATGGCCATGGATTTATCCAGAGGATTACCCGGATAGGAAACCTCAAAAGATTTGAATTCGCGATTGATTAAATGAGAGGATGTTCCAACGGCTCCCGGCGGAGCATTGCCCGCAATTAAATTACGGCCGGATTCAGGAGCGCTCCATCCCAGAGAGGTTACCGCTCCCCAACCACGCACATAAATATCTGTATTGTTCATCTTTTGACCTGTGGCGCTTCAATGATGAAATCGGCCAGCGAATCAAACGACTGCATGGCTTTGGCCGCCGTGGAGGCGTTTCTCAAATCCACGCCGAATTCATGTCTTATTTCCATGGCTATTTCCATCGCGTCGAGGCTGTCCAGTATCAACGGCCCCGGACCGCCGATGAAGGGAACATCCGTGGGCACGTCTTCAGCCTTTACATCAGGAATTTCGCATGCTCTGATGATCAATTCCTTGAGCTTGAAAATCAGTTCTTCCCTTGATGACACATTTAATGCCTTTAATTTCTGATCTACATCCATTTAACCTTCCTCCCTGCTACATAAAAACAGACCAGCGCAAAAATCGTCAAAACAGCCAGCTTCGGTAAAACAGAATTAAATTCGGCGTCACGTAAGAAGACATCGAGATAAGCCTGATGCGCCCAGTACATTGGTGAAATCATCGCCAGTTTCTTCATGACCAGCGGCATCACTGCATGCGGCACCATGATGCCGCCGAAAGCCGCCATCAATACCGCTCCCGTGGATGCCAGTGCCGAGGACTGTTCCGGAGATCGGGCTAACGCAGCAATCACAACGCCAAAGCCGGTAGATGCCGATGCAACGACAATCGTAACGGGCACCAAATGCCATGGGTTTGCTCCCAGCGTATAAGGAATTTTAATCACCAGGGGCATTATCCAGACGCCGACGCACAGCATTAAAGCAAACTGTATCAAATTAATCAAATAATAAGGAATCAGCTTGCCCAAAATAATAAGGTTGGCTCCTACCGGATAGGTAAAAAGTCTCTGTAATGTGCCGTCATTTTTTTCCCGTAAAAAACCGATAGACATGGGAACGGCGATGAAGAACATGGCGAAAATCGACCAGCCGGGAACGCTTTGCTGAAGCGGGCCGGGTAAACTTTTATTTTTCTTTGTTTTCTCAACGATAAAACTTGACGTCATCGCTTCAATATCGTCAATACCCATAACCACCGAGGCAGTCACGCTGGTAAGCAGCGAACGGACAGCGGCTTTATATCCGGCATCCAGTACGGGGTCGAATTCCATTTCCACCGGTTTGATGCCGTTTTCAAACCCATCCGGTATGTAAATGACCGCGTGCGCTTTGCCGCTTTCAAAAAGTCTGTTGTTGTCAAAACCTTTCGGCCTCTCGACACGCTGAATCAATTGATGAGCGCTTATTTTCTTTTCAAGCAAAGAAGACTTCGGCGAACGGCCTGCTGTTTCAATCACAATTGAAATCTTCTGACCGGTTATTTTTTCAGTATAAACGCCCTGCAGCGCCAGCGAAAGAAAGAAAATCAGGGCCACGGGCATAATAAATAAAATCGGGATCGTCTGACGGTCGCGCAGCAACACCAGTATCTCTTTGCGGATCAATTCTTTTAATTTTCTTAACGTCAAATTATCGCCTCAATAATTTTCTTAGTCATCGCGCAAACCGCGTCCGGTGCGTTCCAGAAAGAATTTTTCCAGGTTGTCAATTTTGTTCATATCCCCTGAAAAAATCACCGCCCCCCTGTCCAGCATCGTTACCTTGGAACACATTCTCTGCGCTTCATCCATGATGTGCGTGCATAAAACAATCGCCATGCCGGAGGCATTCATTTTTGTCAGTGTTTCGTAAATATGATTACGGCTTTGCGGATCAACGCCCACCGTCGGCTCATCCAGAAGCAAAAGCCGCGGTGAATGCAATAGTGCCACGGCCAGATTCAAACGGCGCAGCATTCCTCCGGAATAGGTTGTCACACGTTTTTGCGCGTAAGGCAAAAGACCGGTTTCGACCAGAACGGCATTTGATCGTTCCTTCACAAGTGTTTCGGAAAGTCCGGCCATGATGCCGAAGATACGCAGATTTTCCCGGGCTGTCAGTGACGTATAAACCGATATCGGCTGAGGCGCATAACCGATGCAAGTTAACGCGTCTTTGTCGTCGTTTTTATTACCGTAAACATGAATGTTTCCCTGGTATCCCCGTAACTGCCCGGTAATCAGGCGCATCAACGTGGTCTTTCCCGCACCGTTGGGTCCCAGAAGCGCGTGAATGCCTCCGCTTTCCACTGACATGGAAAAATCGCGCAGAGCGTATTCCGTTTCCCCACCGGCTGATTTAACAGCAGAATTGTAGGAAAAAGTTATTTGCGAAATTTCCAAGGCATTCATGATTTCAGTTTTTTCGCCACATCCCGCAGATTTTTAAAAAGTTCTTCTTCACGGCCCGCGCATATCAGCATCAGTCCGCCGGCTTTGGCAAAGGTTTCTTCCTTGCCGCCTCTTTTCTTGATGACGCGCGCGCAGGTCACAGCGAACTCACGCCAGATGTCACCGATGGCTGTCATCTCCTGTGACAAGTCGTCCATTTCCGCGGAACCGAACAATTGCGCAGTTTCCTGCAGAAAGGCCGCGTACATATAACGGAATCCAGCGCCACCGGTGCCGACTTCCTCCTGCATGCGGACAATCATACCCAATTGGCGGCATGCTTCTTCAAACCCATATGTCTGTTCGAATTTAATGATTCTTCTCGCAACAAAGCGAATCCCGCGAATGCCGGCAATCGGCAGAGGCACTCTCACCATCATATTATACGTATCCAGTATTCCTTTAATGCAAGCCCCTCGTAAATCGGGATTAGGATTGATGGTCAGAGGATAATACATGAAACCGTGCGGCTCCAGCGGTCCGCGAGCGAAACGCGCCCGGATCAGATCTTCCGTGGGACAATCCATCGGCCTGTCCAGTACAGGATCGCTCACCCGAAAGCCGTTTTCAATTTCCCGTAAAATAATAATGTTGTGACCATTGAATTGAAAACGGAAACGATTGGGAATATATGAAAGCCAGTAGATATTTGTAGTTACGCCGACAATCTGTCCCGACCGGAGGACACGGCGCATTTCATCCATGCCTTTCTGTGCGTTGCGAAAATGCTTCATGAAGAATTTTCCACCCAGCCTTTTAACCGCCTTTCGGAAAACCGCTCCCGGTTGCGAACGATAGGTGGTGATGGGCAGACCGACAAATTTTATAAACGGCAGATGGCCGAAAAAAATTCCACTGCCGATGCCGAATATCATCGGTTCGCTGATTTCCAATCCTTTATCCCGAAATAAAGCCGCTGTGACACCGGTCTCACAGTGCGCGGCATGGTAATGAACAAAAGGTTCCCCACCGGATGTCGTTTCTGTATCAGTCAATAAAAAATCCCCTTTAATTATTGTGAAACTCCATTTCCGAAAGCGAAGCTCTGCGGAATGGGTAAGTTGAACAATCCCGCACAGCGGAGGGAATAAAACTCTATGCTTGCTACGGATTTCATTCCCGTGATTTTTGAGGTACCTTTTTCAATTCGTCTATCGTAACCGCAAGAGCCTGCGCGTAACGCTCAAATACTGAATCTTTGAGTTTGGCAAAAATTTCCGGACGCAAATGACGTTTAACCCGAAACACCGCAATACCCGCTGTTTTGCCCAGAATATCCGGTATCATCTGCCGCCGCTCCATGTGATAGGCCAGCGGACTTTTTTCACCGGCAATCACCGCCTTTCTGGTGTTTTCCAGATTAACAGCCAGTTCATCAACGGCCAGACGATTGATGAATTCTTCTTCATTCCAACCGCTGCTGGGCACAATCACATACTTGCCTTCGTCATTGACGGCGTAGCAGGCACGTTTTATGCCTTCATAATATTCAACCGTATTATCCTGTGGAACTTCGTTTACTTTCATTAATAATCTCTGCTAACCAAGGTAACTTTACTCATTTGATAATATTTCTTATACTAAAATTAGTAAAGGTTAAAGAAGATTTAATGAGCCTGATTTTTCGAAACACAGTGAGCGAAAAATCTTAGAGCGAATTATCCCCGAAGCGCAGCGGAGTGGGACTTTTAACTTAACAAAATGAGACGATAAAAGCATATAAAACGCATATCAGTAATTGATCTTCTTCCCCAAAAACGGCTCGAAATGATGCCATTCGAAGGGATGCCGGCGGGCAAACGCAGCCAGATCTTCGGCGTAGGCCTGCGCCGATTCCTGAACGGCTTTTTTTCTATCCGCGCGCGTGGCGGCTGTCACCTTGCGCCCCGACGAAACCTTGATTCGATATTTCCCGACGGCTTCCTGATACACAAAAAAAGTCATCAGCGGCGCGCCGGTCATCAGGGCAAACAAATGCGGCGTGTCGGGAAGACGGACTTCGTGTCCCAAAAAATTCACCGTAACGTAAGTCTGGTCGCCCCAGAGTCGGTCGCCCGTCATCGAGACAATGCCGCCCTCGCGCAGAAAATTGATTCCCTCGATCAAGGCAAAGGGTGACTTTTCATCTTCGGATGTCGCCACAATTCTAATGCCGCTTTTAGCCATCGCCTCTTTTTGAATATGCTCAATCTGCTCTTTATGCTTGGCTCCCAGATAAAGCATAATCGGCAAACCTTTTTTGTTGAGCGTCTGCGCGGCCAGTTCCCAGTTGCCGATGTGCGACATCAGTAAAATCGCGCCCGTCTTTTTTTGCACGGCTTCTTCCAGATATTCCCAGCCTTCCTTGATATATTCGATATCTCCTTCATCGAAGCGGATGAAGCGGTGGATATAGACGTCGGTAAATTTATGATACTGACGCCACGCACACCACAGGTGATAGAAAAATCCGTGCTGCGGAAACAACGTGCGGTAAAACTCGAAGCTGTTGGCCACGCGCACAGGGAAAAGAAAAAAATAACCCGTCGCCACAAACCAGGAAAAAATGCGGAAAAACCACAACCCCAGTTTGTGTGAAAGATAAAGCAAAATTTTATAAGGCAGTTTTTTCATATGTGACAGTTTGTCATTTATGAAAAAATATTTCCAACAAAAAGTTCACCTTACCTACTTTACTGTTTTCCATAAGAGTATAAATGCCAAAATGAGTTATAGTTAAAGGGAATAACCTCTGACCACCGCAGATATTAGGTTTTTGCACCAGTTATCTACCCGCTTAACAAGTAATGACTAAAGCGGGCATGCTGCTTGTCTTGGCATATTAAAAAACTGTTTCATCCGTAACCAAAAACTTAAACTCTCTATAGCAATGTCTTTGTTATTTGCCATTTAAGCGCGGCAACCAACGAGGCACTTCATGACAATATTCTTTCCAGCTTTCTCCAAAACGCCGTTCCAATTGAGGCTCCTCATAATGAATGACGATTAAATGAAGAATCCTCGACAAAGCTATAAGCCACGCAATCAGGATAAGCTGACCATACATCAGTGCCTGACCAAGAACGACAAATATCAATGACCACATCATGGGATGACGAACGAACGCATAAATATTACGATTCAACATTTTTTGCGGCGCAGACGTTACAAATGGAGTTCCTTTTCCAAACAGAAACATCAAAATCGTACACCAGATAGCTAATGCTGCGCCAAGCCAGATAATAATAAAACCAGCGATTTTGACGCCAACAATGCCGAAGCCTGCCAAAGATTTCGTATTGGAGATATTCATTAGAAAGCGCGGTATGATGAATAAAACACTGAAAGGTCCGATAAATCCATATAACGCGCCATCAACTGCCCGGAGAATAATTTTGTGAACATATTTAAGCATATTCAATCAATCTCTCAAACTCAATTTGATTATGAATGGAGAAGGTTCTAAAAACGATGTCGATATACTACATATATATAATAATTACAAATATAATATTATATATAGATGTCTGTATGTGATTCCCTGAATGAATTATAAGAGCATAGGGAGAAGCATAGTGGACGTTAAAGAAATTCAAAAACAACTTGGCTTGCGTTTAAGGCAATTGAGATTGGCAAAAAACCTTAGGCAGGAAGACCTGGAGAAATGGGATTTCTCTTATCGTTATTACGGAATGATTGAACGTGGCCTTATTAATCCATCGCTAGACACCTTATTTAGACTTTCCAAAATATTTGATGTAAGTTTGCATGAATTGTTCAGCTTTCTTGAAATTAACGGGGTAACAACCGACGAACGTGAAGCTGTTGCAATTAAAATATCAAAAATTTTAAAAGAAAATAAAAAAACTAAAATTAAAAAGTTGAAAATATTTCTGGAGGAAATTTTAACTCCTTAGAATAAAGATTGGGATTCTATTTTCCGCAATATATCCTTTATTTATTTTTATGAAATCATCCCCTAAGTTCAGTCGAGTCTTTTGGACTCGACTATTTACCTGTTTTGCAGATAGCCAAGTCAAAAAGACTTGGCAGAGCTAAGGTAATCCAGTTTTATTTTTCCTGGATGCCCCCGTATCAAGTGCGGGGCACGCTCATCTCTTCAACGGCATGACTAAATGGTGTCATGCCGCGCAAGTGAAATACGAAATGGCTATAGTACCCTTTAGGGTGAACCCCATTTTATGTCATGTCGAGTGTAACGAGACATCTTGTTTTTTAAGATTTCTCATCCCAACCAATCGGGATTCGAAATGACAACTGCCTTAAAATCCCTCTTGATCTCCCTTTAAAAAA
>ENA-ORXD01001745-ORXD01001745.1-sediment-metagenome-genome-assembly--contig:-NODE-1745-length-16621-cov-7.410844_pt1 | contig 16621 bp, 17 predicted proteins | sample MGYA00237862_ERZ511471 | MGnify/ENA metagenome assembly ERZ511471
CCGTGGGAGAGTAGATCGCCGCCGGAAACCTTATCGAACAAAAGAAGAGGGGAGTCCCCATCAGGGACTCCCCTCTTCTTTTTGCTGCGGTTATAGCATTTTTCCGTAAATTCATTTAAAATCAAAAAAACTATTCAACCATTCACAGCAGCTTGAGAGGAGGAACGCCTCTTGGTCGACATGCCGAATCCCGTTCGTCTCGGTGACCTGCTCGTCAACGCCGGAGCCATTAGCGAAAAACAACTCCAGTCGGCCCTCATGGAACAGCAACTGACAAATTTGCGACTCGGCGAGATTCTCATCAAGAACGGTTTTCTCACCGAAAGACAATTGGCCGAAGCCCTGAGCAGCCAGTTGAAACTCCCGATGGTGACGCTGGCCCGTTACAGGCCCATGATCGAAGCCCTGCGCATGGTTCCCGAGAACGTGGCGCGTCGCCTTGATCTTTTGCCTCTGGCCGTGCTGGATAACAACCGGCTTTTTATTGCCATGGCCGATCCGCTCAATATCATATCGATCGATGAAGTTCGAATGTTGACCGGCATGGAAGTGGATGTCGGAGTGGCGATCCCCTCCGAAATCCGCCGGGACATGGACAGTTTCTATAGTGTCAGGGGAAACGTGGACGATGCCATCGTCGAAATCGTCGACATGAGCGCGGCGGAGGAGATGCGCCGTGATTTCGATGCCGCCGCAGAGGCCTCGGTTGACGACGCTCCCGTCGTTAAGCTCGTCAACGGCCTATTGGACCAGGCCGTCCGGGAATCCGCCTCCGACCTCCACATCGAACCGTTCGAGAAATCCTCCCGGGTACGATACCGCGTGGACGGCAACCTTTTCGATGCCCTCGACTTCCCGCGCAACCTCCACCCGGCGGTCATCTCGCGCCTGAAGATCATGGCCAACATGGACATTTCCGAGAAGCGCCGTCCCCAGGATGGTCGAATCCTCCTGAAATTCCAGGAAAGGAAGGTTGACCTCCGGGTTTCCTCCCTGCCTACCGTGTTTGGGGAAAAGATGGTCATGCGCGTTCTCGACCAGGCCTCCAGCGCTGTCGGGCTGGAACGGATCGGCCTTCTCGAAGAAGATCGCGGACTCCTCGACGGCATCATCAGCCGGCCCTACGGCATGATGCTCGTCACCGGGCCCACGGGAAGCGGAAAATCCACGACCCTGTACTCCGTGCTGGAAAGGATCAACGAACCCGAATCCAACCTCATCACGGTCGAGGACCCGGTCGAGTACATGATCCCCGGCATCAACCAGGTCCAGATCAACGAGAAGGCGGGACTCACCTTTGCCGACGCCCTGCGCTCCATATTGCGGCAGGACCCCGACAAGATCATGGTCGGCGAGATCCGGGACACCGAAACCGCCCAGTTGGCGGTGCGAGCCGCCCTGACCGGGCACTTGGTCCTTTCGACCCTGCACACCAACGACGCCCCGAGCGCCGTCATCCGGCTGAACGACATGGGCGTCGCCCCCTTCCTCATTTCTTCTTCGGTGATCGGGGTCATCGCCCAGCGCCTGGTGCGAAAGCTCTGCCCCGCGTGCAAAGAGGCCTTCGAGCCCGGACCGAACGTTTGCAGGGAATACCGGATTCCGGAAGGCTCGCGCATCTACAAGGCCGTCGGCTGCGAGCAGTGCCGGTGGAGCGGATACAAGGGCCGGACTGCCGTTTTCCAGATGATGACGATCAACGATGAAATCAGGAGGCTCATCGCCGAAGAGGCGCAGGCGAGGGAAATCGAGGATGCCGCCCTGCGGAACGGCATGCGCAGCCTGCGCGACGCCGGGTTGCTGAAGGTCCTCGAAGGGATTTCCAGCATGGAGGAAGTCCTGCAGGAAACGACGATCAACTGATTGGGAAACAAGAGCGAAAGACAAGGGGTGATCTCAGGTGGCCTATGAACAGAGCATTCACACCCTCCTGAACGAAGTGATCCGGAGAAACGCCAGCGACCTTCACCTCGGCGTGGGAATCCCGCCGGCGCTTCGTATCGACGGGGACCTTCATTATATCGGCGGTCCCGTCAACCTTACGAACGAGGACATCCGGCGCATGGTCACCGAAGTGCTGACCCGCCAGAAACTGGCCCAGTTCGAGGAGGAATGGGAACTCGACTTCAGCTTCACGTTCAAGATCCCGGGCGGGGACAGCGCCCGCTTCCGCGGAAACTGTTTCTTCGAGAGAGGCAGCCTCGCGGCCGCCTTCAGGATGATTCCCACCCAGGTGCGGAGTTTCCAGCAGCTCATGCTTCCCAAGTCGCTCGAGGATATGGCGGGAAAACAGAGAGGCATCTTCCTCGTGACCGGCCCCACGGGGTCCGGCAAAAGCACGACCCTGGCCGCGCTGATGCAGCAGATCAACACCACCCGGCGCTGCCACGTCATCACCATCGAGGACCCGATCGAGTACCTCTTCAAGTCCGAAAAAGCCATCATCCAGCAACGCGAGGTGGGACTCGACACTCGTTCCTTTGCCAACTCGCTGAAACGGGTCCTGCGACAGGACCCCGACGTCATCATGATCGGCGAAATGCGGGACCTTGAAACGATCTCCGCTGCGATCACCGCCGCCGAGACGGGACACCTTGTCCTCACGACGCTGCACACTCCGGACGCGGTGCAGAGCATCGACCGCATCGTCGACGTCTTCCCGCCGCACCAGCAACAGCAAGTCCGCATGCAGCTCAGCCACGTCCTGATCGGGGTCTGCTACCAGCAGCTGATCCCCCTGATGGGCGGCGGCCGCACCGTTGCCACGGAGGTCCTTTTCGCAACCCCGGCTGTCCGCAACTGCATCCGGGAGGGAAAAACGGCCCAGATCCGGAGCATCCTCCAGACGAGCAGCGGCCAGAACATGCACACGATGGACCAGGACCTCGCCCGCCTCGTCTGGGACGGCTTCCTCAGCAGCGACCAGGCGATGTTCTATGCGATGGACCCGAAGGAACTCGAGCGGATCCTGATGGACATGTCCCCGGCCGTAAGGCGAAACCTGTAGCGGGGGAGGGAAGACCATGGATTTCAAGTACAGGGCGAGGAATGCCGAGGGAAAAACGATCAAGGGAAATCATACCGGCCAGTCCCAGTACCATGTCGTGCAATGGCTTCGCGACCAGAACATGGTTCCCATCAGTGTCACCGAAAACAGGGGGGGACCCCGGGTATCCTTCCTGGACCGCATTCGCCTCCACCTGGGAGTCAGCCTGAAGGACAAGGCGGTCCTTTTCCGCCAGATGGCGACGCTACTCGGGGCGGGCGTGGTCCTCGGGAACGCCCTTTCCGTCGTGAGCGACCAGACTAAAAACGTCCGCCTGGCCCGATCGATGAGGGAAGTCAAGAGGCTCGTCGACAGCGGCAACTCCCTGAGCGCGGCGCTTCGTTCCCGCAAGGAGTTCTCTTCCCTGATCTGCTCGATTATCGAGGCAGGGGAGGACGGGGGCATGCTGGACCGGAGCCTCGAGCGCGTGGCCACGTTCCTTGAACGCCAGGACGAACTGCGGAAAAAAATCATCTCGGCAATCACCTATCCCGCCGTCGTGAGCCTTTTTGCCCTTCTCGTCCTCTGGATCCTCATCACCGTCATCGTTCCCAAGTTCGCGATGGCCTTCAGGAGCCTGAATGTCGAACTTCCCAAGATCACGACGATCACTTTCCGCTTCGCCATCTGGCTGAACGAGAAATGGTACATCTTCATGGGTGGCGTGCTGGTCTTTGTCCTTGTTATCGTCACGCTTAACCGGATAAAGAAGACCAAGCCGATGATGGACTCCCTCAAGCTGAAACTCCCCCTTGTGGGCGACATCATCTACAAGACCATCATGGCCCGGGCACTGAGGACCCTCTCCTCCCTGCTCGAAGCCGGCATCCCGGTCCTGAACGCCCTTGAGATGGCTGCCGGTGTGGCCAACAACATCCCCGTGGAAAAAGCCTTCATGGGCTTACGCGACGCAGCCCGCAAGGGCAGGGGACTTGGGGAAACGGCCAAGACCATGCCCATCTTCCCCCTCATGGTGGCCCAGATGATCGTCGTGGGGGAGGAAACCGGCAAGGTCGACGCCATGCTGAACAAGGTGGCGGACTGGTTCGAGAGCGAGCTGGACGAGAAGGTCAAGCGGCTGACCTCGATCCTCGAACCCGCCCTGATCATTGCCGTGGGATTCGTGGTCGCCATGATCGCTTCGGCCATCTACCTTCCCATTGTCGGCGCGATCCAGGCCTTAATCTAAAAAGCTTCATCATATTCATTTCAAAAACTCTCGACAGGCGAATGGGAGAGTGATATTATAAGCGCGTTTATTGCTTTAGCGACCCGATGTAGTCGCGGGTCACAGCGTCCTTATCTCTAACTAGGCTTTTCATTTCGGGAGGTGGGAAAGCGGAGAAAGTGGTTGCGGGTTAGTGTGGAATTTCGTTTTTTTAAAAATAAAAGGAGGCGAAATGCATGAAGAAGTTTCTTAAAAACCGTAAGGCAAAGGGCTTCACTCTCGTCGAACTGCTCATCGTCCTGATCATCATCGGTATTCTCGCTGGAGCCCTGTTGCTGGTAGCTGGAGCTGGAACGGACAAGGCCAACGCCACTAAGATCGTCAGCAATCTGAGGAGCGCGAAAGCCGCAGCTTTGATGGTTTATGCGGATAAGAATGGCTCCTGGTCTTGGGTAAACGATAGTGCTACAAGTAGAGATTTTGTGAAATACATGGATAAAGGCACTGAAACATCTAAGCTTTCCATGACGAGTAGTGATACTGGAGTTTGGATAGAGTACGCAGGCGGAGCAGCTATCACTACAGGTGTGGGTGATAAACTTATTGATTTGACAAAGTCGGGTGTGCCGCTCTACAAAGACATGACGGCAACCTCAACAGATGCACCGAATTACGACACCAATACAACCCAAACACTGTACATGAGCCTATATTTTGAATAAATCGCATCTTGATAAATTAAAGGATCACCAGAAGTGCGATTTACCCCCGCTTAAGAAGCGGGGGTTTTTATTTGATCAATGAATACGAATAGACATGAAACAGAAACACCGTAAAGTGAAATAGTCCTTCTTCGTCTTCCCTTCGAAATTTCAGAGTATCCAGTATCTTTCACACTTTCGTTTAGGCTCAGGCAGGCAACCTCTCGAGTAGGGTGGTCCAATCTTCTCAGCCTAGACACTCATCGTCAATTCCAGGACCTTCTGCCTTATTATCTGGCAAAGAAAGCCTGATTTTCAGCAACAGAATTTTGACCCCATCATGTTGCCGTACCTCCCTTTTCTTGATTGTTCTTCATTTAATCTAACCGACTCAGAAAGTGATATCTTTCCCCCTGTATGAAAGTCCATCACAAGGGACGATGACCATGATTGCTCACCAAATGGAAGTGGTTCCGCGCGTTTTCGCTCGTTGAACTCCTCTGTGCCCTGCTTCTCGGCACCGTCATAACGGGGTCTGCAATCGGGGTCCTTTCCGGCTGCATCCACTCCTACGAACAGGTTCTTGCGCTTACGGAGGCTCGTCGACGAGGGGAGATGGTTCTCCAGATCCTGCGCCTTCCCGCCGAAAACGCTGGATTGGGAATCCCTTTCGAGCCCGCAGACTATAAATCCGCTCTCTGCATCGGAAAAACCACGGTACCCGCCTTGTATGGCTGGACCGGGCCTGTTTCGGTGCAGGGCGACGAGTTGCGCCTCGTCTATGCTGTTCCCACCTCCACGGTTAACGAAGCACTGGCTAGCGAAACGAACCCCTCTGGAGACTGCACTATACGGCTTTCTGCCGCCCCAAAGGCGGGGCAGGTCGAAGCCTGGTCCGGGGTGGGGCCTTCCAGGACCCGCTCGTGGGTGGTTTTTGCTCCTTCACACTACCCTTTCCTCGTGACGAGTCTTTCCAACCAGACCCTTTCCGTGCGTTCAGCCAGGCCTTCCTGGATTCCTCATGAAGGTTCCCTCTCGTACCTTCGGGCCTTGCGGGCCCTCGTGGTGTGCTTTCCGGGGCAGGAACCGGCCTTCTGCACCGAGGACATGACGACCGGTTCGGGACTCCAGGAGAGAGTCCTGGGGATTTCCGGCTTCAAGGCCGAGTTCGCCCCCGAAACCCGCATCCTTACCCTGAGAGTCCTTTCCCGCGGCGGCAAGCGCCATTCGAGGACGATTTCCCCAGCCACCCTGACGGGATGGCCCAGTACGATTCCCGAAGAAAATCGCCACTACGTTCTCTCAGTCTCAACCTGGATGTGCCGGATCAGGAACGGGGGTGAATCCATTTGAAAACCGGAAAGCCTACGTTTCGCCCCGGCCTGGTTCTGCCCCTCCTCCTTGTCATCCTCTTTTTGGGGTCCCTCCTGGCGGCCATGGCCATGACCGAGGCCGAAAGGACTGCCCGGGCCGGCAAAATCCACATCGACCAGGTTATGAGTGTCAACGAGGGCCTTAGCGCCCTTGAGCGAGGCCGGGCCTGGTTGTCCCGCGAGATGGCGGAGACCGGCGATCTTCCGCGCTGGCTGGAGAACTCCCCGACGGAGGACGGGGCATTGAGCCTCGATGAGTGGAATGCGGCAAAATCGGGTATTCTTCGAGTTTACGAGGAAGAACGTATCCAGGGACCACTTGCCGTCGCCCTGGAGGTGTTCGACCTTGATTACCGCTATTCTTCGGCCCTCGAAAAAGAAGAATCACTTCCTCCGTGCCTTTTCGACTACTTCTCCCTCTTCGGTGGAATACAAATGGTCGATCCTTTGACGGAAAGCCACCTTCTGGCTTTGGGCGATGTCACCCTTTCCGGTGACATACTGGTTTCGTTGGAGGAGGGTAAAACTTCCCTCTCCGGCGAGGGACAGTCCTTTATCCTTTTTGAGGAGGACGTCGAGGGACGTTCACTCTCAAGCCCAAACGGGGAAACCCGGATCGTCTTTAACCTTTCAGGAACCGAAGATATTTTCCCCGAAGGCCTCGATCTTGGATTTCGTCTCGACGGGACCGAGGAGAAACCCGAAGAAGGCTTTCTCTCCGGTTATTCCGTCTCCTTTTCCGTCGAAGACCCCTTAAACCCCGAGAACCGGGACCGACTCCTCCTGAAGCGAAATGGATCCGGCGAGAGCGATGGATCGGAAGAAATCCTTTCACGGATCCCGTTTCCCTTTTGCCGCAGCCTGAATGTCCAGGACCAGGAACGTTACCGGACCTATCTTTCCGCAACCCATGAAATACTCCTCCGCTTTGAAAACGATTTGGCAACGGTTGTCCTCGACCCGGGAAAGGGAAACCTTGAAAAACGCCTCGAGGCCGTCATCGAAAGTCCATCTCCCGTTGAAGCGATTCCAGCCCTGGCAGGCTTGCGCGTCCGTTCCAAAGCGGGCGCTGCGACACAGATCAGTTCACTGCGCATTCACCCGGCGGATAGCCTCGGCTATTTCCGGGAATGCAAGGAAAAAGGGTTTTACCTTGTCCGTGTGGTCGTTCGGGCCGATGATGCGGTTCGAACCTTTGAAACGATCCTTTCATCGGACCTCGCTTCAAGAAAAGTCCAGGAACTTGCCTGGGAGGAAAAGCCCTGCTTCTAATCCCTGCTGAATATTTCACCGCTTTAAGGGCTTGCAATTTGAAGCCCCGGCGACAATAATATATTTGATCTTGGTTAGCTTTTCGTCTTTTTCATTTTTCTGCCCCCGAGAAAGACCAATCCTTAAGCCCTGGGGTGGTGATGGTATGGTTTCAGCCTTTTTCAGATCATCCGCACCAATGGCGGGGTTGTCCCTCGAAAGCGGGGTCATCCGCTATATTGAACTCGAGGGGGGAATCGGGAACCTCAGCGTCGTTCGTCGCGGGGAGGTTCCCACCGAAACAGGCGTGATCCAGCAGGACATGGTGTCGGATTATGCCGCCCTCGAGCAGTCGTTTGGCGCACTCAAGGCACAGCTGGGAGGCCATTGGCCTCGCCAGGCCGCCATCGGGATTCCCCCGAGAGACGTCCTTATCCGTGTCGTCGAGCTTCCGAACATGTCTACCCAGGATGCGCGCGAAGCATTCAAATGGGAGTTCGACAAGTATTTCCCCTTTTCAAGCCTGGAAGCCACCTTCGACCTGGCCCCCGTGACTCTTCCTACTACGGAAGAGGGGGCAGACAAGGCGCGTTTTATCGTCGCGGCCACACGCACCCGGACAATCGACCGGATCGTGGAGACTGCAAGGCGTGCCGGCCTCACTGCTGGTCCGGTCGAACCGACGAACCTTGCGATTTACCGATCCGCCGCAGGTCCTCTTCCCCCGTCCGAGTCGGGACACCTCCTCGTATCCATCGGCCGCGAAAGCACCCAGGTCGTCATGGGGTACAGGGGAGACGGGATGCTCTACCGCACCTTCCTGGTCGGTGGTGCGGGGAAGACTCCTTCCGCCGATGCCTTCACCGCGATCGTACGGGAGGCGCTTTCCACCATCGCCTACACGCGCAGCCAGTACCGCAGCCTCAATATCGACCGGATCTTCCTCTCAGGGGAATTCGGCCGTACGGAAGGACTTCCCGAGCAGCTTGAGCAGGGTTCGGGTTTGCCCGTTTCCGTCCTTAACCCCTGGGATGTGTGGGGCATCCCCGTGAGCGGGGACACCCCGCCCGGTTTTGATGCCGCAATCGGCCTGGCTTTGAGGGATGTCTTATGACGATCAAACTGGACCTCCGCCCCGAAACTCTCAAGCGGGAATCGAAAAAGGCCGTCAATGCGACGCGCCTGGTCGCGGCCGTTCTCCTGGTCGCCTTCTGCCTGGTTTCGCTCGGATCCATTCTCTACGGCACCGCGCTTGCCTTCCGCCTCAAGGAGGAAAAAGCCTCGCTGAAATTGAGCATCGAGGAACTGACGACCCAGGACGTCCGTCTCACCGGGGAGTTGAAGCGCCTCCAGAACGAGTCCGCAACGTTCACCGATAATTTGGCCCTCATCAATGCCGAACTGCCCGCACTCGAATTCCTCAACGCCATCCAGGGAGCTCTACCTTCCTCGACGCGAATCGACTCTGTCGAAATGTCGAACGGATCGGCAAAGCTTGTCGGCATCGCTTCATCCGAAGGCGAAGTCGTCGCCTTCGCGAGAAAGCTAGGCGAGGCGACCCTGGTTTCTTCGGTCTCTTTCCCGGTGACCTCAAAGCAGGGGAACCTCATCCGCTTCGAGCTGACGTGCTCCCTACTCGATATGGACTCGCTCGGCCAGAAACTGTTCAAGGGGGGGGAGTAGCATGAACATTTCTTTCAGCAGGAAATTCGTCGTGCTGACGGGCGCCATACTCCTCCTTTTCGCCCTCTTCCTCGGGGAGACCGCCCTGTTGCGTGTCACCACGGTGCAGCGCGGCGAGATCGAGAAGGAACTCCGCATCCAGGAGATGGCGCTGCGGCGCCAGGTCATGAACAAGACCCGGCTGGTTGAGCGCTACAAGCAGGCGCTTGTCGAGCTTGGGCGTTTCCCCATGGGGGAGACCGGCGATCTTGTCACCCTGTTCGCCAACATCGAGGGGGAAATGGCGAAGAACGGCCTGGCGGTCGATTCGATAAGGCCGGTGGGCCTGGACCCGAAGACTATGACGGCCACTACGGAAGTCGCTTTCCGCGGAAACTTCTTCTCGGTCATGCGCACGATGGCGGACTGGCGCAACGGTATGCAGCCGATACGGCTTTCAAGCCTTTCCATCAGGAACGAATCCGGCAAGAACGATCCGAAGGCAGGCGTCGGGTCCTCCGTATCCGCAAAGGCCGTCCTCGTTTCCAAGGTGAAGCCGGCCCAGGAAGGAGGGAAATAGCCGTGGACGAAAACCAGGGATGGGCTGAAAGCACCCGCGAACTCTGGGAAGAACTCGTTTACGGAGAGGGGGTCTTTCGGGCATTCAGGCTGCTCCTAGGCCTTCTTATCATCATCGGCCTTGTTTGGTCCCTGTTTGTCTTCAAGCAGCTTGTTGCCCTCGGACAGTCGAGCCCCAGGGTTCTTACCGAGGCGACACAGGCGCAGGCGGATGAAGTGGCCAAGCTGGACGCGCTCGTCAGGTCATACCGCAACCAGGCCCTGATCCGCTCCGGCAGCGGAAGGCTTGCCGAGCTTTCCCAGGCCGCAGGCAGAAGCCCGTTCTCGGAACCACCGAGCCTGACGGCTTCCGTGGCTGCGACGGGCAGGGGAGGACCCGCATTGCCGGTCGAGGTCCCGCCTCCGAACGTGAACGTCAAGGCAGTCATGGTTCTTGGAAATGCCTCCGTCGCAGTCGTGGACATCGATGGAGTGGGACAGAACCTTGTCGTCAAGCCGGGGTTCCTGTTTGGCGGCAAGAGGGGCAAAATAGTATCGATCAATCCCGACAAACTGGTCTTCCTCTGGAACGGTAAGCGGCAGGAGACCTTGGCGACCTCACTACTGGGGGGATTCTGATGACGGAAATCTGCAGGAAATGGATAGTCCTTGCCATAATGAGCTTGCTCCTGGCGCTGGCCGGGGCGGCGTGCGCTGCCGATCCCGCTGCGACCCTCCCCGAGGCCGAGAAAGCGCCGATGATTGAATCAGTCCTGGTCCGGCAATCCGGCGCCAGCAAGATCCAGGCCGAAATCACAGGCCGTAACCTCCCGATGCCGGAACAGGTCAAGGCCGGCCCCAACCACGTTGACTTCCGCTTTGCAGGCACAACGGCCCTTTCACCGAACCAGACCATCGGGATTGTCTACCCCCTGATGAAATCGGTGGAAATCAGGGCGGTCAGCGGCGATGTCTTCGTTTCCTTTATCACGAACAAGCCGTTGAAGTTGACGGCAACCGAGGGACAGGCCCCGGCCAGTTCCTACACGCTACTTTTCGAAACGGAACCGGAACCGCCGGCTCCCGCAGCGACGCTGCCCCGGCCGGCACTGAAGGTCACACCCGACCCGCTTGCCAAGGACACGAAGGTGACCCTGGAACTTCGGGACGTCAACATCAAGGACATCTTCAGGATGCTGGGCAAGATGATGAACCTGAACCTCGTGGTCGATTCCTCGGTCCCGGATACCAACGTGACCCTGAGCCTTAAGGACGTCCCGCTGAAGGAAGCCTTCAGTTACCTCATGCGTATGCATGAACTGGCCTATGTCATGATGGGACGCACGATGATCGTCGGAAAGCCGGAGGCCCTTGCCAAGACGACCGGCATGGAAAACACGCAAAGCTATCACATCGCCTACGCCGACCCCAAGCAAATCCCGGGTATCCTCCAGAACCTGGCCGGGGTTAACAAGATCGTCGTCGACGAACGGTTGCGCACCCTCTACGTGACGGGAACAACCATCCAGCAGGACGCGGTTCGCAAGATCCTGGAACGGGTGGACCACCCCGGCCGGCAGATCATGATCAATGCCCGGATCATCGAGTTGAAAGACACGGCTTCCAAGGAATTCGAGGCGATGCTCGACACCATCTACAACAACTGGTGGATGGGCTACAGCGGAGGGAGTTTCTCCGGCGGCTACGCGGACGCAAACTACCCGAACCAGATCCCGACCGGCGCTGTTTCCCCGACGCCCTTCGCAACGAACCTGGGCGGACTTGCACGGAGCACGCTGAAGGCGATCGATGCCCAGATCGCGACCTGGACCCAGGGCGACATCAAGGGAGACGTCCTGGCCAGCCCCTCCGTCATCACCACGGAAGGAAAGAAGGCTACAATCAAGATCACGGAAAACGTCAAGTATATTTCAGCCCGCGACGATGCAGGCAACCCGACCTATTCGGACGAGGAAGTGGGACCGATACTGGAATTCACGCCTTTCATCGGCCGAAATGATGTCATCAACCTCGAGATCAAGGTCTCAACCGGAACGATCACCCAATACCTCGCGGGAGGCCAGGGTGAACGAGTTCCCCAGACTGCCAAGCGGGAAGTCCAAACAACCGTCCGGGTCCGGAACGGAGAACCTTTCGTGGTGGGTGGACTCTTCGGGACGGACAAGTCCAGCACGATCAACCGGGTACCGATTCTCTCGGACATCCCTCTCATCGGGGAACTTTTCAAATCCAAGACAAAGAAGAACGAGAAGACCCAGGTTGTCGTTGTCCTCGTTCCGGAACTTCTCGACGTTCCCGAAAGCTCCATCGAGGTTCGAACCCTGAAGTAGGGGAAACCCCGGGTGTCATTTTTGGAAGGGGGCGCACCCTAAGGGCCTGCCCCCTTCCTTTTTTCTTGTCAGAGAGGCCCCTGATGGGATAAACTTCTTAAGCCAAGTTGCAGGTTCCCTGCGCGCGGACATCGGGAATTCGGGAGGATTCGATTCAACATGGCCCAGGTTGTTGACACAAGCGATTTCCGTCCGGGAATCAAGATCAAGTGGGAAAACGGCATCTGGCAGATCGTCGACTGCCAGCATCACAAGATGGGACGCGGCGGAGCCATAATCCGCGGGAAGATGAGGAACCTCGAGACCGGTTCCATCATCGAACAGTCGTTCAAGTCAGGCGAAAGGTTTGAACGGGTCATTTTCGAGGAATCCGCGGCCCAATACCTCTATCGAGAGGGAGAAAACTACGTTTTCATGGATATGTCCAGTTACGACCAGGTCTACATCTCAAAGGAAGCCCTCGGAGACGGCATCAAGTACCTCAAGGAAAACCTCGAGGTCAACCTTGAAATGTTCGAGGGACGCATCATGGGCATCGAGTTGCCCCATAGCGTGGAGTTGAAGATCGTCAGCACGACTCCAGGCTTCAAGGGCGACACGGTCACGGGAGCCGGAAAACCCGCAACCCTGGAAACCGGCGCCGTCGTCAGTGTCCCTATGTTCATAGAGCAGGACGAGGTCATCATCGTCGACACGCGGACCGGGGAGTACATCGAACGCGCGAAAAAGTAAACCGGAAGGAGAGTGGATGACGTGGAATCCAAGGAAAGAATCGCTTACCTGAAGGGCCTTTTGGACGGTCTCCGCCCGCAGGACGAGACCCAGGTGAAGGTTTACGCCGCCATCGTCGATGCGCTCGAGGCGCTTGCCGACGAAGTCGAGATGCACTCTGACGAACTCCACGAGCAGGCGGAGATGGTCGAGGAACTGAATGAGTTCTGCGAGTCCCTCGAAGACGACATGGAAGAAATTGAAAAAATCGTGAGCGATCTTGGCGGAGAACTCGACGAGGAGGAGAGCGAGGAAGACGAGGAAGACTTCGAGACCGTCTACCAGTCCGCAGTCTGCCCGAAATGCGGCCACCGCTTTTACTACCAGCCGGAACTCTACGAGGAGGACGAGCCGGTCCAGTGCCCGAAATGCGCTGAAACTTTCGAGCGCAAGGAAGACTGAACCCTTGGCCTGAAAGGAGCACCTCAATGGAGGAAAACCTGGAAAGAAACGAACAGGAAAAACTCCCGGAAACGGAGCGCGAAGTTCCCGCCCCCAAGGGGGATATCCGGATCTCGGAGGATGTCATCGGCGCTCTTGCCACCCAGGCATTGCTTAGCGTAGAAGGGGTCAGGCCTGCCAGCGCCGGGCTCGTCGCAAACCTTCGCCTCGGCAGGAAGGGGAGCTCCGGAGTCCGCATTTCGGTTTCGGAGGGCAATCCGCCGATTGTCCAGGTCGATACCTATATCATCGTCAAGTACGGCCTTCGCCTGCCTGACATCTCCTGGGACGTCCAGGAATCGGTGAAGGAACAAATCGAACGCTACACGGGCTATGCCGTAAAGGAAGTCAACGTCACCATCCAGGGGATTGACTTCGGGGAGCCGCGGGGAAGCGCGAATCCCCAGGAAGCCCACCTCGTTGATGAGGAACCTCTGGGCGAATCTCACTGAATAGCAGAAATATCGAAGACGGGGTCGGCTGATAACCGGCCCCTCCTTTTCGAGGGGGATGCGAGAATGATCCTTTTTTGGAAAACCGGACCCCTGGGAAGGCTCTGGGTAGAGGAGTCCGCCCTTAGGGAACAGGTGAATTCCTGTCTTCCGGAAGGCATGGCATGCACGACCGTCCAGTTGGTCGGAGAGCAGGACCTGCTGAATGTGTTTGTCTCTTTTTCGACGGGTAAAAGTGCTCCGGACACCGAAAGCCTGAAGGCGATACTCACCGAAAGGTTCTCCCCGCTAGGCCTTAAACCGGCCGTTTCCCTCGTGGCGGGCGAACCGGAAATAGCGGTGGGAAAAGACCGTCACCCCCTCCTGAAATCCCCGGCTTTCTGGGGATTGTCACTTGGTGGGCTTGTTGCCGCTTTCAACCTGGGGCTTTCAGGCCTTTTCTGGGTCCTGTTCTTCGGGTGCGGCGCCTTCGGCATCGCCTGGCTTTTCCTGACCCCCGCCGGACGCAATCGACTCGCGTCCTTCCTTGACCGTTTCGAGGAGTGAACCGACCTTGGAAAAGGAATTCATGCCCCAGCGCCGTCACCGTTCACGGGAGATCGCGCTCCAGCTTCTTTATTCGGTAGACCTCCGCCGCAGCCAGGAAGCCGTTGAAGCTTTCCGTCTCTTTCCCCTTGAGGCTGAAGAGCCGGTTGTCGTGGAATTCGCCCGTCAACTGGTCTTCGGTGTCCTCGAAAATGAACGGGCAATTGACAACCTGATCCTGAGGAACATCGTGGGCTGGCGCCCGGAACGCATGGTCGCTGTTGACCGCGCTGCAGTCCGGCTGGCCCTTTACGAAGGCGTCGTGGCGCGCACCACCCCTCTGGCCGTGGCAATATCGGAGGCGGTCGAACTTGCGAAGTCCTTCGGCACGGAAGATTCAGGGCGCTTCGTCAACGGAGTCCTGGGGCGTATCGTTCGTACCCTGGAGTCCAGGACCGAGACAACGGATGGCGAAACCTCTTCCAACGCTGACTGTTGACGAGCTGAACCAAAGAGTCCAACTCGTCCTCCAGTCCGATCCCGTCCTCGAAAACCTCTCCGTTACGGGTGAAATTCTCGACTTCAAGGTCCACCGGACCGGACACGCCTATTTCACCCTCGTCGGGAAGGAAACGCGCCTGGCCTGCGTGATGTTCCGGAGCCACGCCGGGCAGTTGCCTGAATGGCCTCAAACGGGCGATCTCGTCGTCGTGGAGGGATCTGTCTCTGTTTACCTGGCCCGCGGCGCCTACCAGCTTTACGCGAGGCGCCTGACCCCGGCAGGGCAGGGAGCCCAGGCCAGGGCGAAAGAAGAACTCCGCAGGCGGCTCGAACTTGAAGGCCTTTTCGATCCGCGCGGGAAGCGCCCTCTTCCGAAGTATCCCGAATCAGTCGTCATTTTGACTTCTCCCACCGGTGCGGCCGTCAAGGACGTTCTAAGGGTTTCAAGAGGACGTTTTCCTGCCTGCGGAATAACGGTCATTCCCTGCAACGTCCAGGGCGACGATGCGGCCCCGGAGATCGTCCGGGCCTTTTCCAGGGCGGGAAGGCGGGAAAGTGCGGACCTCGTCCTCCTCGTAAGGGGAGGAGGAAGCCGCGATGACCTCAACCCTTTCGACGACGAACGTGTCGTGAAGGCCGTCAGGTCGTGCCCCATACCCGTTGTTACCGGTCTAGGGCACGAAATTGACAGCACGCTTTCCGACCTTGCGGCTGACGCAGCTGCCCCGACACCCTCTGCAGCCGCCGAAATGGTCTTTCCCGACCGAAGGGCGGTCATCTCGGAAATATCAGCCCTTCGACGGCACGCCAAGAGCGGGATGGATCGTCGGCTGGATGATCGCACCTGGTCTGTGGAACGGTCGCGCACCCGGCTGGCCTCGCTTGCGGAAAGACGCCTTACTGACGGAGAAACCGGGCTTGATGCCTTTTATGATGCCCTGCAGAGAGGAATCAACGGCCGAGTCGATCTCGAAACCCATCACCTGCACTCGATCTCCTCGACGCTGGAGGCCCTCTCGCCTTCACGGGTTCTTTCCAGGGGATTCATCACCTGCGAGACCCCCGAAGGAACCCCTGTCGTGTCGGCCGCCTCGGCAGGAAAGGAAGATCACCTTCGCCTTGTCTTTACGGATGGCCGTGTCGATGTGAAAAAGGAGAACCTCCCATGAACGTCAAACCAATCGAATGGAAGGATCGAACGCTAATCCTGCTTGACCAGAGGCGCCTCCCGGCATCCGTGGCATGGTTATCCTGCCAAACGGTGGAGGACGTTGCCCGGGCTATCGAAGAACTCGCCGTTCGGGGAGCCCCTGCGATAGGCATCGCCGCCGCCTACGGTGTCGCTTTGGCATCACGCCAGGGAAGGAGTGCCGCGAGGCAGTCCATCGAACGATTGACCCGGACCCGTCCAACCGCTGTCAACCTCTTCTGGGCGCTCCGCCGGATGGAACGGGTTCTTGATGGTTTCCCCGAAAACGAACCCGGCGAGGCTTTCGAGGCCGCCCTTATCGAGGAGGCCGCAGCCATTCACAGTGAAGACATCGAGATCAACCGCGCCATCGGGAGATACGGACAGGAACTCCTGCCCCCCGATGCCACCGTCCTGACCCACTGCAATGCCGGAACCCTGGCGACCGGAGGCTACGGCACGGCCCTGGGAATCGTCCGTGCCGCCCGCGAAGCGGGTAAAACCGTGCGGGTCCTCGCGGACGAGACGCGCCCGGTCCTGCAGGGAGCAAGGCTGACGGCCTGGGAACTCTTAGAGGAAGGTTTCGACGTCACGATCCTCTGCGACTCGATGGCAGGACCTGCGATGCAGCG
>ENA-ORXD01001746-ORXD01001746.1-sediment-metagenome-genome-assembly--contig:-NODE-1746-length-16620-cov-3.623950_pt1 | contig 16620 bp, 12 predicted proteins | sample MGYA00237862_ERZ511471 | MGnify/ENA metagenome assembly ERZ511471
ACGGGAGAATGAGGCCATCGCCTGTATCAACAGGGGCATTGAATACGCGTGCGGGAGGTAACACAACATTTTCCTCACCGTACGAAAAATCGCACGACCACTCATGACGGGAACACTCCCGTTATCTCTTCTTCCGTTTTCAGCATGTTTTTCATTCATATGAATGTCTCCTGTATACCTCGTCACCATGGCCGTAGAGAAAACGGCACGAAAACATTTAACAGATCTTGAGAAGTCTAGTTATTGCCCCATTAAGGGGTGAAGGAGAAATGGATTATGAACCGGACCATGTGGTTTTTGATACTCATCATCCTGGTAACGCTTGCAGCCGCCGGATGCACGCAACCGACACCTCCAGCAACGCCAACCCCAACCCCTACACCGGCACCTACGCCCGAACCGATGAAGAATATCGTTGAAATAGCCGTTGCAGATGGAAGATTCACCACCCTGGTGGCTGCAGTCGGGGCTGCTGATCTTGTTGATACCCTCAGCGGACCAGGTCCCTTCACCGTCTTCGCCCCAACAGACGATGCCTTTGCAAAACTGCCACCCGGCACAGTGGAGACCCTTCTTCAGGATCCAAAAGGGGAGCTGACCCAGATCCTCCTGTACCATGTCGTGCCAGGGAAGTACATGGCTGCTGACGTGGTCAAGGAGACATCCCTGATGACCGTTCAGGGGAGTCCCCTTGAGGTTAAAGTCGACGGGAATACCGTCATGGTGGACAATGCCACCATTGTCATAACAGATATCGAGGCCAGCAACGGGGTCATCCACGTCATTGATGCGGTGATGATACCCCCATGACCGGTCTGGACTGTCTGAAAACAGGCCGAGATCTCTGGTGGGGCAGAGATCCCGATACTATCTTTTTTTACCGCAAGCCTCAGGCGAGATTTGAACTCGCGACCTCGTCCTTACCAAGGACGCGCTCTGCCGGCTGAGCCACTGAGGCACAAAGCACCACTAACCTTGGAACTGAACCCTCTAAAAGATTGCGGATAAGGCCGGAAAAAAATGAGATCTCCCAGCAAACCGGAGCATAAACGGGATGCACCTCTGCCAGATCGCAATCACCCGGGAACCGTAACGCCAAGGTGTTTCAGGCTGCTGATAACCCCCTCGAACGTGGCGACCTCGATAACCGGAGTCGCTCCGGTCCGACTGACTGCCGCCATGACCCGGCGAAAATCGATACTCCCGCTCCCCACCGGGTCATGGGTATCATCTTTCCCGTTATTGTCATGGAGGTGAATGTGCCGGAAGGGCCGGGTGAGGAACTGGTCAAGACAGCCGTTCAGGTGGGCGTGACCCACGTCGAGGGCGAGGTCAAACTTGCCGAGAGCCGGGATCTCACCGGGATCTTTGAGGAAGAAGTAGTTCCAGTTCCCCATGTTCTCGATGAAGAATTCGACGCCGTATTCCTCGGCTATTGCCCGGAGATCGGCAAGCGATACATGGAAGTGGCGGAGTGCATGCTCCCGCTCCTGCTCCCAGGCAAAGTAACCGGGGTGGATAACTACCGGTGCACCGACGTCGCCGGCAAGCGAGAAACAGGTCCCGATCACCTCGACGCTCGCCCGGCGTATAGGCTCGTGGACGCTCGCGATGTTGATGCTCCGCGAGGGAGCGTGGAACGAATAGTGGAACGAATACGATGCGAGGAGCTCGGTCGACTCCATGAAGTGGGGGCCGTCATCCATGATCTCGACGTAATCGGTCACCGGTGCGAGCTGGTCGAGCGCACGCGGGAGCGGTTCGTTGTGGAGGCAGAAGGATGAGACCCCGAACATGGAGGAGAACTTCCCGGGAATCCTGATAAAGTGATACGGTCTCTCCGGCCCGCGAACCGGGGATTCCTGCTGTAATGTATGCAGTGATCAGAGGGTGCAGTGTACGGCGATACTTCCCGGCAATGAGCGGGATTGTACCGGTTGTCCCCGGCATCTCAAAGGGTCAGAGAAGAAGGGAAACTCATGGATATCAGAGCAGGAGCGCAGGAGAAGAGCTGGTCGTTCTCAGTATCAATGAGGGCAGGAAAACCAGGCGCAGATCCTCCAGGGAAATGCTCGACGAACGCTAAAAAATGAGAGGATCAGGGTTGTTTGAGGTGGACGTCCCGCTGCGGGAACGGGATGATGATCTTCTCCTCGGCGAACCGTTGATCGATCCGGGTATTGACAGAATCCTTTGTATCCCAGACTTTCGTGTAATCGTTGCACCAGACGATCAGCTGGAAATTCAGGCTCGAATCGGCAAACTCGAGGAAGTAGACGACCGGTTCGGGATCGGTGAGGACATACGGGTAGCGCTCTGCCACCTCCCGTGCGACCCCGAGCAGCACCTCTTTCACCTTCAAAACATCGCTCCCGTAGGCAACCCCGATGTTGATCCGCACCTTCATCATCACGTCCGGGAGTGCATAGTTGATCACGAAACTGTTGATCACTTTTGTGTTCGGGACCGTCACAATCTGGTTGTCGAGCGTTTTCAGCCGGGTGCTCCGCGGTCCCACGCTGATAACATCGCCATAGTACTCATCGATCTGTATCCGGTCCCCGACCCGGAAGGGGCGGTCGACCGCGATCATGGCCCCGCCGAGGAAGTTCGAGAGGATGTCCTGTGCGGCCAGTGCAATGGCAATCCCCACGATCCCGGCCCCGGCAAGCAGCGGGGTGATATCAAACTCCAGGACCGAGAGGATCAGCATGAGCGCGATGAACCAGATCAGGTACTTGGTGACGATCAGCCCCAGTGCAACCATGCGGTCATCGATATCGGTCTCGGTCTTTCCGGCCAGTCGCGATCCATAGGTGGTGATGATATTGTAGGCGAGGGTTGAGATGACCCAGGCCCCGAGCAGGATATAGATCGCATCGAAGTACTTGCTGTCGATGAGCCATTCGAGGTCTGGCGAAAGCTCGGCGACCTGCAGCGCGAAGAACGTGGATACCACCATCGATGCAATGATGGCGGGTGTCCCGAGAGCAGCGATGATGATATCATCGAGCTGTGTATGCGTCGTTTCAGCTTTCTTCTGGAGCCATCCGACGATGATGAAGAGCGCAACCGCGACCAGAACTCCGGCAAGTACGATCAGGACTGCGAGCAGGTTCCCTGAGATCCCGAACAGCTCTGCCGGAATGGTCGGAGCGGTGTTCATTGCGGAATCATTGCCCATATCCGGTACCCTTATGTCTGCGTAACGTAAATAGCTAGCAGGAATGTCCGTCGGAAAAGAGATCGCCGAAAAGCTCCATGCCGCGGTCGACCGTGACCTCACCTTCATGCACATCTGCGGCACGCACGAGGCTGCCATTGCCCGCCACGGGCTGCGGAGCCTGCTCCCGAACCGCCTGAAGATCGTGATGGGGCCGGGCTGCCCGGTCTGCATCACCCCCCAGGCAGAGATCGACGGTGCCCTCGACCTGGTCAGGCAGGGGTGCATCGTCGCCACCTACGGTGACCTGCTCAGGGTACCCGGGAGCACCGGTTCACTCGAATCTGCGGGGGGCGATGTCCGGGTGGTCCCCGGGGCACACAAGGCGGTGGAGATCGCGGAGGCGACCGACCGGGAGGTCGTCTTCATCTCGGTCGGATTCGAGACGACCGCCCCCACGGTTGCTGCAACGCTCCTTGCTCACCCGCCGGAGAACTTCAGCATCCTCTCCTGCCACCGGCTGGTCCCCCCGGCGATGAAGTGGCTGCTCGACCAGGGAGAAGCAGACCTCCATGGTTTCGTGCTCCCCGGGCACGTCTGCACGGTCATGGGGTACCAGGAGTACGAACAGTTCCCGGTCCCCCAGGTGGTCGCCGGGTTCGAGGCAGAAGACATCCTCCTCGGTCTCCTGATGCTGGTTGGCCAGGTGAAGGAGGGGGTGCACCGGATAGACAACGCGTATCCCCGTGCCGTCTGCCGCGAAGGGAACCTGAAGGCAAAGGAGCTGATGTACCGGGTATTCGAGACCGCTGACGTGGCATGGCGGGGCTTCCCGGTTATACCGGGTTCAGGGCTCCGGTTGCGATCTGAATTTGCGCAGTATGATGCCCAGAAAAAATTCGGGCTCGTGTTCCGGGAGGTGGAAAAGCATTCTGCCTGCATCTGCGACCAGGTTCTCAGGGGCATAGCCCAGCCCTCTGACTGCAGGCTCTTTGGGAAGGCCTGCTCACCCCGCAGCCCGATCGGCCCCTGCATGGTGAGCCACGAGGGGGCCTGCCGGATCTGGCATATATACCATGTCCGGCGGCAGTGAATACCGCCCGTCTCTCGTCTGATGGTCAGCTGATCGCGACCACGGCCCTGTGCAGGATATCCACGGTTGCCCGGAGCGCCCGCCCGGCATCCCGGAGCCGGTAATAGATCTCGCGCCGGCGCAGGGCAGCCATGGGGTTGTCGGTGGCAAACAGGTCAGCCATGGCCTGGACGTAGGTATCCTCGATCTCCCTGATTGATGTCCGGGCATCCGGGATCGTCTGGCGGACTCTCCGCTGGTCGGTTCCCATCGCCTGGACCATGGTTGTCACCCGCTCGGTTCCCCGCAGGAGTGCCCGGGCCATCATGAGGATCGGTTCATCGGGACCGACCCCGAATGCGTACATCTCGCGTGCACAGTCCTTGGCATAGTTGAGGATGTAATCCATCTGTCGGGAGAGGCTGTAGATGTCCTGGCGATCGAACGGGGTGGAGAATGCATCGATCAGGCGCTCCTCCAGTGCATACCGGAGATTGTCCACCTCGTCTTCCATCTCTTCGAGCCGGACCGGATCGGTAGGGGGGTCTTCCTGCAGCCAGTCGACAAAAGCCCCTACCCCCTCGAGCGTCTTTTTTGCCTGCCAGGAGAGCATGCCATAGAAGTCATGCTCGAGGGGGAAGATGGACCGGAATATCCCCTGGATCCGGTCGGTAAATTTCCTTTCAGATTCACGCACCATGGCTGGTCATCCTCCCATCAGGGAATTGACGGCATACCAGATGGCTGCCGCAAGTACCAGAGTGACGGGAATGGTCATCAGCATCGCGGTCAGGATGTCGCGGGCGACTGCCCAGTGCACCTTCTTCGGGTTCTCTGCGGCACCCACCCCGAGAACCGAGAGCGAGATGACGTGGGTAGATGAGATGGGGGCGCCGGCAACCGTTGAGACCGCGATGGATGCGCCCGATGCGACCTGGGAATCGAACGAGTGGATCGGCCCGATAGAGAAGATCCGTCGCCCGAGCGTGGTCATGATGCGCCATCCGCCACCAAGTGTCCCGAGGCCCAGCATGAGTGCACACCCGGCACGCACCCAGAGCGGCACATCCAGAACTGCAGCGTACCCTGCCGCAACGAGAGCGAGGGCGATGATCCCCATCTGCTTCTGGGCATCGTTCGCCCCGTTTGCAAATGCCATGGCCCCGGCCGCAGCCCAGTTGAGGCTGATGATGCTCCGGTTCACGCGGCGTTTTGCATTCCGCAGGAGGAACTTCGAGAGATTCCCCATCAGGTATCCGGCGATAAAGCCCAGGGCGACGGACAGGACGAGGAAGACGAGTATTTTCGCAAGACCAGTCAGTTCGTGCGGTGGAAGGAGGAGGTCGTCAAACCCCCAGGAGATGCTGCCCGTGCCTGCGGCAGCGATACCGGCCCCCACCAGCCCTCCGATGAGTGCATGGGTGGACGATGACGGGAGGGCGTAGTGCCAGGTGACCAGGTTCCAGGTTATCGCACTGAAGAGAGCTGCAAGGAGGACCGGAAGCATGGCCGGAGAGGTCTCGAGTGCAAGCAGGCCCGAGAGGGTGAATGCCACAGCGCTGCCCCCGAGCAAAGCCCCGGTGAGGACCATTCCGGAGACAAAGAGGATCCCCTGTCGCGGGGTTGCGGACCGGGAGGCGATGAAGGTCGCGGCGATCGAGCTCGCGTCCTGGAACCCGTTCGTGAACGTGAAGGCGAAGGCAAGCAGGATGACAGTGGCTGCGATCATGGGCATGGTCTCGTGCATATGTCTCTTTCTCCTTATCCCTGATAGGGGTAGGGTTGGCTGGGTGGCCGCGATCCCCCGCCATGGCAGCGAGGCGGACAGGGCTGCGAACCGCAGGATGAAGCAGCCATGTTATCCAAAGATTTTTCAGCAATCCCGACGGTATTATTAGGGTAGGACCGTATTTCGCTCTGATACGGGCTGACAGGGATGCACCGGGATGAACCCGATCAGGACGTCCCGGCCCGGTCATTTCCCTTCCAGAGGACAGAAACGACGATCCCGAATGCCCCGGTAGGGTAGTGGACATCCTGGGAGCCTCCGGAGCTTCCGACCCGGGTTCAAATCCCGGCTGGGGCGTAAGATTGGAGGGTTTTCTCCCCTCCCCCGTATGCTTCTCCTCGTTACTGTCCTTTTTGCTTGTCGCGATTGGTGGTATCCAGTCAGGTCCCCACCATTGTCTGCATCTCCTTCCCGGGCAGTCCTGTGATGTATGCACTGCCCCAACCGGTACATACCCCGATTTCTATACATTATATGCCCGCTCCGGTACATCTGGTCAGAACGGGAGCAGGAGACTCCATCCCTGGAGCCAACCGAGGTAGAGTGCAGCCAGGAGAACGACCCCTGCAGTGAACCTCCACCCTTCACGATTCCTCCTCCTGTCGAAAACCAGGATTACGCCAGTCCCCGCTGTGACCACCGCGGTGAGCACGGGCAGGAGCCGGATGAGGGGGAAGAGAGGGGAAGGTCCGTAGAGGAGTCCTGCGTACCGGATCGATCCAAAGAAGAGGGCCGGGAAGAGGAGAGCCGGGATGGCAACGAGAACTGCTCTCCGGTACTGTCTCCGGCCCTTCCCGCTGCATGCACATGACCGCACGGTCCCCAGGCCCGTTACGGCGAGAAATGCTCCCGAAAAGAGGATGAGGAGCCCGTAATTGAGCACGGGTGTCCGGTGCCACGGGGCACGCTCCCAGGCAACCTGGGGGGCGTCGCCGATAAAGAGAGAAATGACGTTCCCGGCAGGGTCCTCTTCGAAGACGAGCATGCCGGGGTTGTTCTGCCCGGCAAAGAGACCGGGCTCCACTTCACGGTATTCGGCACTCCCGATCCGGACAGAGCCGGAAGGCAGGCTGATCACGGTGACCTCCGCCTGGTCTCCGCCGCCGATGACGAGTGCCTTCTCGTATCCCGTGACCGGGTTCCGGGTCGAGAGGTAGACCCCGGCATACCTCCCGGATCGCTCCTGGTAGCCAGGGAGGGGACGGATGAGGGTATCCGTCTCTGACGGGTATGCAAAATCGAAGAATGTCTCGAGAAGCTCCGTGCGTGCGCCGGTAGCCCCTGCCCCGGTGAAAACAGCTGCAATCCCGGTACCCCTGGCAGGGATGAGCGCGATGAGCGATGAGGATCCCGGGAGGTCGCCGCCATGCCAGAGTATCCGTTCACCGTTCCGGTACCGTTCGAAGAACCCGTAGGTGATCCCCGGGAGCCGCGGGTCATGGCCGAACCGGCGGGCATGCATCATCTCTGCGGCAGATGACCGCCGGCCATCATCAAGGTGGTGGAGCAGGAAGAGCGCCAGATCCTTCCCGGTCGCATGCATCCCGTCGGAAGCACTCCAGGTCGCATACACCGGGACTCCGCCGGTGAGGCAGGGGCCGGGAGCTTCGCCTGCCGTACCGGCAGGGAGGGGCTGTCGGGTGGTCGCCGTCTGCATCCCGAGCGGGGAGAATATCCGCTCCTCTACAACTGTATCAAAGGGGGTTTTGGTCACAGACTCGATGACTGCTGCAGCAAGGGCAGCCCCGGCATTGGAGTATGCCGCAGTCTCTCCCGGTGGCCGCACCCGGGCAGGGAGGCGCTCCTGCATGCTCGAAAACGGCGCCTGGAGCAGGTCCAGGTCCCTCGTCAGGATCCCGGTGACCTGCTCATCCAGGCCGGATGTATGCGTCATGAGGGTTGCGAGGGTAATTGGTTCCCGGAAGGTCGGCGGGACGATGGGAACAGGGAGGTAGGAGTTGACGTCCGTATGCAGGTCGACGAGTCCTTCATCCGCGAGCGTGAGCACGGCCATCCAGGTGACGGGTTTCGAGAGCGAACCGATGGGGAGGAGGGTCCGTTCCGGATCGAGCGGGAGTGCCTGGTCCGGGCAGGCGAACCCGTATCCTCTGAGGGCAATGATCGTCCCATCAGCAACCACCACGACAACGGCACCATCTGCTCCTGTTCTGGCGATCATCGCAGGCACGCTTTCATCGAGGAACGCTCCCATATTATCGGAATCTGTGGTAACGGCAGCAGCGGCAGGAACTACACAGGAAAGGAGGAGAATCAGGAACGCTGCCGGGAGCCAGGTCATCTCTCCCTCAACCCGGCTGGAGGGGAAAGATGGTCATCTGCACTGCTTCGGGTATGCCGTGGTACCCTGATAAGAACGGGATTACGGTATACACAGCGGAGAGAGACGAAATCAATGCAGATCCCCTGATCCCGGGAGCTGGGCCGGGCTTGCACTCCTGAAACCTGCTGCATCTCTGTGCGATAGTGATCGATCCCTGCTGTGATAGAACCGGTTGGTACCTGGTGCATGCTCTCCGGGCTCTCTCTCCACCACTCTCAGCCTCAACTACGAAGAGTTTTCCCCCGCATTCTCAGGGCCCGGGATGGTCCTGCCATCGGACTCTGCAGAGCGGAGTTGTCCCGCATCACACGGCAGAACGCTTGTCCATGGTGCAGGGAGCGATTTCCCTGACCGGTTGCCTGGAGATCCCGTGCACCGGGCAAGTCAGGCCACCATCGCTGCCGCCGGTGAAGCCGTCATCCCCACCTTCCTGGTGCAGGATTCGCCAGTGATGCCGGGATCCCTGCAACCCGACTGGCTCCTATCCGGTTTTAACCCACGACATCCCCACATTTTTTTATCCGGTACGCCAAGCAGTGAGTATGAAGCACGAGATACGGTACAAGCCATCCTACTCCCTGCTTGTCGTCACGCTCAGCCCGGGCGAGAGCGTCATCGCCGAAGCAGGTGCAATGACCTACATGCAGCCAACAATCACGCCCAAGACCCAGAAGCGTGAGAAGAGCATCCTGGGGTCGCTCTCAAAAGCCCTGATTGGCGGCCAGAGCTTCTTCGTCAATGAGTACACCGCGACGGACGGGCCCGGCGAGGTTGCGCTCTCCGCCGCCCCGCTCGGGGACATCGAGACCCTGACTGTCGCTGAGGGGAAGGGGTTCATTATCCAGAAGGCATCCTTTATCGCCTCCCAGCAGGGCGTCTCCCTTGATACGAAGTGGGAGGGTTTCACGAAAGGGCTCTTTGGCCAGGGCCTCTTCATGCTCAAGGCCACCGGGTCAGGGCTGCTCTTCATCAACACGTTCGGTGCCATCGACAAGCATGTCCTTGCGGCCGGCGAGAAGCTGATCATCGACAACTTCCACCTCGTTGCATTCTCGGATACCTGCCAGTACGTTGTCAGGAAGTTCGGGGGTCTCAAGGAGACCCTGCTCTCAGGGGAAGGGCTGGTGACCGAGATCACCGGGCCCGGGGAGGTCTACATCCAGACCAAGAACATCCGGGAGATGGCCGAGTGGATCTGGACGATCATCGAGCCGCGGGTGCAGGCGAAGGCCAGGTAACACCCGGGTTCTCTTCTCGCTCCTCCCTGGTTCTCACCATCTCATATTTTTCCCGCGAAAAAGTGGGACTTTGATCGTGCTGGTAGTCCTCGCTGTCCCCCTGTGAATGATCGATAACCTCCACTTTCCCAGGCAGGAACGGGGGTCTTCCAGTGAGAGCAAATACATGAACCATTTCAGAATCCTTCTGACAGTAGGGTTACCCTGTGAATAATGGGGGGTAGTGGATGTCCCCAAGATGAGATAGGTATGCGGCCATACCAGACTGTGTCTCCGGGACCATAATCCGGGCTCATTCCGGGCTCTGTTTACTTCCTGAAGGGGATGTGGGTCCATTTCCATGGGAAATGATGTTCATCCGCATGGAATAGTCTGTAATAATACCTTATTTTGAGAAAATAGTCATTAATTTTACTCTGAATTATTGCTTTTTACCGGGCTTCCAGCAGCGCTTCCCTGCGGGGGGTAGTACTGGCCGGATCCAGGGACGATCGTGTGTGAGAACGAATCTGTGAGGGTCGGTTTTTACCGGTGAATGTGAAAAAGTGGTGATTAGCGGGGGGTACTCTTCTAAGAGTGTCGAATATTGAGTATCGAGGGCAAATGATGGCTCCTTTACCGGCAGTATTCTGAATATTCATGTTTGCTGATTTAAGTAGGGGTCGGGAGTGCCTCTCTAAAGAGTGTAAGGGGTGATAGTATCAGGTTGGACTGATTATTTCTTCGAAAATGTGGGGGAAATCCTGTTCGTACTATCACGTTACCACGTAACTTACTGCACCTCCATCGTAATATGTATTTGATGTCTGTATACTGAGTCTCATGAACCTGCTAGAGACTTTCGGGTATATCTGATGCACCTCAATTTTCTGACCATTCTGTCCATTTATGATACTGGCACCATTGAAATCCAACCGTGTCCACACCGGACTGCGGGAAGGGACGATGATAGACAGGGATGATACCAGATTTTCATACTGGCTTATCCAGATACCTGAGACTGCTCCACGCCTCAGAGAGGTCCCATTCCGGAATACCGTGACATCCGGGAATTGAAAGGAGGAGATCCGATTGTTATTCATATCAATCTCGACACCGCTACTGTCTCCATTGATTACGAGGATGAGGGCATCGCCCAGGGTGAGATCGTACCGGCTGCCCGCGATAACAATCCATGAATAGCTTCCGGATACTGTGAATGTCACCTGTCCACCATCCTTTACGTACCCTCCTCTGTTGGTGTTGAGGAGTGTATCATATGACTGGGGGAATGGGGTGGGAGTCGGCGAGGGTGATGTGGTCGGCACAGTGGTTACAACAGTTGTTGGCGGGGAAGTCGGAGAAGTCGGGAATGGGCTCGGGGTTGGACCTATCCCTGTATCAAGTGTAGCAAGTAATGCGGGTGAATCCACTCCATTATAGATGATTTTCACGCTGACATTTGATCCCTGAGGATGAGCTCCGGGAAGAACCATCCGTTCTCCCACAGCCCAGGATGTCCAGCCAGCACTCACTCCATCCAGCTCAAAACCAATAGTCCGGTCCTCACCATTCACATCAATCCGTGTCGTCTCGCGGTAGAGCGTATCCCCCCCACGATGGATGAGTACGAGATCATCCGATCCATCCTGGACGAGATCTATCCGGAGTGCCGGTACATACGCGGGAGTTCCCTGGGAGAGAAACCCGACAGCTATGATCCCGATAACGAGCGCGATGAGCGAAGTGAGGATCAGGGCGCCGACAATTTCTGAGACGGCATCGGACGAGGTGTCGGACATGTGCACCGTTACCTCCTCGTTATGGAAGAGGGTAGATTTTTGTGTTCCCTCGCCACACTTCATCGGCCTGCCCTATGAAAAAGACCGGCCTTTGCTGGGCATTGGGATAGTTCAGGATAAACAAGGTCGGTTCAGAGGGGCGAATGTTGACATAACGATAGCGGGATGTGCTCATCTCATCAGTCTTGGATCCATTCATGATCAATCTTACAAATTCGTTGTTCCCCCCGGCGCCGGCGCTGAATGTGAGTGTTGAATGGAGATTGGTATAGGAGGTGATCCAGATATCTTTCAGTGTACCGGTTACCTGCGTGCCATTATGACGGACAGTCGTGAAACCGGAAACCGACCATCCGCGATCTCCAATAGCAAAGATCCTGACATTGTTTCCGTCATCAAATCGTATTGAGATAAGTGCGCCTGGATTGAGTGGATAATCAGGGATTCCATCCCGGTATATGTACGAACCTGTCTCGTTGATTGTCAGATTAATGAAACCATCGATATCAGTCTGACCCGTTGGGCCTCTTTCATCTCTTGTAAAATACACCGATCCGTTCCCGAGCCGCTCCGAGAAGTTGTCCACACAGTCATCACCAGGTCCCGGTGTTGGTGTCGGCCGCGGGGTTATCGGTCCCGGTGTGATGACCTGCCCTATGCTCATCTCCTTGATCAGGGTCTCCTGTCCATCACGGGTGGAGATGATCAGGATCCTCCCCGGCATTCCCCCAATCTGATTCAAGGGTATTTCAAGAGTCTCTCCAATCTCCCATGGCCAGGTATTCCCGGGTACAAGCCATCCGGTGTAGGCACCCTGAGCATACTTCGTGGAATCGAGCTGGAGGATGAACTCACCCTGGACCATGGCATCACCGCCATCATGGTACAGGAAGAGATGGGTAGAATTGTTGCCGGCAACGACGTTGAGATTCTGATTTACGACGGGCACCGGCTGCGAGAGGAAGATGACGGCAACAATCGCGACCGCGATTCCCACCAGAGATATGAGCAGGACGGAGCCGATGACCTCTGATACGCCGCTGGAACACTTCATCGGACCACCTAGGCGACCCCCGTCGCAATCGACTGGAGAGAGACCGTGTAGTTTGCAGGGATGATGGTTACCCTGACGGGGGATGCCACGACATCCATGGTTACGACATTTGCACTTCGGGAAATTATGCAGCTGCTTGCTGGAATACCTCGTGAAAACCGTATCTCCCTGAGTGCATTCTCCCATGCCAGTGCGCTACGATCATCCCGGAGTGTCAGCATGACACTCACATTCGATCCCGTATAACTCGCACTTCCTGATGCCGTATTCAGGCGGGTATCAACCCGAACGGGCCCCTGACCGCTGATGCTGCTCTGGCCACTCCCTGCGATTGTAGCAGGCGTGATCCGGACACCGATAGACCCGTCAGTGTAATTGGTGAGACCGACCAGGGGAGCGACCCGCACAACAGTTCCCCCTTCCTGCATGAGGAAGACTCCGCCCATCTGGTAGTAGTACGTCTGAGGTATCCAGTAATTGTTGGACGTCTCAAACTCCAGCGCCCCGAGCGTCATGTTGGCTCGCTCGATGGCATTTACCCTGATACGGATCCTCTCCCCGTAATTGGCAACAGCCAAACCCCCCGTCGATCCTATCGGTTTCATGAGCGGGAGATAGAAGCCTCCCGCCTGGGTTGCGCCCCCTTGAGATCCCAGAGTGAGTGAGTTCGAGATTGTCTGGCCGGTGAGAGTATCATCACCATTATTTATCCACAGCGAATCCAGCGTAATCTTGTACTGGGTGAACCAGTCCCTGACATCGTTCATGTGCCGGATCTCGGTCTCCCGCCCCTCAGCCGGGACGACGTAGGTCATCCAGAGTGCAATAAAGATGACGATGAGTCCGAGGATCAGGACGAAGCCGATGACTTCCGAGAGTGCCTGTTCCTGATCTGCCTGCTTCCGGACGTTCTTCCTGTGGGGGAGCATGCCTGATGTATAGTGTGTTGCCGGTGCTGGCATATAAGATCTGACATGGGGTATGATGCGACGTCATCCTGTGGCACAACCATCCCTTCCTCGAAACGTTTCTGTTCCTACCCGGTATCATGCTGCACGGGAGCAGATAAGGGAGAATTAAGGGTTTACGGAAGAGAGAAACGGCTGCACTCCTGACACATGTAGACGAGCAACGCACAGGATTATCACCCAGAAAAACCATCTACCTGCACATGATTCCGGAGAACGAGCGGGCCCTCTCCGAGCTGATAGGGACGATACTTGTCATCATCCTGGTAATAGCGATAGCCGGGATAATCACAGCCCTGGTCTTCGGCTGGTCGATCCCGCTCCAGAGAACCCCATACTTCGTCTCTGAAGCAACAGCGATCGACAATGCATCGGTCGTCCGACTCTTCCATGCACAGGGTGACCCGGTCTCACTCTACCCGGGTTCGACCCAGGGTCTGCCGATGAAGATGACGCTTGCGAGCGGCCCTTACTTCTACGAGGTTGCTCCTCTGCCATCTGCAGCTGAGAAGGGGTGGAGAGCCGGCGAGACCCTGTATATATTCAGGAATGCATCCGGTGTCTGGATTGCTGACTCCCCTGCGCTCATCCTGAACAGCACCGGGTTTGCGCCCGGCCCCTGGCGGCTCTCCCTGATCGATATCACCTCGAACGTCCTGATCGTGCAGCATACCCTGGATCTCGCCGGTGATGGGGACGGGCCGGTGCCCCTGCCGCCAGTTGCGGAGTTCACCGCGAATGTGACCACCGGGACTGCACCCCTGGTCGTACAGTTCACCGATCTCTCGATGAGTCTGATCACATCGTGGAGCTGGAACTTTGGCGACAGCGGGACATCTTCCGCCCAGAACCCTGTCAGGATGTATGCACTGCCTGGAAGTTATCCGGTGACCCTTACGGTAACCAACAGTTCCGGCATTGGGAGTATAACAAAGGCAGGATATATTATTGTTACACACCCAGTAATCCCCGACGGCACAATTGCCGGATATATGTGGAATGACCTGAACGGGAATAGTGTGTGGGATGCTGGTGAACCCGGGCTTGGTGGATGGACTATCCAGCTCTATGATCGGACTGGTTCACAAATTGAAACATTGCTTGCCACAACGGTAACGGACCCGAATGGATATTATTCCTTTACCGGTCTGGTTTACACTCCCGCGAGTCAGGGTATGTATGCTGTCCGTGAGATAGTACAACCGGGGTGGATAAAGACCCACCCGGCAACTGAATACCACTTTATCGGGCTGAACAATGACAACCGGTACATAGGAGGAATTAATTTCGGGAATATGATTCTTTAAAGGCGCTCAAGCCCATTCTTTTTCCCATGATCGAAAAAATTTGTCGGACAGGGAGAAAAAATACTTATATATACTTTTTTCCAGTAATGCATTGTAAATAATGACGAATTCCGGTTCATCCGATTCCCTGAAGCATAAAAAAGAGGGAGATAAACTTTTCAAAAAAGGGGACTATATCGAAGCCGTCCACGCGTACCTGAAGGCGATTGAACTGGACGGCGCCAATACTGCTGCCTGGAACAATCTCGGATTCACCTTCGCGAAGCTCGGGAAGACCGAGGAAGCCCTACGGTGCCGCGAGAAGAAGGCGGAGATAGAGGCACAGCAGCGGGAAGATGCCGGGAAAGGGCTGCCTGAAGACCATCCGGAGGATGCTGTCTCAGGGGAGCAGGGAAGTGACAAGGGAGACCGATCTCTGTTCGGAAGGATCGGTTTGCCGGGGGCATTCGGCAGGAAAGAACCCGTCACAAGGAGCGGAGAAGACGCGAGGAGGGTATCCCCCCGGATCCCTGCCGAAGAAGGACCTGGCCCGGGACATACCCCCGGTGAAGCAGGCATCACAGGTGAAGTCAGGGCCAGTGAAGAACCCCCTGCGATACCTCCCCCGGCGGCCGAACCAGCCCCGGGTGAAGCCGGCAGATCGTTCCTTGAACGGATCGGCCTGCCGAAAGCGTTTGGCAAAAAGGAGGGACCAGCCGCGGAGGGCGAAGCAGCGTCACCAGTACCACCTGTGCCCGGGACCCCGGCCCCTCCCCCGTCCATCGGAGCCACTGTTGCAGAACCAGCCCCGGGTGAAGACAGCAGATCGTTGCTCGAACGAATCGGCCTTCCTGGAGCGTTCGGCAAAAAAGAGGAGCCGGCCGCGGTGAGTGAACCCAAGTCACCAGAACCCCCCGTGCCCGGAATCCCGCCTCCTCTCCCCACACGGGAGGAAGAGACAAGAGCGACATCCCCAACATCTGATCAGGCCGGCTCCTCAACCGCACAACCCGGGATGAGCGACGCGGGCAAATCGCTCCTGGAGCGGATAGGTTTTTCCCGGATTCCGGACAAGATGGAGGAACCTGCTCAGGGCCGGAGAGAGCCGGTCCCTTCACCTGCAGCCCCTCCTCCCGCTGACGAGGTACCTGCACCGGTGACACCCCTGGTGCCTGGAACCCAGAGTGATATCTCTTCCGAACCTGCTGTGGAGCCTGAGATACTACGTGAGCCAGGCAAGCTCACTCCAGGTACTGAAATCCCTCCGGAACCGGCGAAACAGGGAACTACCGGCATCCTTGCGGGAACCTTTGGTGCACTCGGGCGGTTCAGGAAAAAGACGACACCACCTGCACCCGCCGGTCAGGCAGTTCCCCAGCCATCCGGGACTGCACGAGCGGGTGCTGCAGGGACACAGGGGCCTGCACCTGCGAAAACATCCCACACCCTGCAACCGGCAGGGGAGATGGCCCCTGCTGCCGACGATTCCGGAAGCAACACTATTGCCCGGCCTGGGGAGGTCCTGCCTCCCTCATCGATCGCCGGGAAACTCGCCCTCCCCTTCAAGCGGAAGAAGGTGATCCGGGAAAAGACCGGGATTCTGGCAGACTATGACCCGGATATCCATGGCTCTCTCGTGGATTCCCGGGCCCCGCCGGACTGCGAGATCGTGGACCAGTACTGGATCGACAGGGGGCGGGCAGAGGTCCTGGTGGTGCGAAATACCCTGACCAACCAGCGCGAGTACCTCCTGTTCGAGCCGGTCCTCTCCCAATTCGAGTACGAGCTCCTGGAACGGCTCTACGAGGACCTCCGGGATGTCCTCCTTCTGACCGAGGACGAACTCTACACCGACCGCAGGGAGGTGCTCTTTGAGAACGTGCAGGATCTCATGGAGGAGTACGGTCTCCACCTCGAAGAGATAACTC
>ENA-ORXD01001747-ORXD01001747.1-sediment-metagenome-genome-assembly--contig:-NODE-1747-length-16618-cov-17.940511_pt1 | contig 16618 bp, 22 predicted proteins | sample MGYA00237862_ERZ511471 | MGnify/ENA metagenome assembly ERZ511471
CAATCCACGCGGTTGCCGCGGTGAGCCATTATATAGGGTTTGCGCTTGCCGGGCAAAACCAGCGGACGGGAAAATTCACTCATTGCGCGCCTCCGGATGATAAAGAGTACCTTTATTGTACTGTGATCAGTGAATCCGGTTCCACTTTTTCATTGGGAATCAGGTGAGCGGTGAACCCAGCCGCAACTAACAAGCGGTATGCCTGGATGGCGGATTCGCTCACCGCTTGGGGAATTTGGTAGCCGTAGTGTGGGTAGAAAAGAATGCGTTGAAAATCGCCAACCATGATTCCAATCACGCGCTCCAGCGGAATTTCTGCGGTAGGGTAGGCGTCAAAATCTATGGGCGGGGAAGATGGAAATACGGTGATGCCTGGCCACACGCGCAGAAAAGTGGCCAGCGCGCGGCGCTCCATGTATGGTTTTTGCACCAGCAAGACCTTGTGTGGTGCAATGCCGCGTTCCGCTAGCAGCGCGCGGCTGAAGGCCACATTCTCGCCGGTGTTGGTTGAGCGCGGCTCGATCAGTAACGCTGAATCGGGTACGCCCAACTGGCGGGCAATGCGTGCGAATTTTTGCGCTTCGGGTTCGTCCCAAAGCTGACGGGTGAAATTGCCCAATCCACCGCTCATCAGCAGCAGCGGTGCGTAACCCTGCAACCATAGGCGCGCGCCGTGCTCGGCCACGCGCAGGTCGTGGCTGCCCATCACCAGAATTAAATCTGCCGGTTCAGGGGGCAAACCCAATCGCAGGTAGTTCCACAACGCAAGCGCGGCTTTGTGGACAGCCTCATCCAGTGTGGGCATGCGATTAAAGCTCCATCTCTCCCAGGGCGGCGTCGACCGCGGCTTCGGCGTGAATGCGGGTGGTGTCGAACAAAGGCAGTTCCACGTCGCTTTGCTTGACCAATAAGCCGATCTCGGTGCAGCCCAGAATGACTCCTTGCGCGCCTTCGGCCTGCATCTGCTTGATGATGCGCACGTATTCCGCGCGCGATTGGGCGTTGGTTTGCCCCAGCACCAGTTCGTCATAGATCACCCGGTGCACCAATTCACGGTCGGGGGCAGCGGGAATGAGCACCTGCAAGCCATGCAGACTTTCCAACCGGCCGCGATAAAAGTCTTCTTCCATGGTGAAGCGTGTGCCCAACAAACCGATTTTGCTCATGCCGGCTTGTTGGATGCGCGCGGCAGTTGCGTCGGCAATATGCAGCAAGGGGATTTGCAGAGCCGCGCGCACCTCCTCGGCCATGCGGTGCATGGTGTTGGTACAGATCATCAAAAAGTTGGCCCCACCCCGCTGCACCTGCAGGGCGGTATCGATCATCACCTGGGTGGCTTCGTCCCAGCGCCCACTGCTTTGCAGGGTTTCGATTTCGGCAAAGTCGACCGAAACCATCACGCTTTTGGCGGAATGCAGCCCGCCCAGTTTTTCACGCACACGCTGGTTGGTGATGCGGTAATACTCGATGGATGATTCCCAGCTCATCCCGCCGATCATGCCGATGGTCTTCATGGAACGATCCTCCTCTAAAGTTCAAGCGAATCAGGGTATGGATTTTATTATTATTGTATTAGCGTCCAGTCGTTGCTGAATGGAATGGTAAAAGCGGAGATTTTCCTTAGCGCGTGGATGCCGTAACCATGAAATCCGGTTATCCCCAGCCGAGCAGGCGCGCCAGGGCTACCAGCGCCATTCCGGTCAGCACCGGAGCGAACAGGTTGCGCGTTTTCCAGGCGACAAAAAAGGCCGGTATGGCAGCCAGTAAATAGAGATTGGTGAAGTTAATTTGCAGCGCGCCTTCCGGCATCACCAGCGCGGGCAGCAGCATGGCAGCCAGCACGGCGGGTGGCACATAGCGCAGCCATACTTCCACCGCGCGCGGCAATGCACGCCCGGCCAGCGTCCACACCGGCAGCACGCGCGGCAGGTAGGTCACCAGCATCATACCGAACAGCCCAATCAGGATTCTTTGTTGGTCCATAATTCCAATCCCATTCCCAGGGTTGCGCCCAAAATTGTGGCCAGAATCACGCTCCATTGATCCAACCCGGCCAGCATCAATCCAGTGGAGATCACGCCCGCCGCGGCGGCGACGAGGATGGTTTTCCCTCCGCGCAGCTGCATCACCAGCAGGGCAATGAACATGGCCGGCAGAGCGTAATCCAGGGCATAGGGGCGCACGTCAGTGATTAATTGCCCAAAGGAAGCTCCCAGCCAACTGCCGGCCACCCAGGCAACCTGGGCGGTCAGGTTGGCGGCAAATACCCACAGCGGATCGGGGGTGTGGCTGGCAAAATGCCCGCTGTGCAGCCCGAAAGTTTCGTCGGTCAATTCGAAGGCAAACCAGGCCAGGGCGGGCTTGCGCCAGCCTTGCAATTTTGGAGCGATGGAAGCAGACATGAGTAAATGACGCAGGTTGACCACAAAAGTGGTGGCAATAATGGAAAGCAGCGGTGCGCCCGCGGCAAACAATCCCACGGCGATAAATTGGGCTGACCCGGCAAATACAATGACCGACATCAGCAAGGTGTTGAACATCGAGAGGCCGGCTTTGTTTGCCAGCACCCCATAGGCGAAACCGATGGTGACGTAGCCGATGACAATTGGCATGGCGCTGGCCATGCCACCCAGCCAGCGGGCTGCGGGTGTTGTTGTTTTTTCTTCCAATAACTCTGGCACTTCCATGATTCTCACCGCGTAATTTTAACTGAGTACATTGATAACTTGACACACCATTTTATCACCGATAAGATGAATACAATTCGCATTGATAAAAATTTCAGGGAGGATTTTATTTATGGCAACTCCGGACGCCAAACATCTCGCGCAGACGTTTCACATCAATCATTGGGTGATCAAACAACAACTGGATGGAATCAACCATGCCGATAGCCTGTTACAGCTGCCTTTTCGGGGAAATTGCCTGAACTGGGTGGTGGGGCATATTCTCACCGGGCGCTGCGCGGTGCTGGCCATCCTGGGCGAGCCGCCGGTGATGACCGCCGAGGAGATGGCGTTATATGAAACCGGCTCCGCGCCGATCACTTCAACCAGTGAGTCGGTGGCATTGGATAAGCTGGCCGCCGCGTTGGATGAGTCGCAACAGTTGATCCTCTCCGCGCTGCGCAACACGCCGCAGGAACGTCTGGAGTATGTGCTGGAAGAAAGTGAAGAAGGCCAGAGCCGGGTGGGTGACGAAATTGAAGGGCTGGCCTGGCATGAGACCTACCATGTGGGTCAATTGGAATTGCTGCGCCAGCTGGCCGGGAAAAACGATCAGGTGATTTAGGACTGATTTTATTTTCCCAACCGCGATTCGGGCAACCAGGGCAAGGCAATCAAATTAAGCGCCACCCCATCGATGTTCCAGCGTAAATAAGGCTGTGGATCATTTTCCCAACGGAATTCAGCCTGAGAAGGCAGCATCACGCCGTCGTAGCGCCGCCAGTCAGAAAAATCCACCCGCCAGGCTTGCGGTTTGGCATAACCTGGCCGTGCCAGCAAAGCGGTGAAGTGAGACAGCAAGCAGGTCTTGGGATCAAAAAAGGCGGTCAGGCATTCTTCACCGTCTTGGAAGGGCACAACCAAATTGGCGGTCACGGGAGAGACTGGCTCCCATTGAATTTTTGGGTCCAGAGCAAATAAAGCCGGGTGCCAGACAGCTTCTACCCACATTGAAAGGGTGTTGCGGCGGTCAACATCTGCTCCGCTCTGACCACGCCGGGTCAGACGCGTATATCCCTGCCCGCCGCGCAGGTATTCTTCTCCCCGCCAGACGGGGATACCATACCACACGGATTGCCAGCGGCGGAAGTACGCCTGCCCAGGCAGGTAAAGGGTTTTAAAGCGCATGGCCACCCAGCGGCGCTTCTTTCGCAGCATGGCGCGTCCCCAAATGGCAGCATTATCTGGCAGCCAGGCGCTTCCGCTCAGGCTGGTTCGCAGATAATTACGTACGGGTTCGGGAAATTTTTCATCGGGTAGGGGAACCGGGTCGCCAGGAGCACGTAAGACCGGTGCTTTAAATGCAGTCGGTCGGATTTCGAAGCCTTGTAAGGCCAACACAATGGCGATGGCTGCCCCCAACAGCAAGACGCCCAAAAACCAGAAAAGGAAGAACATGGGCAATTCCTACGTGTTTCACAACCAGTTCGATTATGGTTGTTATACCATAGAAAAATCAATGCCGCCACATCCTCATACTTACAACCGCTTAACTGATCCGCGTCATATAATCCATGAAGGCCAGGCGGTAAACCTGCCCGTCCGTATGTAATTGCCAGCGCAGGCGTTTTTCTTTAATCAGAATTTGTGTGCCCGCAAAATAGGCGTCGCCTTCTTTGTCTTCAAAATAACTATGCAGCACCCTGCCATGACCTTCCGGTTGAAGATATTCTCCCTTTTCCAATTGGGTGCCTTCACCGAAGCCGCAGTCCTCGATCAAGAGCAGGTTTACATAGCACAGCCCGCCGGGGCGCAGCACGCGGCGCATTTCGTTGACCGCTATCCCAATATCCGCTTTGGATAAGTGAAAGACTGAATTGTAAGAATAAACATAGCTGAATGACTGCGAGTCAAACGGCAGACAGCGCATGTCGGCTGTATGGATTTCCAGGTCGTATCCACGTTGACGGGCGGTGTCGCGGGCCTGCTGGGCGCGCAGCGGGTCAATCTCCACGCCAACCGCGCGGTAGCCCGCTTCACAAAACAACCCCAGGGGCGGGTTGGTTCCGCCCGCGCCGCAATCCAGCACGTCTTTGGGCAGCGATTCTCGCTGGCACAAGGCCAGGAAGGTATACAGCGGGGCAGGGCGGGGAATGAAGGTCATCGGGGTATTTCCTCCGTTTTTTGGATAGTATACCCACCCGCGAGCGCAGTTTGCATCAGGCAGGCGGGTAGTTTTTTTCTGGCCGGAAGCGGGAAGACAAAAACCCGGGTTTGGAGTAAGATTAATATATACAAAAACGCACCCCAGGTTTTTTGGGGTGCGTTGCGATTTAATCTTTTTCAGGTGCGGCTGCTTATGGTATCACCACCAACCAGTAGCCTTTCTCGTCACCTTCCGAAGTCCAGCCCACCAGGCCGGTGTCGGCCTGCACCTTCCACCATACCCAGTTATTGGAGCATTGCGGCCCTTCCAGAATTTTCATACCATCGCCGGGCTGGATGTAACCCAGCGTTTCCGCGTCGATGTTGGGTTCGGAGCGCACGCGGTTGGCCTGCGGCGGCGTTTCACTGACTTTGGCGCGGTCGCCAACATGCAAGCGAGACAGATAGGCAGCGTCACAGGCGCCATATGCCGGTTTGGTGGGCGCGGCGGTGGGGGTGGGGGTGGGCAGCGCTGTGCCGGTGACGTAGGAAGCAGTGACGCGGTTTTGAGCGATATCCACGCGGAAGACTTTGCCCTCAAACTGGCTGGAGACGTAAATCGCGCCACTCTGCGAGAAGATCTCGTCTACAAAGCTGGAGACCGGGATGATGGAATACACTTCCAGGCGCTGCGGATCAAAGCGCGCCACGGTACCGTTATCCATCAAGATCCACACCGCGTCGGCTGAGGCGACAATGTCGCGGGCGGTACCGGGCACGCGGTCCAGTTTGGTGGCCGAGAGCAAATTACCGCTGGTGAGGTCGATTTGTTGGACGGTATTGGGGGCGGTGGTGTTGAGCAGCCACAACCCAAATTTATTGGCTGATATGTGACTGGTTTCGTACCAGATGGACGAGTCGCCGCGCGTACTCACCGCATTGGTGAGCGGGTCGATCTGGCTGAGGGTATTAAAACCTTCGCTGGTGGCCACAATCCATACCTCGCCGGGGCGGAAGGCAAAATCGGTCACCGGCGCGGAGGTCTCTATGTACTGGGAAATTTCGTCATTGTTTGGGTCCAGCCGCAATACGCCACCCAGGGGCGTCGTGTTGGCTGATCCTTCGAGCGGCACTTCTTCCACGCCTACCCACACCGAGCCTTCACCGGCAGCGATGGAGCGCAGTTTAAAACCGGGCACCAGCAGCGTAGCGGCTACGCTGTTGGTCGTGGGATCGATGCGCAAAATACGATCGGCGGCAAGATCCAGCACCCAGGCGCCTTGCTCGGTCACAGCCAGCCCGCCCGGCACACCATCCAGGATCAATTCATTTTGTAATGAAAATGTGCGCGGGTCCAGCCCAATTAATTTCTGATCCAGCCGATTGTAGGCCCATAATTCTAGGTCAGGTTGAGGGGCTTCGCTGGGCGGTGCGGTGGGCGTCTCCAAAACCAGCGGTTTGGGGGTGCTGGTAGGCAGGATCAGCCCGTCTGACGCGCTGGTGGGCATTTCTTGAATCACACTCTGGTCACCGGGCGCGGGTTGGCCTTCGCTGGGGGAGGTCAATCCTGGGATCGGCAGGTTGCTGCAGGCGGCGCTGAGGGCCAGCAGCAATCCACAAATGATGAGGGAATAAACAGTTTTGTTCTTCATGGGCTTCACCGTTTGAATTATTTTATAGATCAGGCCGGTTTTGAGCCACCGGTCTCATGTTTTAGTATAGCGGTTTCCTCTGGCAGGCACAAATCGGTTTGCAGTTGTAAATGGGGTGCAATATCAGTTCCAACCTGCATTTATTTTGATCAAAGATCAAAAAAATAGTTTGACATTGTATAACTTCTCCATTTTGCGCGAATGAAGGATTTTTCTATAATTAAATTATCAATATTAACCTGACAACTTGAGAAGACCGCGATCTTGGAGGCAAAAATGAATCGTAATTATCGTTACCGCGGCCTGTTCTGGATAGGCACCCTGATTGTTTTCTCTGTGGCGCCGGTAGTGCTGATGCTGGTTGGTCCGCGGCCGGTTGGCAAACCCTTTTGGCGCGAGCTGTCTGTGGCGCTGGGCTTTTCCGGGCTGGCGTTGATGAGCCTGCAATTCGCGCTCACGGCGCGTTTGCACAGCGTGAAAGAACCATTCGGCAGTGACATTGTATATTTTTTTCACCATAAGATCTCTCTGCTGGCCTTTGGTTTGATTTTGGCGCATCCGTTGAGCCTGTTCATCTTCTACCCCAGCACGCTGGGGCTGCTCAACCTGGCAACCGCGCCGTGGCGGGCGCGGGCCGGGGTTGTGTCGCTGCTGGCGCTGATCGGTTTGATTGTTTTTTCGGTTTATCGCAAGCAATTAAAGATTGAATACAACCGCTGGCGCATCTGGCATGGTATTTTGGCGATTGTGGCCACACTGCTGGCGCTGGGGCATATCTTCCTGGTTGGAAATTACGTCAACACCCCCTGGAAGCGCGCGTTGTGGATCGTATACGCGATCGCCTGGGTGGGGATGCTGTTGTATATGCGCGTGATTCGTCCGCTGGAGATGCTGAGCCACCCGTGGGAGGTGGAGGAGGTCAAAGCGGAACGCGGCCTATCGTGGACGCTGACGCTTAAGCCAGTCGGTCACGCCGGCATGCAATTCATGCCGGGGCAGTTCGCCTGGCTCACTGCTTGGAATTCACCCTTCGCGGATACCGAAAATCCGTTTTCATTTTCTTCCAGCGCCGAGTCGCCCGCGCGGGTTTCCTTTACCATCAAGCAGCTGGGTGATTTTACTGCCACGATTAAAGACATGAAACCCGGCCAACGGGTATACCTGGACGGTCCGTTTGGGGCGTTTGGCATCGACCGACAGGATCACGCCGAGGAATTTGTGTTCATCGCTGGAGGCATTGGCATCACCCCGATGATGAGCATGTTGAAAACACTGGCTGACCGGGCCGACCAACGCCCGTTAACCTTAATCTACGCCGGGCGCACCTGGGACGAGCTGACCTTCCGCGAGGAACTGCAGGAGTTGGCGCACCGCCTAAATTTGAAACTGTATTTTGTCCTGGAACGCCCGCCGGAAGACTGGGACGGGGAAACCGGCTTTGTAACCCATGCGATGCTGGATCGTTTACTGCCTGAAGATCGCACGCCCAATCGCATGGAAATCTTCATCTGCGGGCCGCCGCCGATGATGAACGCGGTGGAAAAGGCGCTGTTGCATCTGAACATTCCTTTGGAAGATTTTCACTCCGAACGGTTTGACCTGGTGTAAGAGGAGGAAAACATGATCCGCAGAAAATATGCCAACGGACTGGTAATTGGGCTTGGGATTTTGCTGTTGCTATTGAGCATTTTGATCGCGCTCTCCCAAAGCGGGGTGCTCTGAAACGATTTTTGACGGTGGACCCGTGGAAAAACAAAGCCGGAAAGACTGGGATGCGATTTGAAAATGGGTGAAACGAATGAATGGGTCGTGCAGCGCGCGACCCATTTCTGTCTCATCTTTTGGCCGCCTGCCCGACCGGGAATAAGGTTGCAGAGGATTATTTAATTATGGGATTCAAGGCCGTCAGCGCCTGTAAGATGAGTTACTATCCCGAACGGACTTTCTTATTCTTTCTCCTTCAGAATAAATGGTTTTTCATACTTCGGGATTGTTGTATTACAATAATGAAAAAGATGGGAATCAACTTTGACTAAACCGCAAGTGATCGTCTATACCGATGGCGGCGCCATCGGCAATCCGGGACCCGGGGGATATGGCGCCGTGATTTTACAAGCCGGCCAACGCAAAGAGCTTTCAGGTGGATATCGCCTGACCACCAATAACCGCATGGAGTTAACGGCTGCCATTGAAGCCCTGAGCGCGTTGGAGAAGCCCAGCCAGGTCACTTTGCACACGGATTCGAAATATCTGGTGGACGCGGTCACCCAGGGATGGGCCAAGCGCTGGCGCGCCAACGGCTGGAAACGCAATAAATCGGATAAAGCCCTCAACCCGGATCTGTGGCAGAAACTGCTTACCCTGTTGGAGAAGCATCAGGTGGAGTTTGTATGGGTAAAGGGGCATGCCGGAAACCGTGAAAACGAGCGCTGTGACCGCCTGGCGGTGCAGGCCGCCAAAGGAAAAAATCTATTGGAAGACAAGGGCTACACATCCCAGGGTGATGACCCTGAGCAGCCAAAACAACTATCGCTGATGTAAAATGACCGATCCAATCTCAAAAGACCAGACCTTTCAATTCTTATCCCGCAGCTTGCGGGTGATCATAGACCGCCCGATGGGATGGCGCGATCCCCAATTCCAGGGGACGTACCCGTTGAATTATGGTTATATCCCCGGGGTGCTCTCACCAGACGGGGAAGAATTGGACGCCTATGTTCTTGGACCAGACCAGCCCTTGAAAGAATTTGAAGGGGTGTGCGTCGCAGTGGTCGAACGCCTGGATGACGTGGAAAACAAACTGATAGTGGCAGACCCAACACTCAACTGGGGCGAAGCAGAAATTCGCCGGCAGATTGATTTTATTGAACAGTATTATTGCTCGCGGATTGTCATGGCCTGATCATTTGGTGAGGTGCGGATTAAGATGCGGATTCGCAAAGCACTTCCAGAAGACGCGTACGCAATCGCGGTGGTGAGAGTGGATAGCTGGAGATCCACTTATCAGGGTTTGTTGCCCGCGCGTTTTTTAAACTCGCTCTCTTACCGGGATATTGAACGACATTGGAGCGGCATTCTCGCCGATCCAGATCAGCAGGGTACCGCCTATGTGGCAGAAGCGACCGGTGGTCAGATTGTGGGTTTTGCGCTGTGCGGAAAATCCAGAGACCCAAAATTACAGGTGGATGGAGAAATATTCGCCATTTACCTGCTCAAGGAATTTCAGCGCCAGGGGATTGGCCGCCAGCTGTTTCTGACCTGCGTCAAGCAATTTCACGCGAGCGGCTTGCAAGGGATGGCTGTTTGGGCGTTGGAGACCAACCAGATCGCGCGTGGGTTTTACCAGCGCATGGGTGGGAGGCTTACCTTGCGCAAATCCGCTGTATTTGGCGGCATGCCGGTCACCCAGGTGGCTTATTGTTGGTACAATCTTGAGACGCTCATCAAGCAATTTGATCCGAAACTACCTGCAAAACCATCATAAAGAGGCTCAACATGACCCCTACTATTTCTCTCCCGAACATTCCCATTCAATCGTTCCGGGTGAACGCCCACAGCTTGTTTGATCAGCAATGGTTCTTGCTCACCGCCGGAGATTTCTCCAGCGGAGATTTCAACAGCATGACCATCTCTTGGGGGGCGTTGGGCAACATCTGGCATAGTCCCCTGGCTGTGGTTGCGGTGCGGCCTTCCCGGTACACCTATCAATTCATGGAACGGTATCAAAGTTTCACCCTCTCGGCCTTTGACCCGCAATATCGCCCTGCCCTCGAATTATTGGGAACCAAATCCGGCCGGGAGATGGATAAAATTGCCGCCGCAGGGCTCACCCCGGCCGCGGTGCCAGGGGTGCAGGCGCCCGCCTTTGCGGAAGCCGAGCTGGTCCTCGCCTGTGAAAAGATGTATTGGCAGGATGTCGACCTGAGTCACATGCGTGATCCATCGTTTTACCTTGATGCGGGGATAACCGATGCCCACCGAGTTTATTTTGGTGAGGTGACCGCGATTTTTGGCGTTTCAAGGTTTGTGGGGGACGAGCAATGATCCGCTGGCGCGGCAGGTTTCAGGCTGTTTTCCTCATCCTGGCGCTGCTTCTTTCTGCCTGCCGGCCGGCCACTTCCACCTCGCCTGATGATCTGGCTGAAAGTCTGCCCACACCCAGCCCGCAGGTGCAGGCAAGCATCACCCCCACACCCTTATTCACCCTGGCGGGGGTGGGGGTGGAAGTCTACCCGGAAACTGACAGCCGCGACAATTATCTTTTGGTCTACTTAAACCTATATAATGATTTCTTCTCCTCCTTTGGCATTGCCCAGAATGAAGGCGCGGAATGGGTGAAAAATCCGCTCGAAGTGGCATTGCGATTTGAGGAATGGCCGCCAGCTGAGCCTGGCTGCAGCACCCGCAAGGTGTATTATCAGCCAACCGCTGACCTTGATCAGGCGATATTTATCATGCTGCTCAGCGGCTGCCCGGATGATTCGATCAGCGAGCTGAAATTGCGCGTCGAACTGCGCCGCGTGGAAACCTATTGGAACATCCAATGGGCCGGTAAAATGTGGAAGTGCGCGCGCAGCGAGTACCCCGAATACAATCAAAATTGGAATTTATTTCCCTGCCCATAAATTAGTGTGCTCAGGAGACCCTATGGAATACCGTTTTTTAGGAAAAACAGGAATGCGAGTTTCAAAACTTTGTTTTGGAACGATGTCGTTTGCCGGTGATGCCGATGAAACCGAATCGGCTGCCTTGTATCGCCGCTGCCGCGAGGCTGGAATTAACTTTTTTGATTGCGCCAACGTGTATAGCGGCGGCAAAGCCGAAGAAATTTTAGGTCGCCTGATCGCCGCTGAACGCGATGAGGTTGTGATCACCTCCAAGGTGTATTTTCCTCTGGGCGCGGGGGAAAATGCGCGCGGCTCATCCCGCTATCACATCGTCCGCGCGGTAGAAGCCAGCCTGCGCCGGCTGAACACCGACCGGTTGGATATTTACTTTTTGCACCGTTTCGACGATTTTACCGATCTGGAAGAAACCCTGCGCGCCATGGACGATCTTGTGCGCCAGGGCAAAATTTTGTACCCGGCGGTCAGTAATTTTGCCGCCTGGCAGGTGGAAAAAGCCCTGGGCATCGCCGCCCGCCAAAATTTAGCCCGTCTGGTTTGCATCCAGCCCATGTATAACCTGGTCAAACGCCAAGCCGAGGTGGAACTGCTGCCCATGGCGCAGGCTGAAGGACTGGGCGTCATTCCTTACAGCCCGTTGGGGGGCGGTTTGTTAACTGGCAAACATGATTATCAGCATCGCGTTGAAAATTCCCGTCTGGCTTCCAATAAAATGTATCTGGCGCGATACAGCGAAGAGTGGATGTATGCCGCCGCCAGTGATTTCAGCGCTTTTGCCCGCCAGCATGGTTGGGAACCGGCTGCGCTGGCTGTGGCCTGGGTGGCGTCTCATCCGGCTGTTACCGCGCCTATCATCGGCGCGCGCAATGTAAAGCAGCTGGAAGGCTCCTTAAAATCATTGGAAATTGAGATGACCCCCGAACTGCGCGCGCAGATCTCGGCGTTAACGCCAGAACCACCCCCAGCCACTGATCGAAATGATGAAAAAGCCGTGGATTTCATGGGCAAGCGTTAATCTGCGCCCGAATCACGTGGAGAGAAACATGAACCAAAAGATTAAGATTCGCAAAGCCACCCCACGCGACGTGGACACCCTGGCCTATTTCAATACCGCTATCGCCTGGGAGACAGAAAGCAAACGCCTTGATCCCGATACCATTACCCGCGGGGTGGAGAATCTGCTGCGCCGGCCGGAATTGGGGTTTTACCTGCTTGCCGAATTGGAAGGACAAATCGCCGGGGCGTTAATGATCACCAGCGAGTGGAGTGATTGGCGCAATGGCTTGTTCTGGTGGATACAGAGTGTGTATGTGCGCGCGGAATACCGCCGCCAGGGTGTGTTCAGGCATCTGTATGAAGAAGTGGAACGGCAGGCGCGAAAAGATAAAGACGTGTGTGGTCTGCGCCTGTATGTGGAGCACAATAACCATACCGCTCAGCGCACTTATCGTTCGCTGGGGATGGAAGAAACGAATTACCGTTTGTATGAAGTAGAATTTAACCGTTAATCATAGAGGAGAAAAAAATGATGGTTCGATCCGGAATGATATTCGCGAATATCCTGTTCTTTTTGTTGCTGTTGGCCTGGCCGGTATTAAGCCTGGTAACGTTATTTGTTTTGCGTCAAAAACCAGCCAAAGACACTGCCCGCGCCTTGTGGGCTTTGGTCATTACCGCCGTGCCGGTGATGGGAGCGTTGGCATTCTTCATCGTGGGAGTCAACTCCCCCGGCGATGCCCGGCTGTTGGAAGAGTGATTTGGTATTTGTTCAATAAAGACTTTCTTATATACTTTCTTTGATTCGTTTCGATATAAATCCTGCCTGCAATCGTGGGCAGGATTTATTGATTAAACAGAGAGGGGGTCAAGCGGCCTCTTCTCGAGTGCAAGGCGCTTTCTGGAGTGAGTTGTTCTTATTTTTGTATCTAAAAAGACTATAACCCACATCTCAAATCAGCTAAAATAGAAATACTTACCGGTCCGGAAACAATAAAAAGAAGGAGCAATACAATGGCGACGAAATTGGTTGGTGTGCTTACCGCCGGGGGAGATACTCCTGGTTTGAACGCGGCCTTGCGCGGCTTGGGCAAAGCGGCTTTAGGTGAATATGGAATGCACCTGATCGGCTTTCAGGACGGTTTTCGCGGCCTGATGCAAAACCGGATGGTGCGTTTGGATGAACATGCTCTTTCCGGGATTCTCACCATTGGGGGCACCATTCTTGGCACCAGTCGAGACAAGCCCCACAAAATGCCTGTTGGCGGGAAACTGGTCGATATGACCGATGAAATTGTCGCTGTCTACCAGTCGCATCACCTGGATTACCTGGTTTGCATGGGGGGCGGCGGGACCCAAAAAAGCGCCTTACGCCTGAAGAATAAGGGCCTCAATGTTGTGACTCTTCCGAAAACCATCGACAATGATGTGTCTGGAACGGATACCACCTTTGGCTTTGATACCGCGCTGGGTATCGCAACTGAGGCGATTGACCGCTTGCACAGCACCGCGCACAGCCACCACCGCATTATCGTGGTTGAAATTATGGGACATAACGCTGGCTGGCTGGCGTTAGGTTCCGGCCTGGCAGGCGGCGCGGATGTAATCCTCGTCCCAGAAATACCGTATGATGTGGAAAAAATTGCCGAAGCTATTCTGGCGCGCAGCCGAGGCGGTAAACGGTTCAGTATCGTCGCCGTGTCTGAAGGAGCACTGTCTGTGGAAGATGCCGCCATTAAGCGGCCTATCGTGAAAAGAATTGAAAAAGGTGAAGGCAAATCTGACCGGAAAAAGGCAGAAGAGGAACTAGCTGAGTTCGAGTTGGCTCATGTGGGCAATACGATGCGTCTTTCGGCAAAATTGGAGGAACTGACCGCGTTGGAATCGCGCGTTACCATTTTGGGATATTTGCAGCGTGGCGGCGCGCCGTCTGCGGCAGACCGGCTTTTAGCCACCAAGTTAGGCACTTCTGCGGCCAAATTCATCCATGAAGGGAAAAGCGGGGTGATGGCCGCCGTACGCGGTGAAAAAGTTGTGCCTGTCGCTTTGGAAGAGGTTGCCGGTCAACGAAAATTGGTACCGCTTGACCATGTCTGGTTCGACAGCGCCCGCAAAGTGGGCACTTGTTTCGGCGATTAAACTATTTTCCTCATTCCTAACTGAGTATCAGTGGAGTGCTATCACGGCGCTCCACTTTTAATTTCGGTTAAATCGAGTTAAAACACCAGACAATTGTGAAACTTTGTGAATCTCCGTAAAAAATGCTATAAATTCAATTTGATTCAGGCTAAAATGTTATGGATGTCTGTAAACCATAAATTAATCTTTTCACCAGCTACCATTTCATTTACTCAACTAGTTAAGTCCGATTTCATCCCATTTCTACGAAAAAGGGATCACAAATGGTAAATCAAGTGAAAGCAATTGCGCCACACAAAGCAGCGCCATATGGAAAACTGGATATTCTCGCGGGGGATGTTTTGCAGATGGAACATCGTCCCAGTGAATGGCCGGGATGGGTTTGGGTCACTACCACAGACCAGCTGAGTGGTTGGATGCCTTTCGCCTTTCTTCAACAAACCCCAACCGGTTGGCAGGCAATCGTAGCATACCGTGATATAGAATTAGATATCACCAGAGGAGAGGAATTAGAGGTGCTATCTGTTCAGGATGATTGGGCGTGGTGTGTGAAACCTAACGGATCTACCGGTTGGTGTCCCTGTTCGGTCTTAAAAAATACTGATTCATGACAACATACTTAGAGGAATTTATTGATGAAAACAAGCCAGACACTGACCCAAATCGGTCTGAAACCAGATTTACTGAGTGGAAAAGTTGCCGTGATCAGCGGCGCTGGGCGGGGCATTGGCCGAGAGATTGCGCTTGGGTTGAGTTGGTGCGGTGCAAAAGTCATTTTAGCGGAGATTTTTGACGAGGGGTTGCATCTGGAAGCTGAAATCGTCGCTTCAGGCGGGGCCGCTCGCTTTGTGCGCACGGATGTTTCTCAAGAATCACAAGTCGATCGCCTGGTTGAATTTACCCACAAGACATTCGGAAAAGTGGATATTCTAATCAATAATGCCATCATTTGCCCGGTTGCCTCGGTGGTGGATATGGAACCAGCCTTATGGGATAAGGTCATTGCGGTCAATTTGCGGGGCGCGTTTTTAATGTCTCGCGCTTTCCTGCCGGATATGCTTTCCGGGAAGGATGGCACGATTATCAATATGATCTCTACCGACGCCATGCCCGGGCTCTCGGCATATATTGCCAGCAAACAAGGTCTGGTCGGATTTACCCAATCACTGGCCGTGGAAGTGGGAAAGTTTGGGGTGAAGGTGATTGCTTTTGCGCCGGGCATGGTAGACACGCCTGGCATTCGAGGCGTGGCGCATGATTTGGCTCCGCGTTTAGGGGTTTCGGAGGATGATTTTTTAAATCTCTCCCTTCACCCCGCTTACGCAGGCCTGATGCCTGTCGAACATGCTGCCGCTGCTACAATTTATTTGGCCGGGATTTTGGCGCAGGAATATCATGGAGATGTAGTTAACGGCTATGAAATTCTGGAACGCGCTCAATTGATTTCGCCCGCGAAAACGCCAGAACTTGCCACTGCCGATGTCGTCTCAACGGTCGCTTATAAAAATACCCCCGGACGAATCGAATTAATCCAGCAGAGCGTGTCTCTATGTAAGGGGCTGGTAAAAATATTGGAAGACACCCGGGATGAATTTAATCAACTACCCGCGTTCGTTCGACCCATGGCCCGGGCGGGGTTTAAAGGAAAATCTGGCATTAGCATACAAGAATGGATTCAATTGGCCGAGAATACCTGCTCCCAATTGGAAGAGGTGGAAGGCCTGGATTGCAAAACGGAAAAAGAGTTATGTACCTGTTATCCGCGCCTTAAAGACCTAATGGAAAAATTAATCCAATATTTCCGCGACGTCCCGCAAGAGACGGCTCGTTTCACGCGCGATGAGGCGCTTCTGCTTGAGGTTTCCCGGATGGCGGCCAGGCGCGAATCCTTGATCCGGTCCCTAATGGCTTTAATGGACACCCTGCTTGAGGGTTAAAAAGAAAATACGCGATGTGCGTATTTTCAAAATCTCGTGATATTCCTTTAATGGGGCTATAGATTAAAATCCATAGTCGTCGTCAAAGGATTTCCGCAGCTTGCCGCCTTTGTGGCCGCGTTTGCCCGGTTTGCCTTTTTTCCCGCCATACAATTCCTCGATTTCACCATCCTCTTCCTCCAAACGATCCTGGTCAACCCGGTTGAATCGCTCTTGGCGGCGTTTTGATACTTTCTCTTGGTTGGCCGAGTTTTCGGGCAAAGTATAGTTCCAGTTCCCGTTGAGCACTTCAAGCTTGATCGGGTGGAGAGACGTTACCTTGGTCATCTTTTGACAGTTGGGGCAGGTTACATATTGGCCCATTCTTGGCTCTGTCTTGATGCGCACTAATCCATTGCAGGACGGGCACATAACCGTGAACATTTCAGAAGCTCCCATAAATCATCATACTGGTATTG
>ENA-ORXD01001748-ORXD01001748.1-sediment-metagenome-genome-assembly--contig:-NODE-1748-length-16605-cov-11.087609_pt1 | contig 16605 bp, 12 predicted proteins | sample MGYA00237862_ERZ511471 | MGnify/ENA metagenome assembly ERZ511471
GCGTCGACGCTCTCCGGGACGGCCCGGAGGCGGAAGACCGCCTCCTTCCGCGGGCCGGCAACGGCGTAGCGGGGCCCTCCCTGACACTCCAGCCGGCGGTTTCCCGGGCGCGCGCCGGTGATCCCGAGGAGCGCGTCGGCGATGCAGGGGTCGGCGCCGAGCGTGACCGAGACCTGCGGCACCGAGAGGTCGCGCTCGAGGATACGCGTTGCCGCCTCCGCGATCCGCACCGCGACCGCCACACCCGGGCAGAGTTCCCCGTGATAGTTCACGGCCTCGCGGATGAGGCTCGCCCGGTATTCGCCGGGGCTCATCTTCCGGATCTTCTCCGTCCGGTCGTGGCCGGTCGCGGAGAAGACGCAGTCCCATCCCGTCTGGTAGGGTTTGAGGTCGATCACCGGCGTCCCGTCGATCAGGTCCACGTTCGCGAGCGCGAGGAACCGCCCGTCCCGCACGCCGCGCAGCCGCACCACCGAGACGGAGAGGGGGTTCGGCCGGGCCGGAGAGCGGAGGGAGAAGACGCCCTTCTCGGGGAGGTCGCCCGAGACCTTCCGGGCCACCGCTTTCAGGACTTCCCGGTCAGCCTCATGCAGCCAGCAGACGAGGATCAGGTGCGAGTTCTCCTCGACGCCGAGGAGCGCCCCGGAGTAGTCCGGAAAGACCTCGATCTCGGCGTCGATGCCCTGGACCGGCATATCGCTGCGGGAGCGGATGCTTGAGTGTACGAGCCCGATAGGGAAGAGTTCCATGCGGTGCCTTCTGTGTTGACGAGATATACCCCCCGGAAGGGGGGAGGGAGCCGCTCCTCAGTACGCCGTCTTCTCGTAGTAGGACTGGGACCGGCAGTCTACGCAGGCCCCGCTGACGAGCAGGTTGTCAGGAACCATCTCGCCGCAGATGGAACAGATTGCGGACCTCCAGGGCCATTTCTGGGGCACTTTTACCCGCACCCTCTCGTACGAGAGCATATCGCGCCCTGCATCGATGACCTCGTCGATCAGCACGATGCCCCGGGTTCTCGGGTCGAAGAGAGGGTCTTTGGTGTACCACAGGGCAAACGTCGGATACCGTCCGATCTTCTCGCCGTCGACGAAGACCCGGATCCCGTTCACGTACGGGGCTTCGGCCGGCCCGTTCATGGTGACGGCGAACTTCCCGATCGGGATCACCCGGAGGCGATGGTTGCCGGTCGTGCAGTGGGCGATCACCTGCAGGGGGTCGGGCAGGCACTTCGTGGTCTCGCAGACGGCGTAGATCTTCTCGCCCTCGGGAGGGTCCAGGAGTTCCAGTGCATAGTCCACCATGAAGACCCCGACCAGAAGCCCGGGGGCCGCGAAGGTGTGAAAGTCGATACATCTCCGGAAGTAGTCGATTAATTCCGGAGTGGAGCCTTTGGACTTGAGCCGGGCCTCGATGTCATCCCAGGTGTGATTCAGTCTCGGTTGCACGGAAGAGTATTTGATCAAGGTTAGTTGTAAATATTTTGGCTAAGTAAAATAGATTTAATTTACTTATTCAGGGCAAATACTGCATATTGCCAATTTGGCATCGTATAATCGCATAATAAAGGACCCCATGGCGAATACCCTGTATGCAGGGATTGAGGATTTATAAAGATCAATTATACCCCATAAAATAACGGCAAGTGTTAAAGTAATAAGTTTAAATTTATATACTACCGGGTCGAGTAAAACTAGTGTGAGCATGTCCGTCCTTCCTGACATGCTTGGCAACCGACGTTGAATGCAACAATCGGGAGAATGTGAATGACAGAAACCAATGGAAAGTTACGCTACGTTCCAACGACCTGTCCGTACTGCGGCGTAGGGTGCGGGCTCAACCTCGTGGTGAACGACGGCAAACTCGTAGGGGTAGAACCCCTGAAGAGGACCCCGGTGAACGAGGGAAAACTCTGCCCCAAGGGTGCCACCTGCTGGGAGTTCGTGCAGAGCCCCGACCGGCTGACAAAGCCCCTCATCAAGAAGAACGGCAAGTTCGAGGAAGCGACCTGGGACGAGGCCTACGACCTGATCGCCTCGAAGTTCAAGGAGACCTACGAGAAGTACGGGCCGAAATCCCTCGGTTTCCAGGTCTCGTGCCGGACTCCGAACGAAGAGTGCTACATCATGCAGAAACTCGCGCGGGTGGCCTTTAAGACCAACAACATCGACAACTGCGCGCGTATCTGCCACGGACCGTCCGTCGCCGGGCTTTCGCTCTCGTTCGGCTCCGGCGCCGCGACGAACCCCTTCGAGGACGTCCTGAACGCCGACGTCATCTTCCTGATCGGGTCGAACCCCATTGAGGCCCACCCGCTCGCCGGGCGCCGGCTTGTCCAGGCAAAGAAGGCGGGCAAGAAGATCATCGTCTGCGACCCGCGCTACACGCCCACGGCGCGCCTGGCCGATGAGTACGTCCGCTACAACCCCTCGACGAACATCGCCCTGATCAACTCGATCATGTACTGGATCATCCAGCAGGATCTCCATGACAAGGAGTTCATCGAGAAGCGGACGACGGGATTCGAGGACCTGAAGAAGACCGTGGAGAACTACGCGGATGTCGAGTCGATCACCGGCGTTCCCACCGAGAGGATCAAGGAGATCGCGCGGGTATATGCCAGCGCCAAGAACGCTGTGGTCATCTACTGCCTCGGCATCACGGAGCTCACGACCGGCACCGACAACGTCCGATCGCTCGGAAACCTCTCGATGCTCACCGGCAACGTCGGCAGGCCGGGAACCGGCGTCAACCCGCTTCGCGGCCAGAACAACGTGCAGGGCGCCTGCGACATGGGTGCCTACCCGAACGTCTTCTCCGGCTACCAGAAGTGCGAGGACGACGCCACCCGGAAGCGCATGGAGGAACTCTGGGGCGTCACCGGACTTGAGAGCGAGTACGGCGTGACCCTGACGGAGCAGATCACCCAGTGCGGTGACCCGATCCGCGCGATGTACATCTTCGCGCTGAACCCGGTCGTCTCCTACCCCGACTCGAACCACGTCATGCGGTCGCTTGAGAAACTCGATTTCCTCGTCGTGCAGGACATCTTCATGACCGAGACGGCGAAGTATGCCGACGTGATCCTGCCCGGCGTCTCCTTCGCCGAGAAGGACGGGACGTTCACCAGCGGCGAGCGGCGCATCAACCGTATCCGCAAGGCCGTGGAGGCCCCGGGCGAGGCGAGGGAAGACTGGCAGATCTTCGTCGATCTCGCCCACAAGCTAGGGCTCAAGGGATTCGACTTCAACTCGCCGGAGGATATCTGGAACGACGTGCGGCGGGTCACCCCGTCGATGGCCGGCATCAGCTACGCGAGGATGGAGAAACCGGAGTCCGTGCACTGGCCCTGCCCCGCTGAGGACCACCCGGGAACCCCGATCCTGCACCGCGAGAAGTTCGCCCACCCCGATGGCCTTGGTGTCTTCTTTGGTGTTCCCTACAAACCCCCGGCAGAGGTCCCTGACGCGGAATACCCGTTCGTCCTCACCACTGGCCGCTGCCTGTGGCACTGGCACACCGGCACCATGACCCGGCGGTCCGAAGACCTCGAGGCCGAAGAGCCGACCGGGTGGATCGAGATCAACCCCGAGGACGCAAAAGCGCTCGGTATCAAGGACCAGGAGATGATCCAGGCCATAACCCGCCGCGGCCAGGTGAATGTGCCGGCCAGGGTTACTCCGAACATCATGAAGGGAGTCATGTTCATGCCATTCCACTTCAAGGAATGTGCGGCCAACGTGCTCACCAACAATGCCCTCGATCCCATCGCCAAGATCCCGGAGTACAAGGCCTGTGCTGTGAAAGTGCAGAAGATTGCGGAGGGGAACTAAATGTCGAAGAAGGGAGACATGTTCTACGCGTGGACCTCTGACGCGGAGCTTGCAAAGAAAGCTGAGTGCGGCGGTGCCGTGACCCAGCTCCTCAAGTTTGCACTCGAGAAGAAGATGGTCGACGGTGTTTTTGCCGTAAAGAGAGGACAGGACATCTACGATGCAGTCCCGGTATACATCACCGATCCGAAAGAGCTCGACAAGACGGCAGGGTCCCTCCACTGCGGGACGCTGCTCATGTCCAAGCTGGTCAAGAAGTACCTCGACGGTGCGAACGACAAGAAGATCGCCATGACTGTCAAGGGCTGCGACATGATGGGCCTGTACGAGCTCGCCAAGCGCCAGCAGGTCAACCTGGACAACATCATCATGATCGGCGTGAACTGTGGAGGGTCAGTCAGCGCCATCACGGCACGCAAGATGATCAAGGACAAGTTCGAGGTCGACCCCGACACCGTGCACAAGGAAGAGATCGACAAGGGCCAGTTCATCATCGAGTATGAGGGTGGCCACAAGGGGATCTCCATCGACGACCTCGAGGAAGCCGGCTACGGGCGCCGCTCCAACTGCCGCCGCTGCAAACTGAAGGTCACGCGCCAGGCTGATCTCGCCTGCGGGAACTGGGGAGTCATCGGTGACAAGGCAGGAAAGGCGACCTTTGTTGAGGTCTGCAGCGAGAAGGGAGCAAAGCTCCTGGACGAGGCAGTCAAGGCCGGTGTCCTGAAGACCGAGGCACCCAACCCGAAGGGGATTGAGATCCGGGGCAAAGTCGAGAACGCGATGTACAAGCTCGGCGACAAGTGGCGGGCCAAGGACTTCACCGGACTCGGTGAGGGAAGGGAGCGCCTGAAGAAGATCGTGAAGGAGACATCCCGGTGCATCAAGTGTTACCAGTGTATCGAGAACTGCCCGATCTGCTACTGTGTCGAGTGCAGCACCAAGAAGCCCTACCTGGTCAAGCCCGGTGAGGTCCCCCCGAACTTCATGTTCCACCTCATCAGGTTCGCCCACATCGCCGATTCCTGCATCAACTGCGGCCAGTGCCAGGAGCTCTGCGCCATGGATATCCCGAACGCCCTCTTCATGCACGCCCAGCAGGTGGAGCTCGAGAAGATGTTCGGTCATGTTCCGGGCGTTGACATGCAGCTGCCGCTGCTCGCCCTGGTCGAGGAGCGGGAAGAGCGGGACCGGCTCTCGGCAACCGGAAGCGACCAGATCTTTGATATCTTCAAGTAAAACCCGAAAATTTCTTTTTTTCCAATCCACATGGCCAGTGTGATTGCCGGCTCTCCGGCAGGATTCCTGAACCGGCCCTGGTCTGAAGGTGTGAACCCCGTTTGAACCTCTGCCGGTGCCTGCGGGGTTTACCGGCCGATTCCAGGCAAGGAGGAGAATATCCTATTCTTCCGGAAGTCCAGGCTTCCTTTTCCGGTATACCCTGATATAGTAGAGCGCCCCGATGACCAGCGCGGCGATGACGCTCAGGATCACCGGGTCATAGATGAAACGCAATACGCCCGGCCGTTCCCTCACTTCGACGGTGACCTTGATGGGATCTGATATCCGGTTCTGGTCCAGTCCGTCGCGGTACCGGATCTCGGCATCAAGCCCGTATTCCTTCACCGTTGCAGTATTGTCGACGCCAATCTCAAAGCGGGCCACCGCACGCTCCCCTGGCCCGAGATCACCGAGAGCGGCGGTATCATCGTAGCCGGTAAACGGCTCAACGGCACTGATCCGGGCCTGGGCGCTGTATACGGTTGTCGGACCGGTGTTTTCAAAGCTCATTTCTATCGATTCGCGGGTTCCCCGGTACAACCAGAAAGGATTTCCGTGAACGGAGAACTTCGTCTCTCCGGCAACCGGGATCCCGATGGTCGCGGTTCGTGAGGTCTGGTTCTCGCCGGACTGGTCAAGGTATTCGATTGCGACCCGCAATGGATAGGACCCCGCCTCCGCAGTCTCCTCAACCCTCACCTTGAAACGGCCTTCATGGACTGCTCCGGGAGCAAAGTCGCCGATATAAACGCTCCCGGTCACCGGGATCAACGGACTCTCATCCACCCGGAAAATTCGGGCAACGGCATATTTTCCCTCCAGGGACCCGGTGTTTTCCAGCAGGAGCGTGACGTAGCCCTCGCCTCCCGCGGTGAGATCATCTGCCCTGACTTCCGTGACATCGATCCGGACGACATCTGCTACCCGGAACAGAAGGGGTATAATTGTCGTTTCATCGGTGTAGTGGTAGATCGCACTCCCTGTTCCCACCCTTTCTTCAGAGGACAGCCAGGTGTAGGTGAGGGTGAGGGGGAGTGCATATTCACCGCCGGTGGCATCAGGCATCACGGTGAGAGAGAACGGGATGCGCACCCCCTCTCCTGCCGCGATACTGCCGACCATCTGGGGATCCGTCTTCAGTACGACCGGTGCCTCGCCCGCGTTCAGGGCTGCGGTGACCGCGATGGCGGTGCTCGGTGGTGAGCCGGTACTTCCTCCCTGAGAAACGATCTTCAGGGCATCATATCCCTGGTTTTCGAGGTGAATGACCAGGGTCACCGCCTCACCGGGGTGCAGCTCGTTTGACCCCTCGATCCCTGCCCTGAGATCCGGGGAGCCGGACAGGTACTGGGGATCTGCAGCGGCTGAAATCCCGGTCATCACCAGGAGCACAAAGAGAAGCGTGCTGAGCGCGGGGACAACCCTCCGGTCTGTTGTCATATTAATAACAACAATATTGCTTTCTTACGAATAAAAACCTTACCGGCTGAACCTGCCGGAAAAAAGGATTCATCGGGGTTTCCCGAAGTTCTGGGCAGCGATAAATCCATAGGGTGCACTGCTCCGGTCTGATTCATAGACCACCCCTACACCGATCTCCGTGACACAGGTGTCGAGGATGTTTTCCCGGTGTCCGGGACTTTCCATCCACATATTCTGGACAAAGTACCTGCCGACTTCATCAGGGGCGCTGCTGTCAGTGAAATATGAGGTGCAGGCGATGTTCTCTGCAGCACACCAGTACGTATATCCTCCGGCGATCATGCGCTCAAAGGGGTCACGGCCGTCAGGATTATAGTGCGAGAAGAAGTTCCTGACCTTCATGTCAAGGCTGTGCGCCCGGGCGATTGACGAGAGGTGCGAATTCACCGTGAGGGGCGGAAGGCCGGCATTGACGCGCTCGAGGTTCGTGTACCGGATGATGGCTGCCTCCACCTGATCTTCAACCGTGCCTGCCGGGATTGCAGAAAGAACGATTGTCCCGCTGCCGCAGGCGGCATTGTTTCCTTCGTTCGTCTCACCTACGGCTGCAGAATCATCAGCGATTACCCCGAGATAATACGTGGCCGGAACTACTCCGACCGGGATCATCACGTACCCGGAGAGAGTGGTTGTCGTCCCCACCCCGAGCACAGGAATGGCAGCCGAGCCGAGGAAGGTGTCGCCGGTGGCGATTGTCGGATCACTGGAGAGGTAGAACCCGGCCCGGGTTTCCCCTGATGGTGCCGTGCCCCCGTTCATGATCGTTGCCTGGACAGTGATGATTCCTCCCGGGGAACCCGAATCCGGTCCGGTCACGGAGACGGCAACAAGGTCGGGAATCGGCGGGCCGGTCACGGCAATCCTGCCTGACCAGACGTTGTTTTCCTCGTTCTTTTCTCCGATTCTTCCCGTGCCGTCAGCAAGGACACAGAGGTAATACGTCCCCGCAGTGGTACCTGACGGCACCATGACCGTGTACGACACGGTCTTTGCCGATCCTGCGGTAAGTGATGATATGTATATCCTGCCAAGGTAGGTGTCGCCGGGATCGACCGTCGTGTCCGAAGACAGGTAGAGGTAGGTATACGAGTACGAAGACGGGATATCGCCGGCATTCTTCACGGTGAATGTAATGGTGATTCTTTCACCGGAAGAGGCAGAGGCCGGTGCACTCAGCCCGGTTACCACCAGATCAGGTGTGGAGGATCCGGCTGGCTGAGGGGTGGTGGGCAGAGGCGTCAGGGTGGGCACCGGTGTCATCGTGGGCCGCGGAGTTGTCGGCGAGCTGCTCACCACGGTTATGCTGTCTGAACCGGTATTATTCTGCTCACCCTTTTCTGCGATCCGTCCGGTCCCGTCAGCCACGGCGCAGAGGTAATACGTACCGACCCCGGTCCCGGATGGGATGGTCACCGTAGAGGAAACGGTCCGTGCAGAGCCGGCTGATAGTGATGAGGTATATACCCTCCCGAGATAGGAATCACCGGAATCAACCGATGGGTCTGCGGACAGGTAGAGAGAGGTGTACGAGTACGAGGCGTAGGTGTCACCGGCATTCTTCACTGTGGCGGAGACCATCACCCTGCTTCCCGGCGATGCCGATGACGGTGCACTGACCGCGGTCACAACCAGATCCGGTTTCACCGGGTCGCCTGGCAGTGGAGTGGTTGGCACCGGTGTCATCGTGGGCCGCGGAGTTGTCGGGGTGCTGCTCACCACGGTTATGCTCGCTGACCCGGTATTGTTCAGCTCATCCTTTTCTGCGATCTGTCCTGTCCCGTCAGCCACGGCGCAGAGGTAATACGTACCGACCCCGGTACCGGATGGGATGGTCACCGTAGAGGAAACGGTCCGTGCAGAGCCGGCTGATAGTGATGAGGTATATACCTTCCCGAGGTAGGTATCACCCGAATCAACCGCAGGATCTCCTGACAGGTAGAGAGAGGTATACGAGTACAGGGCGATGGCATCTCCCTCGTTCTTTACGGTAATGGAGACCGCCACCCTGCTTCCGGGTGTTGCCGATGACGGTGCACTGACCCTGGTCACTACCAGGTCCTGCTCCGGCGGACCCGCACGTACCATCTGGCCGGTGCTGGAGAGTCCGGTATACTCTGCAACGATCTCAGAAGCCCGCGATGACCCGTCGGCTGCATACGGGTTTCGCGCAGATACTGTTCCGGCGTTCTCCAGCGCAGAGTCAAACACATTCGTTCCGGCCACTCCTGTTTCCGGTCCCGATACACCGACCCCGGTGAGAGCGGGAGCGTCTGCACCACCTGCTGCCGCCGGATACCAAAGAATGAGGATGCACGCCAGCAGTGCGAAAATAATGGCTGTCTTTTTTACCCAAAAAATCATTTCGCCACCTCCATAGGGGGATATCGATCGGGGAAACCCGACCCGGGTATTACCCATACCCGGTAATATCATAGTTGATTTCAGTCGACTTTCCTATACACTCAGAACCGGTCCTGAGCGCTTCTTCCACCATGCGCTTCAGGAGCGCTGGATACACCGCTCCGACCATCTCCTGAAACGGTCTCCCATTGCAGAACATCTTGAAGGTCGGGGTGCTCCTCACCCCGAAACGCTCTGCCGTCCACTGGTTTGCGGCAATGTTGATGCGGACAAATACGACTGTCCCTCCATATTCCTGCGCATACTGGCGGAAATACGGTTCCATGGTCCTGCAATGGGGGCATGTCGGACTATAGAACATCACGAGCACCGGGAGATCCGATTTTTCGACGGTCTTCTCCCAGGTGATGTCGGTCAGCTCGAGAACAGCCCCACCTTCCATAGTTCCCCCGCAAAATGAGTATATATCAACTTCCGGCGATATAGTTTATTGCCTTTTCATTCATCAGAATGGCGAATTGCGGTAACGGGAACGACGTGTGTTGACCGTCTGGGAACGCTCACTCCTGCTCGTCGACCAGGTAGTTGATGACATTCTCCGAGATGTCTCCCGCATACTCACCCGAACGCCGGATGCTCTCTGCCATGTAGCGGAGAGAGACTGCCATGTACGAATCCTGCTGCATGGCACGGGCGTTGATCTCTTCACAGAGATCCTCGAGTTTCCTGACCTGCTCAATGTTCTTGTGGGATCCCCGCATGTCCCGTTTGAAGAATGAGACGATACTCTTATCAAACAGGGAAAGGGCGAGACTGTTTGCCTCCCTGATGATCTCCAGGATTTCTTCGTCAATGGGAGTGTCTGCAGTCTTCTGTGCGGACTCGACGAACCTGACCGCATGGTCCCCGATTCGCTCGATAATCCGGCTGATGATGAAGATGTTGACCACCATGTTGGTGGAAACTCCCATCTTCCGGGAGAGACTTGCGTTCTTCAGAATGATGTTGGTCTGGCGGGCGATCAGCCAGTGGAGACGGTCGACATCGTTGTCCCGGGCGATCACCTCATCGGCAAGCTGGGTATTCCGGGTTTCCAATGCGGCCACGGCATCGATCTGCATGTTCTTGACAATGACAAACATCCGCTTAATCGTGTTTTCAAACGGCATCTCCGCAGGATTCAGGAGATCCTTGAGCAGGATGGAGGTATCCGTCTCCTCCACGACCTCGGGTCCGATGGTCATCTGGGTGAAATCCCGGACCACCATCCGGACAGAAGCCGGAAGCCGGGTTTTCGAATGTATCCCGATGGTGGTATAGCCCGCAATGTAGGACCCGATCAGCAACCGGAAGAGGAAGGTCGGTTCACGGATCTCGCTGACATCGAACTCCTTTTCCCTCTGGAACTGTCCCTCCGTGATGTCCCGGGTCACCAGGAGGGTCCCATCAGGCTGCGGTACCAGACCGAGGGGGTCGTTCTTCCTGATATTCTGAGCGTCAGCCCAGTCCTTGGGAAGGGTTATCACGAAGGACGACCCTCCGGTTATCTGCACTTTCCGTATCTCCATTGTACCCCACTCTCCGAAGGAACGAACCCTGTTCCACTGTTTCTCTATATAGTATATATATACATAGAGTTTACATCGGAAATTGACTTAAAAATACATTTGAATGTATATGCAATGGCAGCACATTCACGGAGATGCTTCCCTGGCATGCTGGGACTCGCCGCAGTCCTGGTCATTGCATTGTTCGCCGCCGGCTGTATGCAGACCGGTAACGAGGGGCAATCCCCCACGGCCCCCCGGGGAACGACCCTGAAAGTATCCGGGTCCACTACTGTCCTCCCCATCGCGCAGGCAGCCGCCGATGCCTACATGGCAGGCCATGCCACCGCCGACGTCCAGGTGACAGGAGGCGGATCATCTGTAGGAGTACAGGCTATCGGTGAGGGCACCGCCGACATCGGCATGTCGTCCCGTGACCTCAAGGCAGAAGAGATGACCTGGTATCCGGACCTGGTGACCGCTACCATCGCCAATGATGGTATCGCGATCATCGTCCACCCGTCCAATTCCATTGCCAGCCTCACCATGGCCCAGATCAAGGCCATCTACAAGGGTGAGATCACCAACTGGAACGAGGCTGGCGGTCCTGACCGGATCATCGTGGTGATCGGCCGCGACAGTGCTTCAGGCACCCGCGAGTTCTTCTCTGAAAAGGTCATGAACAAGGAAGACTTCGTGGCCACCCAGCTCGAGAAGAACTCAAACGGCGCGGTAAAACAGACTGTCGTCCAGACTCCGGGTGCCATTGGATACGTCGGACTCGGCTACATCGATGATCATGTCAGGGCGATCCCGGTCATCGTTGACAGGACACCCGTAGAGCCGACTGTGGAGAACGTGGTCTCCATGAACTATCCCATTGCCAGGCCCCTCCTGATGATTACCCGGGGCGCACCATCAGGGCTGGCAAAGGAGTACATTGACTTTATCCGGAGCCCTGCCGGACAGAAGATCATCAGTGACGAAGGCTTTGTTCCCGTCTCACGGAGAGAATGAAGCCGGACAGCAACCGCCCCGCGGAGGAAGAAATCTCCACGGAACTTTTTTCCAGCCTGGATAAACCGGATACGACAGTGAATACCGGCGGTGAGAAGCTTGCCCACCGTCGCATGCGGGAGCGGGTGATCCGGGCGGTATGGTTCATCTGTGCCATCTTCGCCGTTATCACTATCTTCTTCATTTTCACCTTCCTGCTTCTTGACGCATATCCCATCTTCATCGAAGTCGGCATCTGGAATTTTCTCTCCGGGATGGTGTGGAACCCCACCAGCATTAATCCCCAGTATGGGATCTATCCGCTCATCGTGGGAACGATCCTGGTAACCCTGGGGGCGATGGCCATCTCCATTCCCCTGGGGATCGGGACGGCCATCTACATCGCCGAACTTGCACCCTCCAGGGTCAGGGCCGTCGCCAAGCCGGCTGTGGAACTCCTCGCGGGCATCCCCTCGGTTGTCTTCGGGTTCTTCGGGCTCATCGTGCTCACCGACTGGATCCGGGTCACCTTCGATGTCCCGAGCGGAGAGACGTGGCTTGCCGGCTCGATCCTGCTGGGTGTCATGGCGCTGCCCACCATCATCAGCGTCTCCGAGGATGCGATCGCATCATCTCCCCGGGAGTACAAGGAAGGATCGCTTGCTCTCGGCGCTACCCACTGGCAGACCATCAGCAGGGTGATGACCCCGGCCGCACTGTCAGGCATTACCGCCGCAGTGATCCTGGGGATCGGGAGGGCGGTCGGGGAGACCATGGCCGTCCTGATGGTGACCGGGAACGCAGCGATCATACCGGACCCCATCTGGAACGTTCTGTCTCCAATCCGCACCCTTACCGGGACGCTCGGTATCGAGACGGGGGAGGTGCCGATCGGGAGTACCCACTACCATGCCCTGTTCGGGGTCGCCGTGGTGCTGCTGGCCATCACCCTGATCATCAACCTTGCAGCGACTGTTATCCTGGCACAGATCAGGGAGCGGAACATGCCCTCGGCGTCCTCCACGGTGAAGAGGAAAGAGACCCGGGGACAGGGTCCGGGAGTGCGCATTGCCGGCTTCTTCCGGCAGTACCGGTTCTTCCTCCTGGGGGGTATGTTCGCCCTCCTGCTCTCCATCATGTTCGGTATCGCAGGGCTTGCCGCGGCAGGAGCCGTCCTCTTCCTCAGCCGCCTTGTCTCTACCCGGCTTTCACCCCGATGGATCCAGCGGGTTGCCTTTTCCCTGGTGTTCATCTGTGTCCTCGGCGTACTCTCTGCACTGGGGATTATCCTCTCTGACATCATCGTTAACGGGGTTCCCTACATCACCTGGGAGTTCCTGACCCAGCCGCCGTCAAACCTCGGCCGTTCGGGCGGGATCTTCCCGGCCATCGTGGGGACCCTGTACCTGGTTGCCGGTGCAATCGCCATCGCCCTTCCCATCGGGATCGGGGCTGCTGTATACCTCACCGAATACACCCGGGAGGGGAAGACCACGAAGATCATCCGCACCGGGACGGACCTGCTTAACGGAACCCCTTCCATCGTGTTCGGCCTGTTCGGGTTCGCCTTCCTGGTTCTGTACCTGAATTTCGGGATCTCCCTGATTGCAGGTCAGGTGACGCTCGCCCTGATGGTGCTCCCGACCATCATCAGGACTACCGAAGAGGCGCTCAGGACTGTCCCCACCTCCCTGCGGGAGGGGAGCCTGGCCCTCGGGGCGACAAAGTGGCAGACCATCCGGAGGGTGGTGCTTCCACTATCAGTTCCCGGTATCGTCACCGGGACTATCCTCTCCATCGGGAGGGCTGCAGGGGAGACTGCCCCGATCCTGTTCACCGCCGTGGTATTCTCCACCCGGTTTCTGCCGGACTCCCTCTTCGACCCGGTCATGGCCCTCCCCTACCACCTGTATATCCTTGCAACCAACGTCCCGGGAGCCGAAGGTCAGAAGTACGCGACTGCACTGGTGCTGCTCGGGCTGGTCGTCATCTTCTACGCGCTCGCTATCTGGATACGCCACCGCTACACCCCACAACGCACGTGGTGACACTATGTCTGAAACAGCCATCATACAAACCTCGGACCTGAACCTCTGGTATGGGGAGAACAATGCCCTGACCGACATCTCCGTGACAATCCCTGACCGCAGGGTGACCGCCCTGATCGGACCGTCCGGATGTGGGAAATCCACCCTGATCCGTTGCTTCAACCGCATGAACGACCTGGTTGGTTCCTGCCGGATTGCCGGGCGGATCGACTTCCATGGGAACAATATCTATGCAAAGGAGGCGGACCCGGTAGAGATCCGGCGGAAGATCGGGATGGTCTTCCAGAAACCGAACCCGTTCCCCAGGTCCGTCTATGAAAATGTCGCCTACGGTCCGAGGGTCCACGGGATCGATGACAGGAAACTCCTCGACATGATCGTGGAACAGAGCCTGAGGAATGCCGCTCTCTGGGAGGAGGTCAAAGACCGTCTCCAGGATTCGGCTATGGGGCTCTCCGGGGGCCAGCAGCAGCGGCTCTGCATCGCCCGTACCCTCGCCGTAGAACCGGAGGTCATCCTGATGGACGAACCCTGCTCTGCTCTCGATCCCATCGCCACATCGAAGATCGAGGCCCTCATCGATGAACTCAAAAAGAGGTACTGCGTGATCATCGTCACCCACAACATGCAACAGGCGGCGCGGGTGAGCGACTACACCGGGTTCATGTACCTCGGCAGGATGAAAGAATTCGGGGAGACCAAACAGATATTTGAGCACCCGGAAGAAGAACTGACTGAGAACTACATTACCGGCAGGTTCGGGTAGGGAGGAGGGATGAGCGACAAATTTCACAGCGAGATCGCTGAAACGAAACAGCGTGTGCTTGCCATGGGACATCTGGCGGTCGGCATGCTGCAGGAGGCCATGGAGGCAATGAAGGAACATGACCCGGACCGTGCCGCGCGGGTGAAGGAGAGCAAGAAGAAGCTCTCCGACGAGACCAATGCGCTTGAAGAAGAGATGTACCGGCTCATCGCCCTCTACCAGCCCGTTGCCAGAGACATGCGGATGATCGCCTGCTCCCTCAGGGTGGTTTCATCCTGCGAACGCATCGGCCGGTACGGGAAGGATATCGCCAACGTGGTCATCTCCACCGCGCCGGATACACGGTTCCTTGATCTGGTCCCGGCCCTCTCCCTGCCACTCATGGCCGATGAGGTGATCGACATGATCACTGATTCACTTGTGGCCTACGAGACAGGGGATATCGGGCTGATCGCCCACCATTCCGAGCGCGATGACCGGGTCGATGCCCTGCGGCACACTATCTTCCGCGACGGGATCACCTACATGATGGAGGACCCCCGTACCATCACCAAATGCACCAACTACCTGATGGTGGCCCGCTACCTGGAGCGCTGCGGTGACCATGCCTGCAAGATCGCTGAGAAGGTCCACTACATGGTCACCGGCGAGCAGATCGAGATCCGGTGAGCGTCCTGCTCTCACTGATCCGGACAGAGGTCATGGCTGAGAAATCGGCATCCCCGTGTGGATGTTGAACCCTCCCTTCCCCGCTCACACTATTTTTCACGGTTGCCCCGGCACACGGGTGTTTCCGGCATGCATGCCGCCGCGATGGCCAGCACCGGACCGATGATCACCCCCGCCCAGACGGCAAACCCGAGGATTCCGTACACCAGGATCACTCCCCGGTCCCGCAGGGTGGGGGGTCCGGTGAGCCGGCCGGCGTTCCTCACCATCAGGCCTCCGATGACCAGCGGCAGGGCGGCGAAGACCACGGTGATGATCATTGAACTGTCTGGTCCGGTCGCCAGCCCGGCAAGGACCGTCTCCGCAAGGATCAGGATCGCTGACCCGATATAGGAGAATCCGGCAACGGCAAGAAGCCATGCGCCCGGCCAGAGCCGAATTCCGTCCATCCGCTTCCTGAACCATACTACACCTATAGCTACGGCACCGATGATAGGGAGGAGGACCAGCGGAAGGGGCTGTCCCTGCCACACCCGGACTGAGAGCACCTGAACCGGAATGAGCACCCATTCGGCGATGCTGAACTGCTCGAGGTATCCGGTGGCAAGGATGTAGCGCCCCTGATCGCCGGAAACCAGCACCGAATACTCCCCGGTGGCAGGGGCAGGGATGGATAGTTCTGCCCGGTCGTAGAGGGCCATCGGCGTGAACGGTTCATAGGAAGCCACGGTCTCCGGGTCAGGGGGGACCACAATGCTCCCCCACCCTTCAGGGAGAACGATTTCCCCCGGGAGTGGATCGGCGCTGTCGATACCGGGCCCAATGAGCGCAAGGGTCGGAGCTGTCCCCCTATCCGGCGTTGAGAGCGCGAGCCGGATCTCGCCGCCTTCCTCAACCGTGAGGATGTAGAGATCCACATCATCGCGGTCTTCAAGGATGCCATACCAGGCATACGACTTTGCGGCGTCCGGGACCTCAGTCACCTGCCCGGGGGGGATCCCCGGCACATGGGCACATGCGATCGGAAAGAGGAGCGTGAGCACCAGCATGAGGGCAATAAAACGGATGGAACGTGGCATACCAGAACCCCCGACTTCTGAGCTCATAGAGATGATCCTTGTGCCGCGTTCCAGGGATCGGATCATGGTATCCATCCCGGAGAACCGTTTTTATACGGCCGGGCCCATCGCTGACAGCCAGATTTATATTCTCAATGGTAAACCATAGCTATGGCGAGCGAAAACTGAAAGCCGCACCGGCGGCCTGTGGTCTTGCATGAATAACCCGAATTATTCGGAAAAAACGACTCTTTTCCATGATTATCCTGTCATCTCTCCACCGTATTTCCATCACAGGGCTGCTTCCGTCTTACCTGGTTCCCACGATCGCCGGAGTGTGCTGATCACCGGATGAACGATAGTCAGGCTGATATCTCATCCCCTCCTGAGGAGATCCCAGACCATCGCCGGCCGTCTCCCTGCACGACAGGTGAACTGAAACGGAGTTCCCGTCTCCGGAGCGGGGCGACCTACCTGGTGCATCGCGGCGGCAGCCTCTACGTGGTGAGCGAGAACTACAGCTACAAGACCGAAACCTACTACCTCATCCTCTCCCGGGAGCTCACC
>ENA-ORXD01001749-ORXD01001749.1-sediment-metagenome-genome-assembly--contig:-NODE-1749-length-16604-cov-3.110970_pt1 | contig 16604 bp, 12 predicted proteins | sample MGYA00237862_ERZ511471 | MGnify/ENA metagenome assembly ERZ511471
ATAGGGTCTCCTCCTTGCCGTATAGTGTAAACCATCTGCCCGGTTTGTTTTGTAAACTATCTTACCGGTTTGTACCGGGAGGAACGCCCCTCTTTTGTAAAGAGGGGATGGGGGAGATTTCTTAAACATGTTCATTCTATTTTGCGATCGTTAATAACTCATCTGCTCAGGCGTAAAAAGATCAAAATAGCATAAGAAGATTAATTATTACTTACGAACGCCGGCCAAGCTGAATGGACAAAATCAAAGAAGAACTGAAAATTACTGTTGTAAGAAAAAAACTAAAATAAAAAAGGATGATAGGTATGAACAAAGAAATATTTAAAGAGGAACACTTTATTTTTCGGGACGCCTTCTGCAAATTCCTGGATAAGGAAGTAGTCCCCTATTGTGAAGAGTGGGAGGAGGCAAGGATTGTACCGCGGGAAATCTGGCGAAGATTTGGCGAGAACGGTTACCTGTGCACCTGGCTGCCCGAAGAATACGGGGGGCTGGATGCCGGCTTTGAATATTCGGCGATCATGATTCATGAAATGGGCTATCGCCGCATTACCGGTGTTGCGGCGGGATTGCACAGCGACATCGTCGTGCCTTACATTTACAGTTACGGAACCGAGGAGCAGAAGCGAAAATGGCTGCCGGGCTGTGTCGCCGGCGAAATCATTACGGCTGTGGCCATGACCGAGCCTAATGCCGGGTCCGATCTGGCGGCTATCCGGACGACGGCCGTCAAGGACGGCGATTCCTATGTCATCAACGGTCAGAAAACTTTCATCTCCAACGGACTGCTTTCCGATTTGGTCGTTGTGGCCCTCAAAACAGATACTAAGGCGGGCTATAAAGGGATAAGCCTTATCTGTGTAGAAGACGGGACACCGGGATTTTCCCGTGGCCGGCACCTGAAGAAAATGGGGGTGCACTCTCAGGATACGGCGGAGCTGATTTTTGAAGACTGCCGGGTACCCGCCTCTAATCTGCTGGGTGAGGAAGGCAAGGGTTTTTACTATCTCATGTCCAAACTGCAAAAGGAGCGCCTGGTCGTTGTTATCGGCATCCAGGCGATGGCCGAAGCGGTCCTCGATTTAACAGTTAAATACGCCAAGGAGAGATATATTTTCGGTAAACCGGTCAGCTCTTTTCAGTACAATACTTTTAAAATAGTGGAAATGGCCACCGATGTGGAACTGGGCCGGGTTTTTCTTGATTCCATGATCAAGGATTTTGTCGCGGGAGTGGACATTACCAAAAAGGTTTCCATGGCCAAATACTGGCTGGCGGAGATGCTTAACCGGGTTGCCGCCCAGGGAGTTCAACTGCATGGCGGCTACGGTTTTATGGAAGAATACCCTATTTGTCCTTTCTACCGCGATGCGAGGATTCAGACAATCCACGCCGGATCAACCGAAGTGATGAAAGCAATCCTCGGTAAAATGCTGGGCTTGTAATATCGGCGATAGTCAGCAGGAATCTGTCGGGCTACTTCTGGAATATTCCGGCATGGATGGCCGCATTTTAGCTGTTTTCTCAATTTATAAGAAAGCGGCGGAATATGATCAAGGCAATAAGAGAAGTGCTTACAACTTTTATTGATTAGCAAATCATTTTCATGGGAGGAGGTAAAAAATGAAGCTGAAAGATTCGGTAGTAATTGTAACCGGCGGCGCTTCGGGCTTAGGCGAGGCGTGCATTCGCGATTTTGCTGCTCAGGGGGCCAAAGTCGTCATTTTTGACGTGCAAAAAGAGAAGGCGGAAAAGATAGTGGCGGAAATAGGGACGAACGCTCTTTTTGCGAATGTTGATGTAACCAGCGAAACGAGCACGATGGAAGGGATTAAAAAAGCCATGGACAAATTCGGCGCCATTCATGTGGTGATCAACTGCGCGGGTGGCGGGGCCGGTGAACCGCCAACAAAAGTGCTGTCCAAGACAGGACCACATGGCTTGGAATCGTTCAACAAGGTCGTGCAGCTCAATCTGATCGGTACTTTTAATGTGCTTCGTCTAGCCGTGGAGCAGATGGTAAAGAACAGCGGCACCAGTCCGGATGGCGAGAAGGGGGTAATTGTCAATACCGCTTCCGTTGCAGCCTTTGACGGCCAGATCGGGCAGGTTTCCTATAGCGCGGCCAAAGCAGGAATCTGCGGTATGACTCTGCCCATTGCCAGGGAATGCGCCTCCTATGGCATTCGGATTATGACCATTGCTCCCGGTATTTTCTCCACCCCCGCCATGCTGGCGGCGGCTCCAAAAGTACTGGAATCGTTGGGGAAAATGGTGCCCTTCCCGGTGCGTTTGGGCAATCCGCCCGAATTTGCCTCCCTGTGCCGGGAGATCATTGAAAATTCATATCTGAATGGGGAGGTGATTCGGTTGGATGGCTCTATTCGCATGGCGGCGAAATAAGCGGTAACGGTTCATGATTGAAAATAGACTGGACAAATTGCCGGTCAGAGAAGTTGCCCGGAAGAAGTGTCTGTGCCCATGACGAAAACTATTTTTTAATTTAGGAGGGAAGCTATGCAAGTAAGAAAATGGGGGATAGGTTTATGGATTTTGTCTATCTTGTTTTTGGTCGGTTTTTTATCTGTTGGTACGAAAGCTTACGCCGAAGATGAAATTAAAGTCGGAATCATCGGGCCGATGAAATTTTCGTACGGGGAAGATATGAAAAAATGTTCGGAGATGGCCGCAGAGGAGATAAATAATGCGGGAGGGGTCAAGATAAAGGGGAAAAGTTATAAAATTGTTCTGCGCCATACAGACGATAATGATTTTTTGAGTGTTCCCGATGCGGTCAGCGCCATGGAAAGACTGGCTACAATCGACAAGGTGAAATACGTTATTGGTGGTATGAGGACAGAAGCAGTGCTTGCTCAGCAGGAAATTATGGCCGACAACAAAATGATTTTTATGGGCACCGGTTCGGCGCATGACGAGCAATGCTTAAAGGTGGGTAGAGATTATAACCGGTATAAATATTGGTTTCGTGTTTTACCCTCTTGCATAAGAGATGAAAATTTATCGTACGTTGCTTTGACAGTGCCGGTTATCAGGGCGCTGAATAAAGCGGGAATCAAAAAACCTCGTGTGGCCATTATGGCCGATAAGGCCCAGTGGGCAGAGCCAATGGTTAAAGGAGCTCAGGAATTATATCCTCTGCTGGGCTGTGAGGTTGTGGGGACATGGAGGCCAAGCTTCAATGCAACGACAGTGACCGCGGAACTTTCTGCAATAAAAAGCGCCGGCGCGCATATGATTTATAATTTAGTTGCCGGTGCTCCGGGGAATGTAATTAGCCAACAATGGGGCGAGTTGCAGATTCCGGCGGCTCTAACCGGCGTCAATAATGAGGCGGGAAAGATCAGCCACTGGAAAACGTCAAGCGGTAAATGTAATTATATTCAAACAGCCCTGGGTCTGGCAGATGCACCCATGACCCCCAAAACGCAACCATTTATTGCCAAATATAAGCGCAAGTATGCAACTGAAGAAACTCCGGTTTATACGGGATATGGAGCTTATGATTCATTGTACATTTTGAAAGAGGCAATGGAACGGGCTGGCTCTCTTGATCCTGATGCCATCGTTCCCGAGTTGGAAAAAACCAATTATGTTGGTGTAACAGGAGTAATGGCGTTTAGTCCTCCGGGAACAAAGCAACCCCATGATATCATCTGGGGTCCGGATAAATATACACCTTTTGCCATGCAGTGGCGTGACGGAAAACAATACATTATCTGGCCGGATGGACGTGAGTTTCCTCCGGCTCTTATTGCGGCAGGTGCACCTTCCGGCTGGGACAAGAAAAAAGTCAAGGGTGCGGTTGACTATGTTCTGCCGCCCTGGGTGGTCGAATATTGGAAAGGAAAGAATTAAATTCTGGAAATAAACGTGAGTCATGTTATATTTATCCTGGATCACCGGATTTCCAACTGATTAATATGCGGGAATGGGGCGAGAAACAGTCAAACAAACTTATCAATTAAGCAAGTCAAAAGAGGAAACATCAATAATAAGGTCGAGAGGAGATAGATCATGCAGAAAATTAAAATGAAGATGGGTATATGGGTGCTATCTATCTTGTTTTTGGTCGGTTTTTTATCTGTTGGTACGAAAGCTTACGCCGAAGATGAAATTACGATTGGAATCATGGGGCCGATGAAATTTGTCATGGGTCAGCAGGGGTGGACAGCTGCGGAACTGGCGGCAGAGAAAATTAACGCTGCCGGTGGCATAAAGGTGAAAGGGAAGAATTATAAAATAGTTCTGTACAAATCAGACGACAATGATCTGGTGAGCGTGCCCGATGCGGTCAGCGCCATGGAGCGTTTGGTGACAGTGCAGAAAGTGAAGTTTGTTCTGGGAGGATTCCGGACGGAAGCTGTTTTAGCCCAGATGGAAATAATGGCCGACAATAAGGTAATTTTCATCGGCACCGGTTCGGCTCATGATGAGCAAAATCTGCGGGTTGGCCGAAATTACGATCGTTATAAGTACTGGTTCCGCACCCAACCATCGGCCACAAGAGATCAAAGACTTCAATATATAACACAGGCTCTCCCCGCTATCAGGGCGCTCAATAAAATCGGTATCAAAAAGCCCAAAGTGGCTTTACTGATCGATAAAGCGGCCTGGGCAGAACCGATGACCGAAGGCGCAAAGCAAATATTTCCCCAGCTGGGATGTGAAGTTGTTGGGACCTGGCGGCCGGGCTTTAATGCATCGTCCTTTACAGCCGAGCTCTCCGCCATCAAATCAGCGGGAGCCCATCTGATATATAACATAGTTGCCGGGACGCCGGGCAATGTCATCAGCAGGCAATGGGGTGAACTGCAGATTCCCACGGCTTTGGTGGGTGTCAATAATGAGGCGATAAGAGAAACACACTGGAAAACATCAGACGGAAAATGCAACTATTTGCAGTCCGCCGTTGGTATTGCCAACGTGGATATTACGCCAACAACCAAGACATTTATTGCCGATTTCATTAAGAAGTGCGGTGAACCGCCTGTATCATCGGCTTCCTACGGAAACTATGATTCGCTTTTTATTTTAAAAGCGGCAATTGAAAGGGCCAATTCACTGGATCCTGATCTGATCGTGCCGGAGCTGGAAAAAACGGACTATGTTGGGGTGGTAGGCAGGACAGTTTTTTCGCCCCGGGACAGTGTGCAACCTCATGACGTTGTCTGGGGTCCCGACAAATGGGTTGTCTATGCTGTGCAATGGCAAAATGGCAAACTTCATGTCGTCTGGCCGGACGGGCAGGAGATCCATCCGGCTCTTATTGCCGCCGGTGCTCCGAAGGGATGGGACAAGAAAAAATTAAAAGGAACCGTTGATTATGTCCTGCCGCCTTGGGTGATCGAATATTGGAAAGACAAGAAGTAGCAAACAAAAATCATTTCTTATCGCATCTTCCGTGCATCAACCGATTATAGCCGGGTTGGTGCACGGAAGGAAACGCGGCAACCAAACTTATCCACAAGTCAGAAAAAGAACTCAACCATAAAATTGCAAGGAGGGAAGCTATGCAAACAAGAAAATGGGGGATAGGTTTATGGATTTTGTCTATCTTGTTTTTGGTTGGTTTTTTATCAGTTGGTACGAAAGCATACGCTGCCGATGAAATTACGGTAGGCCTTATCGCTCCGATGAAATTTTCCTACGGATATAATATGCTATACGGCGCAGAGGTAGCAGCGGATAAGATCAATGCAGAGGGAGGAATCAAGATAAAAGGGAAAAGCTATAAACTTGTGATCCTCAAAATAGATGATAATGATTTCTTGAGCGTTCCGGACGCCGTCAGCGCCATGGAACGGGCGGTCACGGTTCAGAAGTTGAAATACCTCATCGGCGGCGCCAGGTCGGAAGCGGTGCTGGCCCAACAGGAAATCATGGCCGACCATAAAGTAATTTACATCGGCACCGGTTCAGCCCATGATGAACTTTGCCTCAGGGTGGCCAAGAATTACAATCGCTATAAATACTGGTTTCGGCTCAATCCGAGTTCTTCCAGTGAAATTGGGCTGCAGACTTTTACCGAATGCGTGCCGGCCATCAGGGCGCTTCAGGAATTCGGGATCAAGAAGCCCAGAGTAGCCCTGCTGATCGATAAGGCCCAGTGGACGGAGCCGGCTATTCCCGTGCTGAAAAAGCTTTTCCCAGAGCTCGGCTGTGAGATCATCGGCCTTTGGCAGCCGAGTTTCAACGCGACTTCCGTTACCTCGGAAATGTCAGCCATTAAAAGCGCCGGCGCCCATTTGATATTTAATCTCTGTGCCGGAGCTCCCGGGAACATCATCAGCAGAACGTGGGGTGAGCTGCAGATTCCCGCGGTTTTGGTCGGGGTTAATGCCGAGGCGACGCTGCCGGGCCACTGGAAGACAACTGACGGCAAATGCAACTATATGCTTACCAGTTCCAGTCTGGCGGACATCAGCATAACACCCTTAACCCGGCCCTTTTTCGCCGCGTATATCAAGAAGGTCGGTGAAGCGCCGACCTACCTGGCCAGCGCGGGTCATGACGCAGTTTACGTTTTAAAAACGGCGATGGAACGGGCAGACTCTCTGGATCCCGACGCCCTTGTGCCGGAGCTGGAGAAGACAAAAAATGTCGGTACGATGGGAATAAACAGGTTCTACCCCATGGGTAGTAGAAGGCCCCATGAAGTCGTCTGGAGCCCCACCGGGCACACCGGTGTTGCCCTGCAATGGCGTGATGGAAAGCAGCACATTATCTGGCCCGATGGTCGCGAGCTTCCCCCTAACCTCATCGCCGCCGGCGCTCCCAGCGGTTGGGATAAGGTGAGATATAAAGAAACCGTCGACTATGTCCTGCCGCCCTGGGTGGTCGAATACTGGAAAGACAAGAAGTAGTAAACAAAAATCATTTCTTATCGCATCTTCCGTGCATCAACCGATTATAGCCGGGCTGATGCACGGAAAATTCAGCAATACGCCCGTCAAACTGATCAACAGCTAGTCAAAAATAATCAAAATATCAAAAATCAAAATCCAAATGAACGTGCGCGAGAGTGGTTTTTATTCCTTTATCTAATTATTTTTATTAGTAATACCATACATCTGATTTCTGAAATTTGATCCTCAACGTAAAGTCCGCTTCGATTCACTATTGAATCATTACGCCTATTTAATTCAGATATTGATCAGAAAGAAGCCTTCCGATTTGATAATGATTCATAATCAATCTGATCATTCTCAGGCACTCGGTCTTTTTCGCAGGCATCTAACTATAATAGCTAGCTTATTTTAATTAATATCTTATTTTTTTTATTATGGCACAAAAAGTGATTTAATTAACACGTTTTTTCTATTACAAATCCGGAAAGGAGGTGTAGCTGTACCGATAAATTGATCATGAGATATCGGGTATATGATGCGTAAATTGTCTTAAAACATGACTGTAACTTTTTGAAGGAGGAAGCAATATGCGGATGAAGAAAAAGTTAATGTGTTTATGGGGGCTGCCCGTTGTAATTCTGGCAACGTTTTTGTTGATAGGGGTAAAATCATATGCTGCCGATGAAATTAGAATTGGTGTGATCGGGCCAATGAAATTTACGTTCGGCCAGCATATGTGGTATGCGGCGGAAATGGCGACAGAAAAGATCAATGCTCAGGGCGGAATTAAAATAAAGGGCAAATCATACAAAATTGTGCTGACAAAAGTTGACGACAATGATTTTTTGAGCGTTCCGGATGCGGTCAGCGCCATGGAACGTCTGGTAACAATCGATAAAGTCAAGTACATTGTTGGGGGGATGAGAACGGAAGCGGTTATGGCCCAACAGGAGGTTATGGCCGATAATAAGGTCATCTTTCTGGGCGTCGGTGCGGCCCATGGAGGCCTGACCGAAAAGATAAACAAGGATTACAACCGCTATAAATACTTCTTCCGTGCGGCTCCGCTCAATATGGAGTGGCAAAGACTACAGTATTTTGCCATTCAGGCACCCGTTTTAGATGCCATCCGCAAGGAATTAGGTGTTGCCAAGCCCAAAGTAGCGATCATGTTTGACAAGGCCCAATGGACAGCAGAGCTGCTGGAAGGGGCAAAGACTATCTTCCCGCGCCTGGGATGCGAAATCGTCGGTATTTGGCAGCCAAGTTTCAATGCGACCGCCGTCACGGCAGAACTCTCCGCCATCAAATCCGCCGGCGCGCACATGATCTTTGTGGCGAGCGCCGGTCCGGCAGGCAATGTCATCAGCCGGCAGTGGGGTGAACTCCGGATCCCGGCAGCCATTTCGGGGGTCATTCTCGAGGCTGGACGCGACACCCATTGGAAAACTTCCAATGGTCTGTGCAACTATCTGGCCACGATCGGCGGCCTGACCCAGGATTTGGAGATGACCAAGAATACGCTGAAGTTCGTCGATGATTACATGAAGAAATATAAGGAATTCCCAATCTATACTGCCACAGGTACTTATGATGCCGTTAACATGTTGAAAGAGGCAATCGAACGGGCCCAGTCTTTGGATGTTGAAGCTCTTGTTCCGGCTCTCGAAAAGACTGATCATCTTGGAGCTACTGTTAGGACGCGCTTTAGCACGCGTGATAATCAGTATCCCCATGATCCCATTTTGGGGCCGCAGGATTCCACGGCGATTGGCCTGCAATGGCAGAACGGCAAACTGGTATGCATTTGGCCTGACGGTAAAGAGGCTCCTGCTGAGTTGATCAGTGCTGGCTTCCCCAAAGGTTGGGATACGGTGCGTTACAAAGGCGCCGGGTACGGCAAGTATATTTTGCCTCCCTGGGTGGTTGAGTACTGGAAGGGCAAGAAGTAAAGAGTAAAGAATAATTGTTAGCGAAAAAGACTTTTCTCCCGTGCACTGTCTGGTCAGGAATGTTAGTGTGCGGGAGGAAAAAAGTAATCGCTTCAGCTGACAGCAGTAAATCCCGCATCTAAATTTCCCCTCCTGGGGATCTCATAGCGCGCCCGCTGATTGCAGGTTGTAATTCACTTCTTCATAAATAAGACAAGTCATAAAATGCTGTTTCCGGCCTTCTTCGGGTCAGCTCTGGATGGGCGGCATGAATGCGGCTCAAGCATTTTAGGTTGACATCCGGCGTTTTTCTCATTAATGAAGCAGATAAACCCTTATATGGGTGTGCAGAGAATTGTTGAAGTGTAAAGTTGAATGAAACGGGCGGCGTGATACCGCAAATTTTAATTTTCCGGACAGGCCGCTTCAGAAATGGGTTAAGCGGCCGCCTTGGTATAAAATGAAAAATGACGGCTGTTAATGCCCGCGATTATTGATATGGTGAAAATAATGTCTAATAAAAATAGATTTTCCCTTGCTGATGTTTTCAATATTAAAAGCGCGGCGGTAGTCGGGGTTTCTACCGAGCCTCAACTAAATTATGCCGCCCAATTCATGGATTGTCTGCTTAAAGCCGGCTTTCCATCCGTCTATGCGGTAAATCCGACTTGTAAAGAAGCTTTCGGCAGGCCTTGCTATCCGTCGCTTACGGACATACCCGGTCCGGTGGACCATGTTGTCGTCTCCATTCCGGCATCGAAAACGCTGGAGCTTTTGGATGACTGTGCCCGCAAAGGCGTCGTCTCGGTGCACTTTTTTACCGCCGGCTTTCGGGAAACGGGTGCTGAGGAAGGGGATGCCCTTGAAAAAGCAATGCTGGAAAAGGCGCGTACCGGAGGATTCCGGATCATTGGCCCAAACTGCACTGGCCTGTTTGTGCCCAAAGTCCTCTTTACACTGGGCGAAGGATTGCCGATGACACCCGGCCCGGTTGCTTTTCTATCACAAAGCGGCGGTAATTCCATGGATTTGCCTTTCCATGCCGGTCCCCGCGGGATTACCTTCAGCAAGATTGTCAGCTACGGTAATGCCTTGGACATAAATGAATGTGAATTGCTGGAATATTTAATTGATGATGAGGAGTCGGAAATAATCACTATTTATATTGAAGGGGTGCGCGATGGCGCCCGCTTTTATCAGCTGCTGAAAAAGGCTGCACAGAAAAAACCTGTAATTATTTACAAAGGAGGCACGAGCAGCGCCGGTTTGCGGGCGGCGCAGAGCCATACCGCCAGTATGACTTCTTCCGTGGCCGTTTTCGATGCCATCTGCCGCCAGGTTAATGCCATCCAGGTTCATGATATCGGGGAAATGATCGATGTTCTGGTTGCCCTGCGTTTCGCACGTCCTTATCCTGCCGGACGAGGAATTGCCGTGGCCGGTTTTGGGGGCAGCCCCAGTGTTTTGGCGAGCGACCAAATGGAAAAGATCGGCTTGCATCTTCCGTCCATTCCACCGGATTTATATCAGGATTTAAGCCAAATTCTGCCGAATGCAGGCGCCATTTTTGCCAATCCCCTGGATGCATCAAACATTCTCCAGCCCAAAATTATTTATCAGGCCATGAAAAGCATGGGCAAGGCGCCATCCATGCACATGATGCTTTATCACATGGGATTACACCCGGTGACGCACTGGGGGAGCGGCCGGTATGCTGATCCGGTTTACGCGAAGCCGGCGGCGGAAGCATTCCAAAAAGTTCGCGCAGAGACAAATAAACCGGTTCTGCTCGTGCTCGGTCCGGCGTCCCATGCCGCAGGCGCTGCCGAGATGTTCAAGTTGCAGGACACATTTGTGCAGGCCGGGCTTCCTGTCTTTCATTCTCTGGAAAAGGCCGCCCTCGCCATATCCCGGGTGGAAACATGGCACAAAAAATCACAAATGAAGGCTATGGGTCGTCCTGCATCAACTTGAGGAGCTTGATTACGAAAAGTTGATCTTTACAATCAACTACTCCCCGTTAATGAAGAAACACCGATCAGACTTAAGCCGCAGGATGCCGGTCAAATCGATTTTTATTGGCTTCCCATGATTATTCCCGTTAAGGGGGTACTGAAACTGGAAAGGGGCAGATGCAAAATATAGATATTGAAAGCTTAATACCCCATCGTTCCCGGATAAAAGTGATTGAGGAGGTATTGAATGTCGAAGCGGATACGGCCCAGGCGGCAGCGACCGTGAACCATGATTGGCCTCTGTGCGAGGACAACGCGGTAAACTCGCTGATTCTGATCGAAGTCGTTGCCCAGACGGCGGCCGTAATTGACGGGATCAAGAGGAAAAGGCAGGGTAAACAAGGCGGTAAAGGTTGGCTGGTCGGAGTTAAGAGTGCTCACTTTCACGTTGCTAAAATTGATGTCGGAACGCGCCTCGTGGCGACGGTCAGCAATTCCTATTCATTTGATAATTATAGCGTGATCAAGGGGACGGTTAGAGCAGGAGAAGAAATCATTGCGGTGATCATCCTGCAAGCTCTGCGTATGAATGAAGATCCGACAAATGACTGAATAAAATCATGGAGTTTAATTTAAAAATGAGCGAAAAAAAGCTTGCCCTCATAACCGGCGCCAGCCGGGGTATCGGTCGCGCAACAGCGGTAGAGTTGGCGCGGGCCGGATATTTTGTCGTCGTAAACTATAAAAAAAATACAGCGGCGGCAGCCGAAACATTAAAGCTGGTGCAAGCCGCAGGCGGCGAAGGCGAAATGCTGCAATTTGATGTGACTAGTTCCCGAGAAACAAAAGAAAATATAACCGGTATTTTGGAACGTCATGGAAACATAGAAGTCCTTGTCAATAATGCCGGCGTCAATGCGGATGGACTTTTCTTGATGATGGGTGAAGATGAATGGGACAGCGTCATCAGCGCGGCGCTGAAAGGTTTTTATAATATGACCAAACCGGTAGTGCGGGAGATGATTAAAAAGAAATCCGGCGCAATCGTTTCCGTTTCTTCGGTTGCCGGGCTGATGCCCAATCGGGGGCAGACAAATTATTCGGCGGCAAAAGCCGGCTTGATCGGAGCATCACGCTCGCTGGCGGCAGAAGTGGCGCGTTTCGGTATTCGTGTGAACACCGTTGCTCCCGGTCTGATTGAAACGGATATGATTAAAGATGCGCCGGTTGCAGAAATCAAGAAAATTATTCCCATGGGACGGACAGGAAAGCCGGAGGAGGTAGCGCGTGTCATTCGCTTTTTATGTTCGGATGACGCCTCCTATATTACCGGTCAAACAGTTTCGATTAATGGTGGAATGTGTTAATAAAAGAAAACAAAACGGCTTCCCATATTTCCCCTTCGATTTAATGTCAGGGGTGTCCCTGAATTATTCAGACTCCGGCAGTATTATTAAAACTTTAATAAATTGAGCAATTGTCAATCTTCGGCAACGTTAAACCTTCGTGTTCCTTTTGCAGTTATCGGTGAGTTCGTTTGTCTGTGTCCACGCCCTTTAAAGTATTTTCCCACCACAGCCGATATTTCTTATAAACTATTTGGGGAAAAAGTTCATAGTTCAATGACGGGAAACTGTATTGCTGATCAGAGAAGTTGAGCGGCGGGACAATTTGGCAAGATTTGGTCGAGCAATATAAGTAAGGAGCATGGATTATGATTTATAGGTTTGTCTGTCCATCCCCCTGCAAGCGGGAAATAATCATCAATGCTGATGACGATGCCGAAGCGATTATGAAAATCATTGCCGCTGGCGCTTTAAGCTGCCGGAACATGGCCTGCCGCTCTTACTGTGAAATTTACCATAAGGCAATGCCTTCACTGCCGGAAAATCGGCTCAGGGAAATCGTCCGCGTCAGTATGACGCTTACCTAAAGGTAAAGCTAATTCTCGCCGGTACAAGTTTAGAAAGCCGTATTTTCGTATCGCTCTAATTTCTTGCGCAGAGTTTTTCGGGTGATACCGAGGCGGCGGGCAGCTTCACTTTTATTGCCGCCGCAGGCCGCCAGTGCCTCCAGAATGCTCCTCTTTTCTACCTCTTCCAATGGCAGATTTTCTACCGGCACAGCAAGCTTTGTTTCCTCTTTTTCCTGCCCGGAAAGACTGACGGACATATTATCCGCCATCAACAGCATCAGTGATTCGGTATCCAGATATTCCGCGCGGGAAAGGACAACAGCCCTTTCGACGGCATTCATCAATTCCCGGATATTGCCCGGCCACGAATATTTTAAGAGTTTATCAATCGCCTGAGGTGTAAAACCTTTGATAAGTTTGGCATTCTTAGCGGAAAACAACTGCAAAAAATGTTGCGCCAGAAGCGGGATATCTTCCTTTCTCTCCCGTAGCGGCGGCATCGGCAATGTTACAACATTCAAGCGGTAAAATAAATCTTCACGAAACCGCTTTTCTTCCATCTCTTTTTTCAAGTCTTTATTGGAAGCGGCGATAACGCGGACATTTATGGTGATTACTTCTGATCCGCCGACCCTGGTGATCTCTCTTTCCTGCAGAACACGCAGCAACTTTACCTGCATGGCTGCAGACATTTCACTGACTTCGTCCAGAAATATGCTGCCGCCGTCAGCCTGGCGGAACTTGCCTTCCCGGCGGCTGTCCGCGCCGGTAAATGCACCTTTTTCATGGCCGAACAGCTCCGATTCTAAAAGCGTTTCGGTCAGCGCTGCGCAATTGATTTTCACAAAAGGGGCGTCTTTGCGCCGGCTGTTATAGTGGATGGCATTGGCGATCATTTCTTTGCCCGTCCCTGATTCCCCGGTTATCAAAACGGTTGCTTCCGTGGCGGCGACCTGAGCAACAATATCCAATAATTTTATCATGGCGGGGCTTTGACCGATCATGTTTTGCCGGTCAAATTGCTCTCCTAATCTTGTTTTCAGATACTCGTTTTCTTTTTTTAAATGGGTGTGCTCCGTGGCGTGGGCAATGTTGATTTTTAATTTTTCAAAATCAAGCGGTTTGGTCAGGTAATCATAAGCGCCCTTTTTCCACGAGTTTTTAACGGTCTCCACTGATTCATAAGCGGTCATGATAATTACGGGAATTGCCGGATTAATGATTTGAATCTGCTCAAGGGCGTCAATTCCGGACACCTGCTGCATGCGGACATCCATCAGGATCAGATCAAAGGCCCTTTGTTTGACCTGCGCAATAGCAGTTGACCCGTCATCAGCTTCTGCCACTTCATATCCCCAACCGCTGATCAGTTTTTTGAGGATGTCCCGATGCGCCGCATCATCATCGACCACTAAAATTGATTGTCTTACCTTCGCTTTCATCTTTTACTCCTTATTTTTCCCTGTGTGACGAAATTCTCTGCCGGTTCGCATACGCGTTTTTTTAAAGATCTTGCCGGGTCCGGGCATTGACCAGCGGAAATTCCAGAAAGACGGTTGTACCTTCGCCGATGTTGCTCTCCAAAGTAATGCGGCCGCCGTGCGCTTCCATTATTTTTTGCGCAACCGCCAATCCCAAACCTGTTCCCGCCGGTTTGGAGGTGAAGTACGGATCATAAATCCGCGGTAAATCCACCTTATCAATGCCCACGCCCGTATCGGCAATGCTGACCGTTATCTTGCCCTGATCATGGGTAAGCCGGATAACGATTTTGCCGCTCGTTTTCATTGCCGCCAAAGCGTTCAGCAGGATATTCAGCAACACCTGCTTGACTTTATCCGGATCGGCGTTGAGCAAAGGCAAATCCAACGCGGCATCCACGACAATTTCAATTTGATTTTTCCTGGCTTCAGCCGCAATGATGGTTAGGATATGGTCGATTAGAGCGGGGAGCTGAACTTTTTCCGGTTTCAATTCCAGGGGACGGGCAAATTCAATGAGCTGGCTGATCACGCGATTGAGGCGCTCCACTTCCTGAATCATGATGTTTGCCGTTTTCTGATCTTCGGGATTGTCGCCAAAACGCTCTTTAAAATAAACGGCATAGCCTTTGATGGAACTGAGGGGGTTTCTGATCTCATGGGCGACGCCTGCCGCCAGGCTGCCGATGGAGTTTAGGTGGCGGCTTTTGGCTACTTCCCCTTCCAATTGCCGCATCGTCGTCACATCGCGCAAGAGCATGATCCTGCCTGTGGAGCTGCCTCCGGCGGCAAGCCCGGCCGCGACTATTTCCAAAATTTTATTTTCACCGGATGCAGCAACATACTGCCAGTCTTTCTCCCAAAGGCCGCTGTGCTCTGACAATTCCATAAATACTTTTTGCAGGGGCACAGGTAATATAGCTTCGGCTTTTTTGCCCAGGACAGCACTGCAGTCGATATCTAATAAGCTGCCTGCTTTTTCATTACAGGTTGTAATGTGGGCACTTTCGTCAAGAGCGATCAGACCAATGGGCATATTTTTTACCAGAACTTCCGAGAAAGCTGTAATGCGGGAAAGCGATGAGCGCGCCAGCCGGTAGGCTTGGCCCAGAAACAGCAAGACGATGACGGAAGAACCAATCAAAAAGAGAATGACGGCAATGACAATTGTATTGCGGGTGTCTTCCGCAACGGCCTTATCGATTGCCGCCATATTCAAACCGGCGTAGATTATTAATTTGTTGTGTCGCTCTTTTTCCCCGTGCGCAGAGGCTGCTTTTGTTTCCGGGCTCCGTTGGAACGGGAAAAATCCCCGATAAACTTCGAAAGTATCGGCTCCCTGCGGGTTTGCTGCCTGCCGCCATTTAATATCTCTGGCAGCAGCTGTTTTAGCGAGCTCCAAATCCAAACCGTATTGTTCACCTACCAATGATGGATCGCTGTCGGCAATAATATTTCCCTGGGCATCGGTGATAATAATGTAGTCAATGCCCGGCTGCTGCGCCATTTCGATTAACAGTTTCTGCAACAAATAAGCTTTATCTTCACTTGCCGGCCCGCGCAGACCGGCCTCAAATGATCTGATCAGCGTTGCTCCTTTTTGCAACAGCAGTTCAATGGCCTGTTCCTTCTGCCGCTGGAAATGAGTAAAACTCAATGCCGTGGCGACTACGGCGACTACGGCGATAACACTGATGACAACTCCGCTGGAAAAACTGATCCGCAGTTTTTTTCTTCCTTCCCTCGTCATAACTAGTCCCTTAATTATTGGCTCTATGCCCGGAAAATTGCTGCTGGCTATTATGTATCCATTTGAATAGCTCCGCTTGGGTAGATATTATCCACTTATTACAGAAATATTACAAAGGAAATTTGTCTGTTTTAATGTTAATCTAGTAATAACAAGATGTTAGAAGAGCAACTTATCTTTGGCACGAGCTTTGCTCTTAATCGAAACAACTGAAAAAAATAACCTGAAAAAAAGGAGATTGATTATGAAGAGGACAGCATTAACATTGACAGCAGTTGCCGTGGTTTTACTTTTTACGGCGCAGGCCTGGGCATTTGGCGGCAAGTGGGGCAGAGGATCCGGCTATGGTCGTGGGCCGGGAGACGGTTATTGTCGGACGGCGGCTTGGGACGAATTGAATCTGACGGCAGAACAAAAGGCAAAAATTGAAGCTCTGCAAACGGCCTACCAGAAAGAAGTTCGACCGCTGAGAGAGAAAATATTCGACAAATCAGTTGCCCTGCATCGGCTTTGGTTGGATGCTAATCCGGACAAAGATAAAATCACAGCCGCTCAGAAAGAGGTAAGAACTCTGCGCAATGAGTTGCAGGACAAGAATACTGACCTGAAACTGAATATTCGCAAAGTTTTGACACCGGAACAGCAGGACAAACTGGTTAACGCCGGCTGGGGCAAAGGCACGGGATTTGGAACACGTTGCGGC
>ENA-ORXD01001750-ORXD01001750.1-sediment-metagenome-genome-assembly--contig:-NODE-1750-length-16582-cov-4.503605_pt1 | contig 16582 bp, 17 predicted proteins | sample MGYA00237862_ERZ511471 | MGnify/ENA metagenome assembly ERZ511471
GCAATGCCATATCCTTCCTCGGTCTGCTCGTCCCACCCGAGCACGTGCTTCTGTTCGGTAACATTTTTCCTGCAATAATCGACCACTTCACGCACGAGGGCGTCGGTCGTTTCAAGACGGGTTCCCTCGGGCAACCGGAAAGTGACGGAAATCTCGCTGGTGTCCGATTCGGGAGTCAATTCGGTCCCGATGAACCTGAAGCCGATGACGGTCAGGACCATGAAGAGGGCGGCGACCCCGAAGATGGCCGAAGGTTTCGTAAGAGCCCAGGAGAGAAGGTCCCGGTAACCCGTCTCCAGCCTGCGAAGAAACCGTTCCGTGACGGCATGGATTTTCAGGTTTTCCGTCTCGGCCCTGAAGACCTTGCTTCCCGCCATGGGAATGAAACTGATCGAGACAAGCAGCGAGATGGCCACCGCTACGATCATGACGACGCAGAGAGCCGTGAAAAAGACCCCGACGAGCCCCTGGACGAATATGAGAGGCAGCAGGACCACCACGGTGGTCGTCGTCGAGCCCAGGAGGGCTCCGCCGACCTCGCTGGCTCCCAGGATGGAAGCCACCGCCCGGCGTTCTCCCTTCTCCATGTGGTAGATGACCTGGTCCGTCGAAACGATCGCATTGTCCACCACCATGCCGACGGCCATGGCCAGCGCCATGAGGGTCATGATGTTGAGGGTGTAGCCAAGAGACTTCATCACGATGAAGGTGATGAGAAGCGAGAATGGGATGGCCGCGCACACGACCAGGGAGGCCGTGAACCGCTTCAGGAAGGCCCACGTCACGAGGAAAACCAGGACGATTCCCCAGTAAAGGGATGTGGTCAGGTCCCTGATTGAATTGTCGATGTACTCCGACGTGTCCATGAGCGTCGTGATGTCCACGTCGGACGGGAACTCGGGTTTGAGCTCGGAAAGCCTGGCCTTGACGGCGTTCGTCACTTCGATCGTGTTGGCATCGCTGTTCTTCAGGACGACCAGGATGACGGCGTGCTTGTCGTTGACCCAGCCGTTCATTTCAAGTTCCTTGTAGGTATCCTCCACCTGCGCCACGTCCCCGAGGTGGACCGGGCGCCCCTGCCAGCTGCCCACCACGATGCCGCGGATTTCATCGATATTCTTGAACCTTCCGGGCACCCTGATGTTGTAGGCGACCCGCCCTTCCTTGAGAGAACCGGCCGGCGCGTTGAGATTTTCCTTCTCCAGGGCCGCGGCCAGCATTTGCGGCGGCAGGCGGAAAGCTTCCAGTTTCGCCAGGTCCATCGCGACGCGGATTTCGCGGCGCAGTCCCCCGTAGACCAGGATCTGGCCGACGCCCTGGACACGTTTCAGGTCCTCCACCAGGACGCTGTCGGCGAAGTGGTACAGGCCCGGATAGGAAGCACCTGCGGTCAGGGCGATTTCCAGCACCGGGACCGTTCCGGAAGACATGCGGAACACGATCGGTTCCTCGATATCGAATGGCATCCTCCGCTTGGCAAAGTTCATCGCGTCCCGGACATCTCCGACCTTGGCGTCCAGGTTCGTTCCCCACTCGAACTTCGCCGACACGACGGAAAGGTTGTCGACCGATTTCGAATAGAGGTCGCTCACCCCTTCGATCATCCCCAGCTGGTCTTCCATCTCCTTGGAGACCCGCTGCTCGATATCGCTTGCGGAAGCTCCCGGCCAGGTCGTAAGGACCGTGATGACCGGGGGATCGATTTTCGGAAGCAGGTCGACTTTCATTGCGGCCAGCGTCACGACCCCGAGGAGGACGATGGCCGCGTAGATCATGGAGGTGAAGATCGGTTTCTTGACTGAAAATTCGGGGAGCCTCAAGGTTTGGCCACCTCCACCGAAGACCCCTCGCCGATGCGGACCGATTGGGTGACGATGACGGCCTCGCCAGGCCGAAGCCCATCGACGATCTCGATAAAGTCGCTCTCCTCCGCTCCCGTGCGGACCATGCGGCTTTCGGCCTTGCCCGCCTTTTCGAGGAAGACCCTCTTCTCGCCCGTGCCGGCAAGGGATTTCACCGCTTCACGGGGAACTGCCAGTCCCTCGTGGGACCCCACGTTCAGGGTGACGCGCGCGTACATCCCCGGTTTCAGCCCATCCTCGGCCTGCAGGATCAATTCCGCCTGCCCCGTCCGCGTCACGGGGTCGATCACCGGTGAAAGCCTGGCCACCCTACCCTTGACCGCCTTGCCGTCAAGGGCGTCCAGCGAGACGGTGCCCTCCTGTCCGACCCTGAGTTTTGCAAAGGCATTCTCGGGGACGGAACCCTTCACTTTCACCCTCTCCTGGCGATTGATCAGGAATGACGGCTTTTCGGCTGAACTCGTGTCTCCCGGATCGATATAGCGGGCGGCAATGACGCCCGAAATCGGGGCCCTCAGGACATGGTAGCCCATGAGGACGCCGATCTGGTTCCGGCCCGATGCGGCTTCGGCAAGCTGTTTGCGGGCGCTTGTCTCCCCGGCCTCGGCCAACTCGACCTGTCCCTTTGCGTGATCGAACTGCTGGCCGCTGATGACGTTTTCCCTGTAAAGCTGTTCATAGCGGGCGAAATCCTTGCGGGCCGTTTCGCGCTGGGTCGTGGCCTGCGACAAAACCGCCCTTGCCTTTTCGACCGTGGCCTCGGCCTGGGCCAGCTGCGGCTTCAGCAGGCTGTCGTCGAGTACGGCCAGCACCTGCCCTGCCTTGACCTGCGCCCCGATATCCACGAGAACGCCGAGAACGGTCTTGCCCGCAAGCTTGGCCACGACGGCAGCCTGTTCCTCCGGTTCCAGGTTCGCGACGAAGGAAACTTCGTCCGTGAAGAGACGGATTTCCGGAACGGTCAGTTCGACCGGGATCCGCTCTGCCTCAAGTGGTTTCGAGTTCAATTGGTGCTGCTGGATCCCCCTGAAAGCGATAAGAGCCAGGAAGAAAACCGCAACGCCTGCGATCAGCCCGAAGCGGCGGGGGTTGATGGATTCGGGCAGCCTCATCGTGTTGCCTCCTTGTTCTTTTGCAGTTCCGGCTCTCCCATTGCATAGAGCAGGTCGCCGTAGGCCGTGCGCGCTTCCGCAACGGCATCCGCAAGCGAGTTTCTCGCATCGGTGAGCGCCAGGCGGGCATCCAGCACGTCGATATTGGTTCCCACCTGGGCCTGGTAACGCTTGAGAGCCATCCGGTAATCCTCATCCGCCTGGGAAACGGCATCACCCGCCACCTGGACCCGCTGGACTGCGGAATCCAGGTAAAGACTGGCGGTTGCCACTTCAAGGGCGACCTGCCGTTTCAGGTCCTCAAGCCGGTTCAGCAATTCCTCCGCGGCTCCCCTGGCTTCAACCGCCTGGCCGTGAAGCTTCCCGGAATCGAAGAGCCGAAGTTTTGCGACGATCCCGATCGACCAGTTATCCATTTCGGAGGGGAAAAAGTGGTCGTCCGTCAGGCTCGCCTGGGCTTGAAGGCCGACCTGCGGGTAAGCCTGGCCTTTCACGGCCCTTAATGCCGCCAGGGCCGCTCTCCTTGCGGATTCCAGCCCTTTCAGCTCCGGCCTGCTCTCCATCGCGCGGGAGGTCGGGTCTTCAACGACGGGAAAGGATTCCAGGCTAAAATCGCCGGCCGAAACGGAGTAATGCTGCTGGAGCCCCTGGCCGACAAATCTTTCCAGGGTCTTCCAGGCCACATCGACTGCGCTTTCTGCCCGTATCCGGTTCAACTCGGCCGAGGAGACCGCCACCTGGACGCGCAGGACCTCGTTCTTGGCGACGACGCCTGCGCGGAAGAAGGACTCCACTTGCCTGAGGTGCTCCTTCGAGAGGGTCAGGGCCTCCCGTGCCACTTCCCTTCGCGAGACGGACCGCTGCAAGGCAAAGAACGCCTTGCGGATTCCGTTGCCGACCGCCTGGACCGTACGGTCGCGTTCGCTTCTGGAGGCCTCCAGGAGCAACCTGGCGCCTTCGGTCCTGGCGGTAAGGCTTCCGCCGCTAAACAGAACCTGGGTGAGGTTCACGGCCGCCTGGGTCGTCTCCTCGTACCCCAGGGGAACGATCCCGATCGGCGTGCCGTCAGGTCCGTAAGCCATCGTTTCGGGGCGTTCCTGGAGCTTCTGGTAACCCAGCGTTCCGTAAACCTGCGGAAGCGATTCCGAGCGAACCTGGATCAGTCGCCCTTCAGCCTGGCGAACACGGGCCTCTGCGGCCATCAGGAGAGGATTCCCTTCTGCGGAGAGGGCCAGTGCCTTTTCCAGCGTCAATTCTTCCCCTTTCTCCGCTCCCCAGGCCAGGCGTCCCGCCAGTATGACAAGGAGGCAGGCCGCCAGTGAAAACATCGCGAAAAGGAACTTACCTCGTCTCATGGTTGCACCTCTCATCCAGCAGCATTCGAACCATCGTTTCCCAGTATCTCCTGGCTTCTTCGGGCTTGAGACGAAGTCCCAGGTTGACGACAAGACCGTCGAACAAGTGGGTCAGGCAGAGGAGCCTTTCTTTGGGCTCCAGGGAACACTTGCCCGATACCTTTCCCGAAAAGGCCTGGTCCAGCTCGGGAAGAACCGAATCCATGAGGCTTTCGATGATTTCCCCGGCAAGGGCCCTGGAAAGCGAATCCCCACGCTGTGCCACAACCGTCAGGTCGACCCACAGCATCCGCTTTTCCGGATCCCCGTGAAGCTCGTCTATCAGGTCCCCGCCCTTTTCGACCAGGAAGGCGACTGGGTCGAGATGGCCTCTCATCCCTTCGGGAATTTCGAAATGTTCCATGATCGCCTTCGTTTCTTCCCCCATGATTTCCCTGTAAAGCTCGAGTTTCCCTGGGAAATGCCAGTAAAGGGCTCCCTTGCTCAGCCCGGAGGCCCTGACGATGGCATCCACGCTTGCACCTTCAAAGCCGTGCAGGGCAAAGATGCCTCGGGCCACGTCCAGTATCTTTCTGCGCGTGATTTCCTTCGGATCCCTTTCCTCCACCTTGGACATTCCCAATCCTCCCGACCGTTCGGTCTGTTCATCTCCGGAAGAATAGAACAGACCGAACGGTCTGTCAATATCAAAAAAGACAAAAAAAGGGCCTCCCGGAGGAGGCCCTGAAATGCCGTTTAACGCTTGGAGTACTGGTTGCGTGCGCGGGCACCCTTCTGGCCGAACTTCTGGCGTTCAACCATGCGCGGGTCGCGCGTGAGAAGACCGGCGCGCTTCAGCGCGGGCCTCAGATCAGGATTCAGCTTCAGCAACGCCCTGGCGATTCCGAGGGAAGTCGCACCGGACTGTCCGGTTAGACCGCCTCCGTGGGCCCTGACAAAAACATCCACCTTGCCTTCCACTCCTCCGACCTTCAGCGGCTTGAGGGCAACCAACTGCCAGGCCATGCGGGGGAAATAATCGCTGACTTCGCGATTGTTGACGAGAATCTTTCCTTCACCGGGACGCACCCGAACGCGGGCGATGGCTTCCTTTCGCCTTCCAGTGCCCCAGTTGTAAGCCGTGGATTGCACCTGTGTTCCCTCCTCTTTTCGAAAACGACGAATCAGTCTTCGATTTTCTCGGGCATCTGGGCCGCATGCGGGTGGTTCGGCCCTGCGTAAACCTTGAGCTTGCGAATGTAATCCAGCCGGGTTTTCGGGAGCATCCCCTTGACGACCCGCTCGAAAAGCCTCTCCGGCTTCTTTGCGAGCATCTCCCCAAAGGTGATGGACTTGATCCCGCCCGGGTAGCCCGTGTGCCAGTAAATACGCTCGCGCTCTGCCTTCTTGCCGGTCAGGAGAACCTTATCGGCGTTCACGACAACGACGAAATCGCCGGTATCGACGTGGGGCGTGTAAATCGGCTTGTTCTTGCCGGAAAGGATCCGGGCCACCATGACGGCCACCCGGCCAATCGGCTTGTCAGCCGCGTCCACGACGTACCACTTATGCTGCACTGTTTCTTTCCTCGCAAGGTAACTGCGCTTGCCAATCATTCACCACTCACTCCTTCATGGGTTCCAACTGCCGATACCCTTTCGAAAAAGCTAATGAATCATACCGGAGGGATCCGGCACTGTCAAGAAAGGCTTTCTCCCGCGGGAGTGTGGTAGGGCCCCCGCTTTGAAAACCCGATTGTTTTCCTCTTTGTTGTTTATTTTACCCGACTTCCCGTTCCGCTGCTTTGCGCCCGGCTAGAGAACCTTCCTGAGCAGGGGATTTTCAATGAGGCCGGGCAACCGTCCCCTTTTGGCGACCGGACGGCCGTCGACCATCTTGATGTCCATGGTCATGTCCCTGGGGGTGGCATGGGCGATGTAGCTTCCCACACCGAAGGCATCTGCCCCGCTTGCTCCGAGGAGACGGATCCGGTCAGGGTTCAGTCCCCCTGAAACGATGATCTGGACGTGCCTGGATCCTGCCAGGTCGAGGCGCCAGCGTATCTCCCTGACCAGTTCGGCGGTCACTCCGCCGCGCTCTCCAGGGGTGTCGAGACGGATGCCTGAAAGGCGGTCCCCAAGACTCTTCGCAACCCTCAGGGTCTCCTCCGCCTCGTCCTTGAACGTGTCGACAAGGACGATTCGTGGCTCGCCTTCCGGTAGGAACCGGTCATATTTTTCAGCCACTTCCAGGGTATCTCCAACGATGATGATCGCGGCGTGGGGAATGGTTCCTTTTGGCTCAATCCCGGCCAGCTTCGCACCGATGATGCAGCTTGCGCCCTGGCATCCGCCCGCGGCCACCGCTGTCCGTTCCATGACCGGGGCCACTGCAGGATGAACGTGGCGTGCCCCGAAACAAAGGACGGGCTTCCCGTCCGCGGCTTCGACACATTCCCTTGCGGCTGTTGCCCATCCGCTCGCGCTTGCCAGCATTCCCAGCAGGACCGTTTCGTACATGCCGAAACTCGAGTAGGGACCTCGGAGTCGCATGACGGTTTCCTTTGACCCGAAGCGTTCGCCTTCGGCGAGGGACTCCACCTGGAGCCCGGGCTTGTCCTGGAAGAGAGTCAGGACTTCCGGCAACCCTGCGAAGATCCCGGCCCCCCGGGCAAAGACTTCCGCAACCACGGGCCGGTCGGCGCACCCGCAAGCCCGGAGGAGCTCAAGTGTCTTGACAAAATAGACATCCGTCGTCTCCCCCGAGAGGATCTCCTCGTGAGTCGCACTGAACAGGCGCGCCTTCCCAACCGACAGGTCGCGCACGTCCTTCATCGAGTTCAGCTGGCGGGAACCACCCATCGGGAGAAAACCTTCCGCCCTACTTGTAGGTGAGGAGAACCAGGATGAGCGACATTGCCATGAAAAGGCCCATCAGGCCAACGGTCACCTTGGTCATGGCGCTCAGGCGCTGCCACTGCCCGCCGCCCATGTCGGCCTGGGTGCCGCCCCCGAAAAGCCCCTGGAAGCCGCCGCTCTTTCGATGCTGGAGCATGATGACCCCAATGAGGGCCACGCATAGGGCCAGGTGAACCAAACCGAAAACGATCTTCAATCAAAGCACCCCCTAATCCGTTTCACAAAAGCGGACAGAAAGAGATTTTACCATAGAAGGCGATTCCAGCAAATCCCGCAATGCACGGCTTGCGACGGCGCGGTGCGAGACCCGCGATTTCACCGATTCCCCCAGGTCTCCAAAGGTTCGGGCCTCTCCCTTGGGGATGAAAACCGGGTCATAGCCGAACCCGGACCTTCCGGAAGCCGTCTTCGCGATTTCCCCCCAGCAGAGTCCCTCGGCAAGGATAACCCGTGTGCAGGAAACACCCGGCCATACAAGGGCAAGGCAGGCGACAAAACGCGCCGTACGCTTTTTCTCCCCCTCCATTCGCTCGAGAAGCCAGCGAATTCTTTCGGCGTCGGTGGGGGCGACGCGCGCGGAGAAAATTCCCGGGGCCCAACCGAGTTCCTGGACTTCCAGGCCGCTGTCGTCTGCCAATGCGGGCATGCCCAGGGCGCTTGACCAGGCTTTTGCCTTGATGAGCGCGTTCTCCGCGTAATTTTTCCCGGACTCTTCCACATCGAGAGACATCCGTTCGGGCCCAAAGACGAGGGAAATCCCAAGCGGGCCGAGAAGGGCCTTCAACTCCTCGTGCTTGTGGGCATTGCCGCTGGCCAGCACCACTTCAGCTGGAAACGCCACGCTTTTCCTCCTCGGAGAGGCCCAGGCATTCTTCCTGAAGCCGGATGAGGCGGAGTATCCCGGATTCCGCGAGGTTAAGCATTTCCAGGAGGCTTCCCTTGTCAAAGGGACCGCTTTCACCCGTCCCCTGGACCTCGACGAATTCTCCCTCATGGGTCATGACCACGTTGAAATCCACTTCGGCCCGGCTGTCCTCGGAGTAATCCAGGTCAAGCAGAAGTTCGCCTTCGACCCGGCCCGCGCTGGCCGCTGCGACGAAGCCCGTAACGGGGAGCTGCTTGATCGTCCCCCGGTCTTTCATGCACCGTAGGGCGTCGACCACGGCGACGAAAGCTCCCGTGATCGCCGCGGTCCGGGTGCCTCCGTCGGCCTGGAGGACGTCGCAATCGACCCAGATCGTTCTTTCGCCAAGAGCCGACATGTCGATGACCGATCGCATGGAGCGCCCGATAAGACGCTGGATTTCATGGCTCCGCCCGCCGATTCCCCTGACCGAATCCCTGGGAGTCCGGGTATGCGTCGATCTTGGAAGCATCGCGTATTCGGCAGTGACCCACCCCCGGCCTGTCCCTTTCAGGAAAGGAGGCACCTTTTCTTCCACGGAGGCCGTGCAAAGAACCCGCGTGTTCCCCCACTCGATCAGGGCCGATCCCTCAGCGTACAGGTTGACCGCCCGGTTGATCGAGACCGGTCGCATTTCATCAGGTTTTCGTCCATCGTGTCTCAAAATGATTTCCTTCACACCGATCCCCCTGACTTTTCGATCCCGCCTACGGCTTGCGTGCCAATTGCCAGGGCACCGTCAGGTCTACGGGAGCCTTATCCTGGCTTTCTTTCCCGTTGACGAGGAACCGCACCCTGGTGAGAGGGCGGAAATTTTCGATCGCCGTCCTGACGATCCCCGTCATGACAAGGTTGGCTTTGCCCGAAGGAAGCGCCGCGATCGAGCGCATGCAGGCATCGTTAACATCGAGAAAAAGAAGGTCTCCCGTCCTGAAGACATGCAGGACGGTGGATTGGGAATCGAGAAGCCCTTCCGCCTTGAGAAGCCCGAAGAGCGTTTGGAGAACTTCCCTGAGATCCGCCTCCAGCAAGCCCCCGCTTGCCGCAGCACGGCTTTCGACAATCTCTTCCCCCTTCAGCGAGTAGACCTTGTAACCCGGGCGGGTTGGGACCGCCTTTTCACCAGGGATCGGTTCCTGCCCGGAAACGATGGCCGTTTCCGTTGGGCCGCCCTTCTTGTCCACCCACTTCAGGGCAAGTCCGGTACCGAAATAACCGAGCGTGAAAAGCAGGAGCAGCACGGCGGACCAGCTGACGAGCCGGAGCAGCCATGGAGCCTTTGCCTGTTCCGGTGCCCTTCGCGCCTGTCTTGTCTGGGATGGTTCGGAAGTTTCGTTTTTCATCCGCGATATCCACTCCTTAACGGTATAGGGTCTTCAGGTAAGAGGACATTCCGGAAACCAGGGAACGCAGGAGGCGGTCCATGAAAACCGGGTCGTTCAATAGCCTCCTGTCCTCCGGTTCGGTCAGGTAACCCATCTCGACAAGCACGGCTGGCATGGCCGCACCCCGAAGAACGAAGAACGGGGCTTGTGCGACCCTGGACATCGGAAGTCCCGAACTGCGGCCCGAGCCGAAAAGGCTTTCAGCCAGTTTTGTGCTCTGCCCGATCTTGGCGTTCTGCTCCATGTCGCCAAGGATCTTGAGGAGAAGGTTCGTCTTCGCATCAGCGTCCTGGACCGTGTTGTTCCTTCCAAGTTCGCGGTTTTCGTAAAGCGCCAGCCGCATGGCATCCTTGTCGGTGGGAAGGGCCATCAGGTAGATTTCGACCCCCCTGGCATGCCGGCCCCTCGGGAGGGCGTTGCAGTGCAGGCTGACAAACAGATCGGCGTTCCACCCGTTGGCGAGGTCCGTTCTCTCGTTGAGACGAAGGTAGGTATCGTCCCTCCGGGTCAGGCGGCCTTCAAACCCCGACTCCTTCAGCAGCGCGACAAGCCTGGCCGCGGCTTTCAGGTTGAGATCCTTTTCCCGGAACCCGCCTGCAACGGCGCCGGGATCGTGACCTCCGTGCCCCGCGTCCACCGCGATAACAAACGGCTTCCCATCGGGCCTTTTCCCGGGAAAACCTCCCTGGGAGCTGCTTTCCGGTGGAGTCGCAACCGGGCTCGGCACCGGTACGGGCACAAGCGAAGCAGGCGGCGGTGGAACTGGGCCATCCGCCGGCACTCCCTTCGCCAGGAAATCGACGACAAAGCGCTCCGGCTTGTGAAGGGAAAAGGCTTTGGCGGAATCGGCACGGTGCTGGAAACGGACGATGATTTTCTCGCCGAACTGGGTGATGGCCACGGAGACATCGCCCGTGTAAGGAGAAGGAACTCCGCCAATCGAGCGGCTTGAAGCCGCGCCGAGGGTCAGCTCGACCTCTCCGGGAGAGATCTTCGCATCGGGTTCGACGACGGCCGAAAGGTCGAGGACAGCCCTGATCCGCTCCCCGTTCCGGCTCCATCGTATTCCTAACAGCTGGGGCAAGGGGCCGTAGACGGACGGTGGCTTTTCGCCGGGCTCTGGAGGCGTTGCAGCCGAAGGCGCAGGGGGCGCTTCGACCTTCTCGGCGAGAGGGCTCGTTCCTGCGAAACGAAGCCTCACGACAGCACCTTTTCGTGAAAGGAGCCCTTCAAAAAGGCGGAGCGCACCGCGGTTTTCCGCCCACCATTCCCCTTCTTCAGCCTTGACGGCCGCGGCGAGGGGAATGATCTGTCCGGTCTCCGTCCTCGCCGCCGCGGCGCCCAGGACGAACTCCAGGGTCTTCTTGCCGGAAGTCACCAGGAGCTGATCGCCTTTCACCGCAGCCTGGCAGCCAAGGACTTCGGCCATCCCTTTCAAACCGACCCGCTCCAGCCCGTCGTCGGACCTGACGCTCACCGAGCCCGCGATACCGTTCCCTTTCCAGAGGGTCCAGCCCATCTCCGCGGACCAGGCCGGCGCAGTGGCGACCAGTATGAGAAGCAGACAGAAAAGGAGCTTAGGAACCGGCGACCGCAACATCGTTGATCACCATAGTGCAGCCACCCGTCCCACCGAAGAAGCGGAGGTCGTTTCCCAAGGCATGGACTTGCCTGAGCCAATCGGCCAGGTTCCCTGCAACCGTGACCTCGGCGACCGGGTGGACGGGTTCGGCACCTTCCATCAGGGTTCCCTTCACCCCGAGTGAAAAGTCCCCGCTAACGGGATTGATCGTATGAAGGCCCATGATTTCCGTCACGAGGAGCCCCCGGCCTGCCTCGGCAAAGAGGGTTTGGGGAGACTTCCCGCCGGGAACCGGGAACAGGTTCGAACAGCCCGCATCAGGAGCAGTCCCGTTCCCTCTTGTCGCGTTACCCGTTGAGGAAACACCGGACTCCCTGGCTGAACGAAGATCGTAGAGATAGTTTTCAAGGACGCCCGAGGACAACAGGGATGTGCGCCGTGTCCGCACCCCTTCCCCGTCGAAGGGACTGGACGACATCCCGCCGGGCAGCCGCCCGTCGTCAACGAGGGAAAACGCGCTCGATGCAACGAGGGTTCCAAGCTTTCCCTTGAGCAGGGATTTGTTCCTGAGAACGTTCGGGGCAAGGAACAGGTCCCCGATGGCATCGATGAAGTCGGCACAGCTTTCCGGATCGAGAAAAACAGTCATCCGGCCGGTTTCAATCGGTCTTCCGCCCAGGATCATCGCCGTTTTTTGGACCGCCTGCTTCGCCACGGCGATCGGATCCAGCTTTCCCGCAAAACGGGAATCCTCTCCAAAACCGCCCATCTCGTAGGATTCATTTTCCTGGAGCACGACCGCAACCCCGCAGGAAGCGGTGGTTCCCCGCTGCCAGGCCCCGAAGCCACGGGTGTTTCCCAGGAAGATTGCCCCCCAGCCATCGCTCCAGGAAGCGCTTCGGACGGAGACAACCCTCTTGTCCGCGCTCTTGGCGGCTTCGGTCATTTCGAGACAGGATTGCACTCTCTGCTCATGCGTGAGAGCCCGCAAATCCGGATCTTCGAGGTGCAGGTCCTCCTGCTCGGGCTCGGCGGCCCCTTCACCGATTTCGAGGAAGGGATCGGGCTCCGAAACAGCGGCATTGGCCAGGCTCCACTCCACCAGTTCCGATAAAGCCCTGCGGTCAAACCGGTTGACCATGGCCAATCCCTGGCGCCCTCCCGGCAACAGGGCACGAAGGGTCACGGAATGACCGAAACCATTGCCATCCTCCTCCGGGACTCCTTCGCGAAGACTGATGTGGCGGCTTTCCCCCTCGGAGTAGAAGACGTCGGCAGCCGCGGCGCCTCCCTTCAGGGCTTTTTCCAGCAGCCAGCCACAAAAGCTTTCCACCTGGTCGGTTTTCATCGGGTTTTTCACCGGCTTGCGGCCTCCTCGAGGATGATCCGGGCCGCTTCCCGGACATCCCCCCTCGTTACGTCAAGGTGGGTGACAAGCCTGACCCGTTTCGGGTTCACAACGTTGAACAAAACGCCCTTGTGCCGGCAGCGGTTCGCGAGTTCACCCGCCGACAGGCCTTCCTTGCGGATACCGAAATAGACCATGTTCGTCCTCCGGAGGCAGGGTTCTACGGAAAGGTCCCCGCTGTTGAGCTGTTCAGCAAGGATTGCCGCATTCTCGTGGTCTTCCGCCAGCCGGGCCACGTTCTCCTTAAGAGCGACGAGTCCTGCGGCAGCCAGGACCCCAACCTGCCTGAGCCCTCCACCGAGAACTTTTCTCCAGTGCCGGGCCTCTTCGATGAAATCAGCCTTTCCGCAGACCAGGGAACCGACCGGGGCGCCAAGCCCTTTTGACAGGCAGAGCTGGACGGAATCGACAACCCCGGTGTATGTCTTCACATCCATATCCCATGCAACCGCCGCGTTGAAAATCCGCGCTCCGTCCATGTGAACGGCAAGGCCGAGATCCCGCGCCGCTGTTGCCACCTTCCGGAAAGCTGCGGGGGGAGCCGCGTTGCCCCCTTCCCGGTTGTGCGTGTTCTCGAGACAGAGAAGGCGTGCGGGAGCGAAATGGACGTTGGCGGGGCGGACCCATCCCTGTATTGAATCGACAGCGGGGAGCCCTCCCTCGTCTCCAACCGGGAGGGGCAAGATACCGCCAAAAGCGGCAAGTCCGCCACCCTCATAGTTGAATATGTGGGATTGGTTTCCCAGGATGGCGCCTTCGCCCCGCCGGCAGTGGCAAAGCAGGCTGACAAGGTTGCCCTGTGTGCCGGAGGTGACGAAAAGGCCCGCCTCGTGCCCGGTCATTTCCGCACCGGTTTCCTCCAGTCGACGAACCGTGGGGTCTTCCCCGTAGACGTCGTCGCCGACGACGGCCTCAGCCATCGCCCTCCTCATCGCGGCCGAAGGCCGCGTTACGGTGTCGCTTCTCAAGTCAATCGTTTTCACGGGCGCAACTCCTCCTTTATGCCTTGCTTTTTCCTGCTGCATTCCCCGCAACCATGGCACCCCTTGACGCACCGTCCCAAAGGGTGGCGCCCATGGAGAAGCAGGAAAAGGAACAGGACCAGGCTGCCGCTCAATACGAGGCCCACCAAGGGGAACATCCTCACAGGGGAACTTGCAGGCGTGCCCAGGGGAGAAAATCTTCACTGACCGGAATCCCCATCTGGACTCCCGGCCGATTCCAGCCGTGAAAATCAGTTCCCGCCGTGGTGTAAAGTCCCATGACGCTTGCGAGCTTGAGGTACCTGTAAATCTCTTCGTACCGGTGATGACTCGACAGGCACTCGAGGCCCCAAAGACCCATTTCCTTCAATTCCCCCAGGACCCGCTTGAGATCCGGTTCCTCCAGCCCCATCTGCCCGGGGTGGGCCAGAACGGCAACCCCTCCGCTCTGCCGGACCAGGGCAATGCATTCCTCCGCGGAAAGCCTGATCCTGGGAATGTAGGCTGCGGCCCCATCGGCAAGATAGTTTCGGAAAGCTCCCCCCATATCCTGTGCGTAGCCCTTTCGGATCATGACCCTGGCGATATGGGGGCGGGCGATCACATCCCCCTTCGCTTCAGCCTCGACTTCCTCCAGGGTCACTTCCAGCCCGAGCTCCCGAAGACGCTGGCAGATGGCCACGTTCCTGTCCTTGCGGTGTTCCCTCAGTCTTTCGAGGCGCTTTTCCAGGGGACCGTTTCCGGGGACAATGTTATAGCCCAGCAGATGCAAAGTGTAGGGAGCTTCCGCGGACAGCTCGATGCCGGAAAGTCCCCGGACTCCGGTGTGGCGGCAGGCAGCAAGGAATTCGGGGACCCCTTCCGTCGTATCGTGGTCGGTCAGGCTGAGAACGGAAACCTTCCTGCCCTTGGCTGCACGGACAAGCGCCTCGGGTTTCAGCGTGCCGTCAGAGCACGTGCTGTGGGTGTGCAGGTCGATAAGGATCATGAGAGGATTATAACCTCGGTTTACCAGGGTTCGAAATGGAGAAGGTCGTTTCCAAGCGTCAGGAGCCGTATCCCTTCCCCATCCAGCAAGGCAACGCTGGCAGGATCCCGTCCCATCGGCAGGCTTGCCGAACCGGGATTCAGGAAAATCGTCTTTCCTTCACGGACAAGGGATCCGACGTGGGTGTGGCCGGTTATGACCAGGTCAGCCGCGCAGGCAAGACCCTTTTCGCGTATTTCGGAAAAATCCGTTCCGTGTCCCGCCAGGATGAGCCTGCCCTGCCACCAGAGGAAGAGAAACGGCTCGGCCACCGGCCATTTCAGCAAGGATTCGTCTTCCTCTTCGTCGCAGTTTCCCCTGGTGATCAGGATCGGCGTTTTCGAAGCGTTCAGGATTTCCGCAAGCGCCTTCTTCCCTCCCCTCCAGGGGAGCGGGCGGCTCTTCCACCCCTTGAGCACGTCTCCCGCATGAACGACCAGGTCCACGGGACCCCAGATCCGGGTTGCGGATTTCCATGCTTCGATGTCGCCATGGGTGTCGGCAATCACGCCCATTCGTCCCGTCATCGGCGGCCCCCCTTGCGTACGATTTTCCGTATGTCCTGGAGGAGCGCGTAGGCCGCCTGCCTTGGCGAACTTCCGGTACCGGAGAAACAGACTTCTCCCAGCCCGTCGGTCAGGATCACGGCACCATTCGTCGGACCGAAGAGGAGGGAAAGAGGATGGGTCGGCGGCAAAAGCTCGGGACCGACAGTGAGATCCAGCCCTTGCGGGGAGAGTGACAATCGCGCCAGGAGCCTCACCTTGCCACCCGTTTGCCTGGCTTCCGCCAGCATGGCGCGGGTAAGTCCCCGGATACCCCTCACCGGGAATGATCCCAGTTCCGGACAAGGCGCATCCATCAGTGCCTGTGCGACGATCATCGCTTTAGCCGCAGTGTCCCAGCCCTCGATATCAAGGCTTGGATCCGATTCCGCCATACCGGAACGCTGGGCATCCATGAGCGCCTGGTCGAGGGAAGCCCCCCCGATCAGGCTGTCCAGGACATAATTGCAGGTCGAGCTCAAGGTTCCCTCAAAAGCCCGTATCCCGGCCTCCGAAAGGCAATTTCGGGCATAATCCAGGAAGGGTGCCCCCACGACGACGGTGCCGTCGTAATGCCAGGGCACCCCTCTCGACTTCGACAGGGCCTCGAGTTCGGCGTACTTGAGCGCCACGGCAGCCTTGTTCGTCGTTGCAACGGGTTTGTCCCTCTCCAGGGCCGTCTTCATATGGGAAAAACCGGGGTCGTACTCGATCGCCTTGAGGTTCCCGGAGGTGCATTCCGCAAGGATGTCGTAGTTGCCGTCCCGTATCATTTCCAGCGTCGAGATCCCCTTTTTGGCTCCGGCAAGGGAAACCGCGTCAACCCTGCGAGTCAGTCTTTCCGCCTCGAGAAGCTTTCCGGGGGGGATCCCTTCGTCACACCAAAGGGAACCCCTTTCTCTCGTCGAGACACCCACCAGGATGATCCTTTTTCCGGATTCATCGAGGTTACCGCCCTTCTCCAGCAGCCTGCAGAAGTTACGGCCGACATTGCCAAAACCAGGGAGGAGTACTCGTATCGTCATGGCCGAAGCCTCCGTTTTCTTGATTCGCCAATGGAATGATGTTACCGTGGATGATAGCATGAAAAAAAGCAGACAGAGGGTTCACATCACAGCTTTTACCATTTCTTCGAGGAGGTTTCACGGCATGGAAGAGAAAAAGGACACCCGCCCGGAGGACGTAGCGGATATCTGCGCACGAGTCGCCGCCCGCCTCATTGATTCCATTACCCGCACCGCCCAGTTGGCTTCAAGCACCACTCCGGAAATGCAGGAACTGACTTCACAATGGATCGACCTCGTAGGAAGGGAAGTCCTGAACAGGGTTAAGGACCAGCAGGACGTCGACGTTGAAAAGATGGCCAGCTCAATTGGGATCACTCCCTCTTCCCTCCTCTCGATCCTTCTCGCCCTCCACCGCCGCGGAAGCCTCTCAATCTCGCACGTCAGCTGCGGAGCGGGAAGGGGAGGGAACGAGGACATCTGCTCCTGCATGAAGGAGGAGTAGGGGACGGGGGGAG
>ENA-ORXD01001751-ORXD01001751.1-sediment-metagenome-genome-assembly--contig:-NODE-1751-length-16573-cov-9.142701_pt1 | contig 16573 bp, 10 predicted proteins | sample MGYA00237862_ERZ511471 | MGnify/ENA metagenome assembly ERZ511471
GGAACCGGCATTTAAACGGTGAAAAAAAGATGATGCCGATCGGCCCTCTGGCCGACGAACGGCACCGAAACGATATCGCATGAGGAATACTCCCGAACAATCCTCCGCCGTCGGGTCGGGGTTCTACGAGTCATCGTACTCGACGACCAGGATCTGCTGGAGAGCAGCCATGCCCCCGCTTGTAGTGCCTTGAACGGCGGCTTCGTTGCCGGTGGCGGTGAGGAGGCCGGTGACGTCAAAGACCTGCGCCGAGGCGGTGCTAAGCGTTCCCTGCCAGGCGTTCGTGGCCACGGTGTTGCCGTTGAAGATGAGGTTGCCCTCATCGGACCCTGCACTGCCTGCGAAGCTGTAGAGGGTGGCGTTTCTGACATCCTCGGGATCGATCGTCATGCCGGAGAATGGCACGTATGCGGTCGCTTCCTCCATGGTGGTCCCGTAACTGCTTGCAGATACGCCGAGTTCGTCGCACTCTTCGTTGATGAAGATCTGTTTTCTGGTGGCGTTCGGGTCGCTGTAGACGACGGCAAGAGTGCTGGGGTAGAGGGCGTTGCTGTTGCCGGCATTCGGCGTCATGATGAGCGTGTTGTTGCCGTTTTTGACGAAGAGACTCGTGACGTCGACGGCGTAGAGACCGTACCTGTACTCTGCATAGGCACCGAAGTTGCTCTGGTCGGTGTACGGCGTGCCGGGCGTGATGGCAACAGAGTTGCCGTTGAAGGTAGTCATCCAGTCAGGGACGCCGCCCGAGGTGGTGTCCCAGTTGTACGAGACGTAGAGCAGGGCCTTCTCGACGGTGGCGTTGCCGGGGATGGGCAGATCGGCGGCGGTCCAGGTCTCCGTCCTCGTGGTCCAGCCGACCGACTTATACACGCTTCCGGGTTGCGTGGAGGAGACGACGTCTCCGCTGAGGTCGTAGGTGCGCTGCGTGGTGATGTTGCTGCCGCCCTCCCAGTAGATGCCTTTGCCCTTGTAGCCGTTGTATTTCACAGACTTGACAGTGCTGCTCATGTTGTTGTTGCTCTCGTCGGTCTCGGCGATGAGGTTGTCCGGGTCGACAATGGCCGTGTAGGTGACGGTCCCGCCCTTGAGGTTGCGGATCGTCGGGTCGGTGAGCGTGACAGTGGTCGTCGCACCGCTCGCCAGCGAGTCGATAGTCGTGGTGTTGACCTGAACGGTGCCGTTGGCGACATCGCTTGCATAGACGGCGACCGTGATGTTGGAGGCGGTCTCAGACCCATTGTTCTTCACGCCGGCGATCCGGACGGGGTTCGGTTCCCGTGCAAAGACCGCACTGGCAGGCACCGTGTTCACGGTGCCGGAGATCGTGAGATCGACCTGCGCGGCCGCACTCACCGCAATGTAGTCGGTCTTCACCTCAGAATCGCTGCCGGTAGCGTTCGTGGCGGTGAGGGACACCGTGTAGGTCCCTTCGGAGGTGTAGCTGTGTACCGGATTCTTCACGGTGGACGTGGCGTTGTCGCCGAAGTCCCACGACCACGCCGTGATGCCGCCGGAGACCGCACTGACATCGTCGACGTAGAAGAAAACGTTGTGCTGCATCTCAGGGAGATAGAACGCGAGCGTGTGGTTGCCCGTATAGGCGCTGGTGTCGATCGTGTGCTCGGTCCAGGAGTGGTCGTAGATATTGGTGACCACATCGGTGTCGTCGATCTTCACATGAGGAGCGCCCTGCCCCATATACGACCAGAATGTAACAGCATCGACACCGGTCAGGTCGATAGTCTGGGATGCAGAGAAGGTACCCACCTCAGGATCGCCAGCCTTGAGATACAATGCATATGTCCCGGAATGCTTGTACGAAGTGGTCGCCTCGACCATGTATTCGGCCGTTCCCGTGATCGTCCACCCGCGGGTATCGCCGGTTTCGAACCCGCCGTTCGTCACCTGTTCCTCGCTGCTGCCGTTGCTGACGGAGAGATCGGTGAAGGCAACCGCAAGCGGCGCCGTGCCGCTGGTCACGTTCACCGTGAAGTTTGCAACCGGGGCGTCGCCGCCGGACGTGGAATAGGTTACGTTCAGGTAGGGCCGTTGCGTTGCGTCGGTATAGTCTCGGCTTCTCAGCTGGACTCTCTGCTCCGTGGAGGTCGCCGACTCGTTCGTCAATACAAGCATCCACCCGTAATTCGAGGTGCCCTGAACGTATGCCTGTACGTCCTGCGTGACGTCCCAGCCGATCCGGACATTCACTGCCGAACCGGGATCAGTCACGCTGGTCGGCTGCGCGGCGACGGAAGGCTGCGTGTTCCATGTGACGCCGGACTCGTTCCACGCACCGGTCACGCGGTACGCGGCAACCTCCCGATCGCCGGTACGCGCCGACTGATAGCCGTAGAGGGTCGCCGAGTCGATCGTCGCTCCCGCAGGGATCGAAGAGAGGTCGAATTGGATTAGGCTTCGATAGAGCGATCCGCTCGAAGATCCCAGAGGGTCGCCGGATTCACGAATATACAGGCTCGTGGAAGTACCATAGTTGGTATCTCCAACTAAACCACCCCACCGAATATACGCATCGGCGTCTGACTGAAACGTTGTGTTGGTGGCTGTCACCGGTACAGCGAGCGCGGTCATGCACAGCAGTGCAACGATACAGAGAATCAGAAATGGTTGTCGCATCTCTTTATCAACTCCGTTCTTCATTCACGATTCTCCCGGTACCATAGAGTTCCTGTGAGGGGAATCGGGGGGACGAATCGGAATGTATAAGATCATCATATTTTAACATATATATTTAGATCAATAACATCAAATCATATTATTTTTAATATTGGTGAGAATTATGCGAGAAAAATTCGAAATTATAAATATTATCTGCTACAGCAGGCGCCCATGTCGCATCAGGGGAGAGGAACAGAAACCGGCATTTAAACGGTGAAAAAAAGATGATGTCAATGGGCCCTCTGGCCGACAAACGGCATCAAAAGGATAAATCCAACGGAAAGACGCTTGAGGTCTTTTGCACATCAATTGCTGCTCCGGTCTCAGAGAGGCGCTTTTCACTCCTCCTCCTCAACCGTCAGCAGAGCGAGCGGGATCTTGAAGTAGCCGCTGTACGATCCCGAATCGGTAGCGTTCCGATCGAATGTCATGAAGCTGTCTCCACCCGTGATATAGTTGGTGACATCCCAGTTCTGGTACCCGAAGTACGAACCCTGCTGTGGATTGCTCCAGGACAGGGCGTTGTTGTTGAAGGTATAATTCCCGTTATAACTTGCCAGGTAGATAGCCGTCAGAGTTGCATCCGTAGGACTGATCCCTGCTGTGCTGAAAGTAGTATTTCCAATGTAGGGGCAACTATTGTCATCGGCCTTATAGGAGTCTGTGTCGTGACCCTGGTTCACCCAGTAATATGTCGTAATTTCAGACAAGGGATCGTTATAAGCCACCACCAAGGTGATCATCTTCACCCGACCATCAAGCGGCTGCGTGCCGTCCGGCTTGGCCGTGTGCACGCGTGCCGCAACGCTTGATGAGGTGATATTGTCGGTCACGTCGTACCACATCAGGCAGTCGCTCGTCACTCGATTGCAGTGATCATTGATCCAGATCGTCCCGTCGGCACCGCTGTCCTCCGGGAAGGTATAGGTCGTGTTCATGATCTCTGAACCCAGGGTCTCGTAGCCCGAACCGCCATTGAATTCCACCGTCGTGTTCAGAGGATAATTGTTCTCCATGTGCCCGATGTACGCGTCCACGTAGAGCCGCGCCCAGACGACATTTGCTGCACTGCACGGGAGGGTGAAACTCTTCACAACCGGCGTCGAATGTGCATAGTCGAATCCCGGATACGCATCGAACCACACACCGCCGGTCACCATTCCACTCGTCCCATTTGCAGTGACCAGGGGGTCTCCCCCAATCCATGGATCTGCCGCCACCGGCGCTGCCATCGCAATCAGCGCCAGCACCACAATCATGCCGGTCAGCATGTACATTGTGCCTGTTTTCATGTTTTACCTCACATACTGGTTTTTCGTTGCGGGATGGCGGGAAGCCTCCCCGACAGGCGGCAATTTGATTTGGTACTACATATATTTTTATATTTCACATTTGATCACACATATTAAATAATAAATTATACAAATATCAGATCTTTTTTAAAAATAGTAATATAATAAGGGAGCAGAACAGGGAAAGAGAGCAGGAAGCCCCAATAATTGTACGATTCAGAATCTGCCTATTAATGAACGCACAATCGCATATAAAAAGAAAATAACTCGGTTTTTTCATAATTCAGGCAAAATATCGCAGGCATAGTCCTCCATCCCCGGGCAAGAGGCCGACAACCGAAGATCAAATCGTGCACAATAAAGAGTGGCACCACAGGCAGCGCGGCCGCCCCTTCGACACGATGCACCTCGCGGGGCAATCCAGAAAAGGTGAAACAAACACCTCCCCCCCACCAATACAGGGGATCTCCCCGCAAAACCGGCAAAAAAAAGGATCAGATCATGACCCCGACAGGTCCGCCTCGCATTCGACGGTCCTGTACGGCATCACGACGACATCTTCCATGACCGCAGATCCGTTTCCTCCCACCACCTTCACGTCGTACGAGCCGATGTTGAGATAGTTGAACGTATGAGGTGTACGCATTCCGGTGTCCTTGTTGAACAGATAGATCTTCGCGCCCGGCGGCGTGCTCTCCACCGTCAGCGACCCGAACGTATAAGGATCCATCCTCAGGTCGATCTCCGCATCCGGACCGCTCCCGTCGGTGTTTATCAGGTACGCCTCCTTCTCCGCAGGGAGATACCCCGGCTTCGAAACCGACATCTGATGCTTCCCCTCGGAAAGATTCTCGATCACGTACGGCGTCGCAACACCGGTCGAAAAACCGTCGACAAAAATATCGGCGCCCGACGGATCCGAGGTGACCAGCACGGAGCAGGTTGCGGGAATCTCCTTGCGGATCGTCATCGTCCCGTTCATCTCGATGAAATCCGAGATCGCTTCGGAGAGATAACTCCCGTTTGCATGAACGGCAACATACCCGTTGATCCCCTCCACATCAATCGTGGTGGGAATCGTCCCGGCCGTATACCGTCCGTTCACCGAGAACGAACACCCCGAATAGATCACGGACTCCAGGGCGATCGACCGTTCGATCACATCCGGACCGCTGGTAAACGCCACCTCGGTCACGGCGTTCGGATAGATCCATACCCTCTGTTTATCGGTCCTGAACTCGGCACCGTTTTTCTTCACTTTGATGGTATGCATGCCCACCTTCAGGCCGTACACCAGTTCCGGCGTCGTCCGATCGACTTTTTTGCCGTCCACATAAATATCGGCATCCTCGGGATAGGACTCGACATACACCCCGCCGTACCGGTTCTCCTCCCACTCGCGCAGCGGGCCCACACTGGTCATCTCTCTCCCGAACGTTGAAACACCGACATCAAATGGGAGATACACTTCGTCATCGTGCGTCAGGCGGATTGCCTCCTCCACCGGATCGAAATCGTCCAGCACCATCCTCACCGTATGATTTCCTCCGGCGACCCCATGCAGGGTGACCGGGGTCGTCGCTCCCTGGTACTCCCCGTCAAGATAAACGAGCGCACCCGGCGGGTTCGAAAGAAGCGCAAGATCGAACTGCATCGTCGTGATGTCGATCGGCGTCGGTTCGGCCGCGACGGTCGTCGTCGGCTCCGCGGAAACAATAGACGTCCCCGTCACCCCCGAAACCTCTCCCGGGGAGACGACAACCTCTTCGACCGGGCTCAGCCCGAAGATCCCGAGAAAAGCCGTTGCGACACTGCCGAAAAAGGTGACCACCCCGTCGAAGAACGTCGCCTCGCCCCGCTCAACTCCAGGCCTGAGGGCATACGTCCCGCCCTGTGTGATCCTGGCCGAAAGGCTGCCCCCCGCCGCATCGGCATCCACATCGATCGCGTGCTCCAGACCCGACGCTCCATCGTACCTGACGAGATCGTATGCCCCCGTGAGGTTGAGGAGATCGGTATGGACGATCAAGAGAACGGGAATATCGGCCCTCAGATCCTCCTCGCCGATCGTGCACGTCCAGTTCCCATCGACCAGGGACGTTTTCAGCGTCAGCGTCGTGATGCGTTTACCGGCGCCGTCGGTGAGCACCGCTCCCTCCGGGACGAAAAGTTCGAGAACGCCATCTTTCGAGAGAACATGCATCGCTTCCAGCCGTCCGTCCGACTCGTTGAGCGCCACCCGCGTGACGCCACCCGAGGTCGACGTCTGTCCTGCAGCAGGAGTTGCGCTGCTCTCCGTGACGTTCGCCGCGGAACCAGCGGCGGTGGTGCTCTTCTGAACTACCAGAATCGCACCCCTGTTTTCCATATAGTCCCCCTTCGTGGAGGTGATATAACTCTGGACAGACGCCTCGTTCCCCGACGTCAGCAGGTAAGGCCTCACATTCAGGTCGACGACACTGATTGCCGAAGACCCGCCGACCAGGAGGTTGAACCACTCGCCGTCGTTGAACGCGATCCGGTGCTCGTCGTCGTCCACACCGGACGCCGCCGTGGACAGCAGTATCAACCGGGCGCCTCCGACCCCGGAAAGATCGATCTCACCCCCGAACGGTGCCGTCGTGATGCAATCGTCGCTCGTCGTCCCGAAATCAGGGTTTGCATAAAGGGTATCCGAACCCTCGTTGACCCAGTAGGTGATCTCAGGGAGAGCCGGATCCTCGGTGACGACCAGCATCCCGACGCCGTAGGTCGCAAAAACGTCGTCCTTCCGTCCGTCGTTCGTCAACGTCACCGTATGGGTGCCTTCTATGCCGCCCTTCAGGCCCGTGACATTGTAGGCGAAGGTCTCCAGGAGATAATTATAGATACCCTCATTCTTCCGGTCCCCGTACACTTTGTCTTTCTTGAACTCGGTTCCGTCAACCTTCAGGATGACCCGCGCCTCGGTGCCGCTCTTGAGTTTATCGTCGTGCCCCCAGGTGGTATAGATGTACAGCCTGGCCATATTGACCGTGGCGTTCGGAACCTTCGGCACGTCGATAGTAAACTCCCGGGTCTCTCCGGCACGTATCAACCCGGTATAATCGCTGAACTCATAGTAGGATACATTGCCGTGGAGTGTCCCGGTCAGGTACGTCTTCAGCTGCGTCCCGGTGTACCCGTATTCCGGCACCGAGCCATCGCCTGAATCCCCATCGTCCGAAGACCCGAACACCAGGTTCACCGTGGCCGTCTCGTCTTCCTCGACGCTCGCGGTTTTATAGACAGGATCCTGGCCTTCCAGCCGCGCCTCCACCGTATAATCGCCGATGACAAGATTGGTCAGCGTTGTGGGGGTCCTGACCGACATATTTGCGTTCTCATAGTCGCCGCCGTCAAGGTACACCCATGCCCCGGAAGGCTCGGATGTCACCTCGATGCTCCCTGTGATAGGCTGGAGAGCGAAATGAACCGTGGTATTTGTTCCTTTCTTCACGGTGACGTACCGGTCGTCGGGCACATGGTAGCGCGCGAGCTCGACCCGGACCGTGTGGTCCCCCGCGACGACGCCGCTGAGAGTCGCATTCGTCACCTGCGGAAGAAGCTCGTCGTCCAGGTAGATCTCGGCACCGGCCGGAGAGGAGGTGACCTTGAGCGATCCTACCTCCTGCTCGGGGTATTTCACCGAAAGCATTGCCAGCGGGATCTTGAAAAAAGCCCCGAGAAAGTTCCCGCCGCTCCCGGTGGCGCTCAGGTCCCGGGTATAAATGAGAGCGCTGTCCCCTCCTGGCGTGATCGCATCGGTAACGTCCCAGGTCTGGTATCCTGAATACGCTCCCTGCGGATCGTTTGCCTCGAGAGACTCGCTGTTGAACGTGAATTCCCCGACGTTGCTCGCCATGTACACCACCGAGAAATCCGAGGAGTACTCGCGTTCGTCTTCCTCGGGCAGATTGCTCGTTGAAAAGGAGGTTTCACCCTCATAGGTTTCGCCGAGAACCTCCTCGACGTAGTACGAGTGGACGTCGTGACCCTGGTTTACCCAGTAATATACCTCGTCGCCGTCGCCGTCATCGTAGGCGACGACCAGAGTGACGATCTTGATCCTCCCATCAAAGGTACCGCTAAATCCTTCCGGCTGCTCGGTCTTCACGTGCGCCGTAACGGTCCCATCCTGGATCGCGCCGGTCACATCGTACCACATCAAATAATCGCTCGTCACCCGGTTGCAGTGATCGTTCACCCAGACCGGGCCGTCGCCGCCGTTCACCGGGAAGGAGTACGACACCCGCAGGTCCTCGACGCCCAGCGTCTTCATGCCGTTACCGCCGTCGAACTCCACGGTCGCCCGATGCTCGTAGTTGTTCTGCATGTGCCCACAGTAGACGGAGGCGTACAGGCGGGCCCACTTGATCTCCGTATACGACGGCAGGGTGAACGTCTTGGTGACATCGCGCTCGGTCGCCACCCCGACAAAGGAGTTGTACCAGAGTCCGCCGGACACGACCCCGCTCTCCACGGTCGTGAGCGGGATGCCGCCCACGTACTGGTCGGCCGCGGCGCAGGCCGGCAGCATGACCAGGAGCAGAGCGACACACACGATCCTCTCTGACATCATCGCCAAATTCACACCCCCGTCCTGATCGCGGTCACCGGATTGAGCCTGGCGGCCTTCAGCGCGGGATAGAACCCGGACAGCTGGGAAAGAACGATGGAGATCACGATCCCGAGCACGAGCACCTCCGGCGTGATCAGGGTGATATCCGCCTCCGAAAACGTGGCGAAAGTGTCGCCCAGCTGGGCGATGATGAAGGGCTTCCCGAAGACGTTGATCGCGCCGGCAAATGCAATGCCGAGAAGATCGCCGAGCACCCCGCCGATCAGCCCGATAAACAGGCACTCATAGAGAATGAGCTGGACCACATCGCCTGGCGACGCACCGATCGCCATCGTGATCCCGATCTCACGGGTCCGCTCGAACACCGAGGTGATCATCGTGTTCATGATCATCAGCGCCCCCACAATCAGGGCCACCCCCGCGAAGAACGCCAGGAGCAGAACGACTACGTCCATCAACTGGTTGACCGACTCGATCTGCTCGAAGGAGCCCGTGGCGGTGAGCCCGAGATCCTTGATACCGTCGACCACGGCGAACACGTTGTCCGGATTATCGGCCCGGATCAGCACGCCGTCAAAAGACGATTCACCGCCCCGCAATTCCTGCGCCACCCCGCGGTCGATCAGCATCAACTGATCGAACTGATCGTCCCGCTCCTGCAGCACGCCCACCAGGGTGAAGTCCACCTCCTCGTCGACGGGCATGCCGTCCTCGTCGTACTCCCGGATCATGATCGGGATCGTATCGCCAAGACGGACACCTTCGTAGCGCTGGAGCGTCTCGGCAAGATCGTGGCCAAGCACCGCCTGCCGCGTTCCGGGTTCGATCAGATCGCCTTTAAGGTACTTCGGTTTGATCACGTCCCCGATACCGGTCGGATCGATGCCCATGACACTGAGGTATGTCTGCCGTTTTGTCGCATACGCTTCTCGTATGACTGCCGTCGAAGCGAGGATATGAGGTATGGCTGTTATTTCATCGATCTTTGCCGGTGTTATCAACTGGATGGTTCCGCCGCGGATATCGGCGGTCGCCTCGATAAGGGTCAGGTCGGACTGATCCTTGATCGCCTCCACCGCCTGGAACCGGATCCCCTCCCCGAGGGAGACGGTCCCCACCACTGCGGCCACGCCGATAGCGATGCCGAGGGCGGTGAGCAGCACGCGCATCCGCTTTCTTGCCACCTGCCGCGCTGAAATTTTCAGGTATTCGATGAACTTTTCCATTTTCATGCCGTCACCACCCGCCCGTCGAGGAGTTCGATGGAACGGTCGGCCCGTCTCCCGAGTTCCCGTTCATGCGTCACGATCAGAAACGTCGTCTGCCGCTCCCGATTCACCGTACGCAGCAGTTCGAAGATCCCGTCGCTCGTCTTCGAGTCCAGGTTGCCGGTAGGCTCGTCGGCAAGGACGATCGCCGGATTCCCGACGAGTGCCCTGGCAATCGCCACCCGCTGCTGTTCCCCCCCGCTCAATTCCCGCGGATAGTGGTCGGCCCGGCGGGCAAGGCCCACCAGATCCAGGAGTCCTAGTGCCCGTTCCTCTCTGACGGTCTTCCCCCGGAAATTGAACAGGAGCGGGTACTCGACGTTTTCCCGCGCCGTCAGTGTCGGAATGAGGTTGAAATTCTGGAAGATGAATCCGAGCGCCTCCCTCCGAAGAGAGATCAGCGCATCCCGGTCGTCAAAATCGACGCGCTTTTCGTTGATGACGACATCGCCCGAACTCGGGCAGTCCAGCCCGCCGAGGATGTTGAGGAGGGTACTCTTGCCGCTCCCGCTTCGCCCGAGGAGGGTAACAAACTCCCCTTTTTCGAGAGCGACGTTCACATCGTTAAGTGCTATCACCTGCTCGTTATACGCCTTGGTCAGTCCCTTCGTCTCCATCACAATCTTCATCGGATCACCTCCTTTTCCGCCCAGAGGACGGCGTTCGTCAGAACCATATAGTCTTTCTCATCCTGTACCGCCGCAAAATTGTTCCCGGAACGCAGATAGGGCAGCACATCCCTGCAATCGATCCCGACCTGCCGCAACTCGTCTGCGTCAAAAACGTTCAGCCATTCTTTCCCGTTCGAGCCGGGGAAAAGAGCGGAGATAATCGAGCCGAAAAACGACGGCATGCTACTTTCCCCCTCGCGGTTCACGAAGAGCCGGTTTATCTCAGGAATATTCTCCCTGGTATACCCGCCGGACGGGGCAACAAGAAAGAGTTCTGCCGACGAGAGTTCGGAACGGGTGACGGCCCCCTCAAAATCGATCCTGCTCGTCGCCATCGCCGGCGTGATCCCGTAACTATTGTACAGGAGGTCGGCCCCCTCCTTCACCCAGCAGATCGACTCAGGAGAGTCGGGACTTTCGTACACCACAAGCATCCCGATCCCCTGGACCACAAAAGTCCGGTTGTCTTCCGCGGCATTTTCAAGAACGACGGTGAACGAATTCGAGCCCGGCTGAAGATCGGTCGTTTCGAAGATGTCCATACCCGAGAAAAAATCGTTGGAGCTCACGAACCCCTTGGAGTCGACGTATCGTCCGGTCATATCGAGGCGCTCGCCGGTATCGGTACGTGTGAGGGCGGTCGACGGATAGATCGCATTCTGATCGAGTTTGCTCCAGGACCAGTACACATAGAAGCGCTGGTACCTGACTGTCGCATCCGCGGGCAGTTCGATCTCGAACGCGACCGGGTACGTGTCGCCGGCATCTATAGCGCCGCTATAGGTGCCGTTTCCCAGGGAAAAGAGATACCCTCCAGAGAGGTTTTCCTGGAACACCGTTTCGAGGGGCTTGTCTCCTGCATAAGTGGCTGAAGACGGCGAAATCAAAAGGAGCGCCACGCTCACGACAATGGGAATCGCAAGCCCCCTACGGGAAGGCATAATCTCCCTCCGCCGCGTTGTTACCTCTGTTTGCATCCCTGACTTCCCCGCTTTCGTCAGTGACCACCCTGAGCCGGTGTGTCCCGGGCGTCGTATACAGCGGGATCTCGATCGTAATCGTCTCGCCTGCCTTCACCCCGTCGTCAAGATGCTTGACCGCCGCCCTGGCACCATCGAGATAGATGGTGAGATCGAAAGACGGCGCGTCGCTTCCGCCGCCGTTTGTGATCGTGATCGGCACGACATAGTCCTCGTAACCCGCCGCAGCGGCCGGGGACACGATCAGCAGCATGGAAGGCGCAATCAGCGCGCACGCGATCAGGAGCGCTGCGAGTTTCCCGCCGGGCGGGCGCCTGACAATGAAAAACGCGGCGCAGAGCCCGGCAACTGCAGCAAGCACCGGCACCGGCGACTGCTGGCTTCCGGTCGATTCGGTCCCGGCACGTGCCGGCGTTCCGATGCTCACGCCGAGATCGGGGATCGTGCCGACCCTGAACGATGCAGAAGCCTCGTTATCCGAGGGATCGAGATCCCCGTCGGCTTCCACTCTGACCGATATCGTGCGCTGCCCCTCCGTCAGGATCAGGTTCGTCTCAACCACCTGGACGCCGGAAATCGCGGGATCAAGGGCGATCGTTTGTTCAACCGTACCGTCGACGGAAAATATCACCCGGACAGAGCCGGCAGGCAGCGTACCGTAATTCCTCACGGTTGCCTGAACGCTCGCCTCCTCTCCGGCGTAGGCCCCCTTCGCAACCGGTGCATCGACCGCAAAGTCAGGGCCGGATCCGGTACCGGACGTTTTCACCGCGAGAATGGCGATGCAGGGATGGATGTAATCCTCACCCTCGGGTTTCGCCCCGGTGGTAGTGATCTCGCCGTCGCCGTCCAGGTCTCTGCCGCGCTCGAAGAAGACGAGATTGTTCTCCTGTAACAGGCCGCCGACATCGAACGTCTCGACGTCGAGATACCTGGCGTCTGTTCCCGTCCCACCGGTGGCGTCACCGCACCGTTCGTTGCCGATGTCCAGCGCACCCTCCGGGTAATTCGTCATGTCGGCAGGGGAAACCCCGAGGTCCTTCCCGTTGAACTGGACGTAATCCGGCTGCCCCTTGGTTGAGGCGAGGAGTAGCACCGTAAGGTCCGCGTCGACAGCGGTCAGCGGATCGGCCTTGTCGAAGGACACCTCGCAACTGTCATGGCGCGTCGGATTGGTGCCGGACCAGCCCTCGCCATGGAGATTCTCGTTGCCTTCGGCGATCCAGTACCTGGTGGTCTGACCGTTCCCATCCTCCACGACGGCCACGACAAAGATACCATAAACCCGACCGTCGATCTTGCTCTCGGCCAGACCCCTGCTGGTCTTCAGAGAGACGGTGTTCTTTCCGCCATGGAGTTCGTCGGTGCAGTCGCGCGCGATCCAGTAAACACCATAGCCGGTGACATAAACTTCTTCGTTCTGGTCGTCTCTTCCGAAAAGATTGAGTCTGGACGGGACGCCGTTGTTGACGGTAAGTTCTTCCCACCCCGTATACTTCTCGGTCCCACCCCAGACGCCGGTGTAGACCCGCGCCCAGATCGGCCTTGACGGCAGAGAGAACGTATATTCAAGTGGAGGGTCGGTCAGTCCATAGGTCCCGAAGGTGAGCACGTCACCCTGCACCTCTCCCTGGGCGACCGTATCGAGCGGGATGCCCTCGAAGTCATAGATTGCCGATACCGGCGCGATAAGGAGACACACGGCTAGAAACAGGCCGTATAGACTGAAGCATGGGGGGCAGACATTCATACTAATGTCACTATCGTCACACGATATATTAAACAATATACGATGTGTATGAAATCACACATATTATATACCAGATCGAGATGACGGGCAGGCCATCTGGAACCTCCAGGCGGGACGGCCCCATTCCGGGGGACGATACCACTGCTCTGCCCGGGTTCAATCACCCGACAGGATTCCAGATCGACCACACCCCGTAGAACAGGATAACAGGCCTTATTGCAGAATACTCTGAAAACAATATCATATCATGCTCCTGGATCCGCTACGGGCCCTCCTGCAGTTCTGCACCGTCCTGCCGCTCGGACGGGCCGCAGATTTCGACGCCTTCGCCAGGCGCACCTGGCTCTACCCGCTGGCCGGCTGGGTCACCGGCGGCGTCGCCGCGGCCGTCGCCATGCTGCTTTCCGGTCACCCAGCCCTTGCCGCAGCTGCAGCCATAGCAGCTGCGATCATCGTTTCGGGAGCAAACCACTTCGACGGACTTCTCGACCTCGGTGACGGGCTGATGGCCCACGGGAGCAGGGAAAAACGGATCACGGCCCTGACCGATCGCCAGATCGGTGCAGGCGGTGTCGCCTGCGGCATCCTTACAACACTGCTGGCAGTCGTTGGCCTCGCGGATGTATGGAGCGTCGCCCTCGCCGTCCTGACGGCTGAAGTCTGCGCAAAACTTGCCATGGCATGGATCACCGCTCTGGGTGTGCCTTTCCACGAGGGCATTCACGCGTATCTCCACGGCTTTTCCAGACCGCATTTTGTAGCACTTGCCCTGATCCCTGTCTTACCGCTGTTTCTCCTGATCCCGCACCTCCTTATCCTCAGGGCAGTGTGCGCGACGGCGATCGTTGTCCTCGTTCTTCTCCTCACATCGTACCGCCTCTTCGGCGGCGTGAACGGGGACGTGGCCGGGGCTGCAAACGAGATCACGCGTGCCCTGGTCATCATCGCCCTCGTTCTCTAGAACGGCATACCTTTTTTTCCTCGCCCCTGCACCTTATGCTGATGATGCGTGCACCTGCCGCCTATCAGAAGGGCGGTGTGATCACCGAGCGGAACCCTGATCTTTGTGCGATTCGCCTACGGATCCCCGCCGGTGTATTGCCGGTCGAAAAAATGACCGGCATTGTAGAGATAGCAAAAAAATACGGATGCGGCGAGGTGCACCTCACCACCCGCCAGACGATGGAGATCCCGCACGTAGACTCATCCAGGCTTGAGGAGATCGTAACGGATCTGGAGAAGAACGGCACTCCTCTCGGTGCAGAACACGACGAAGTCGTCAACATCATCGCCTGTCCAGGAACGGCCCAGTGCAAATACTCCAATATCGAGACATTCAATCTGGCGAAACAGATCGATGAGCGAGTGTTCGGGAAAGAAGCCAACATACGGGTGAGAATTTCAATTTCAGGATGCCCTAACGCCTGCACCAGCCCGATTCTCAACGAGATCGGCATCGTCGGCCGCATCCGTCCCCTGCGGGTTCCCGGCCTCTGCACCGGCTGCGGCACCTGTGCCGAATACTGCAAGGAGAAGGCAATCACCATCAAGAACGGGATATCCGAACTGATCCCCGAACGGTGTGTCCAGTGCGGCATCTGCGTCCAGTCCTGCCCCTTCGACCTGCTGAAGTCCGAGTACCGCCACTATCTGATCACCGTCGGTGGGCGGCGGGGCCGTCATCCAGCACCGGGAAAAGAACTCATCAGCGTCGAGACAGAAGAGGATGTGGTGGAAATCATAGACCGGACCGTCTACTGGATCTACAGAAACACATGGAGCGGGAGGCATCTCGCCGACCAGATCGACGAGATTGACTTCGACGCTTTCAAAGAAAAGATCAGGAAAGAGTTCAGCGCCGGTACATAGAGGCAAAACCGGCGCCCTCGTCGTCCGAGCACTCGATCGAATCCCCGTCCCGCACAAGGGAGTTGAACATCATGGCGGCGTTGAGGAGACTCTCATCAAGCCCCATTCCTCCGCGTGAGCCTTTCAATACCTGTTGCTGGGGAGTCGGGAGCACCCTTTTTCCCACCCGCACACCAGCACAGTGCTTACAATAGGCGCAGTGGCTGTGCACGGAGACCTCTCCCTGTGCGCAGGCGACGGTAACCCGGTCTTTCTCTGTATTACGGTGGAATTCCAGTGTTTTCATAGGTCAGTGAGTGTTTGTACGATCAGACATTTGAGCATGTCGGTACTCTTCTATAAACCCTCCATTGCACAGAGAACAGGCGTATCGAAATGATTTATATAGATCGATGCCCAATATATGATACTCGCTTCAATTCGACTGTGTATGCAGTCTCATATTTGAGTGGAGGACTATCAATGGCAACCGAAAAACCACATCTGAACCTTGCTGTCATCGGGCACATCGACCATGGGAAGTCGACCACCGTCGGCCGCCTGATGTTCGAGACAGGAGCTGTACCGCCCCATATCATTGAGAACTACAGGAAGGAGGCCGAGTCCAAGGGCAAGGGTTCCTTCGAGTTTGCATGGGTCATGGACAGCCTGAAAGAGGAGCGCGAGCGCGGTATCACCATCGACATCGCCCACAAGCGGTTCGACACCGCTAAGTTCTACTTCACCGTCGTGGACTGCCCTGGTCACCGTGACTTCGTCAAGAACATGATCACCGGTGCCTCGCAGGCAGATGCAGCACTCCTCGTCGTCGCTGCACCCGACGGCGTTATGGAGCAGACCAAGGAGCACGTCTTCCTCTCCAGAACCCTCGGCATCACGCAGCTGATCGTCGGCATCAACAAGATGGACGCCGCCGACTACTCGGAGAAGCGCTACAACGAGGTCAAGGAGCAGCTCTCGCAGCTTCTGAAGATGGTCGGCTTCAAGCCCGCCGATGTCCCGTTCATTCCGATGTCTTCGTTCGCGGGCGTCAACATCTCGAAGAAGTCGCCTGAGACTCCCTGGTACAACGGCCCGACCGTCCTCGAAGCGCTCGACCTCCTGAAGGAGCCCGAGAAGCCGACGACCCTTCCGTTCCGTCTTCCGATCCAGGACGTCTACTCGATCTCCGGCGTCGGCACCGTGCCCGTCGGCCGTATCGAGACCGGCGTTATGAAGAAGGGTATGAAGGTCGCCTTCATGCCGGCAAACGTCAACGGCGAAGTCAAGTCCATTGAGATGCACCACGAAGAAGTCCCCGAGGCACTGCCCGGCGACAACGTCGGTTTCAACGTCCGTGGTGTCGGCAAGAACGATGTTCGCCGCGGCGATGTCTGCGGCCCGGTTGACGTTCCGCCGACCGTTGCCGAGGAGTTCACCGCACAGATCGTCGTGCTCCACCACCCGAGCGCGATCACCGTCGGTTAC
>ENA-ORXD01001752-ORXD01001752.1-sediment-metagenome-genome-assembly--contig:-NODE-1752-length-16561-cov-16.678961_pt1 | contig 16561 bp, 14 predicted proteins | sample MGYA00237862_ERZ511471 | MGnify/ENA metagenome assembly ERZ511471
TCCTGGTGTTGGGCGCGTTGCCGTTCGAGATGAATAATCCGGCGCAAAATGGCCAGCGAGGTGGCGTAAGTAGAATCCATACCGTAGTATGAGAGGGTACCGGCGCCCAGATTTTTTCCTTTGCTCATTGGCGTATCTGAGGCGTAATGTAAAACACCCAAATCAAAAGGCAGGCGGTGCAGGCTGACGATTTCATTTTGCGGGTGCCGTTTAGGACGGAACATTTCGTAGATGGCCGAGAGGTATGGACCGGCTTCCATTTCGATATCGGTGTAACTCTCGCGATAGATGATGTCCATCACGCGCGCGTTTTGCAGGAAGGTGCCCATCACGGTGACCGCTTTTTGATTGTCCAGAACGTTGCCGTAAGCCAGGTAGGGGGTCACATCATCGGCGGAGAAAGCGTTGCGGAACATGAAGGTGTTTTCCGAGTGTTCGTCAAAGACCACCGTGGGAATGATCACGTCCCCGTGCACGCCGTTAAGCGTGGCGGCTTTGCCCATGATGTACACCCCTAGAATCTCACTGGCATATTCGCCAATTTTTGCCATAATGTTATAGGCAGCCAGCCCCAGGGGGTAGTCGATGTTGAGAATGATGGCATCTGATTGCTGGAGGAAAGACCAGTCTTTTATCCCATCCTGCAGGCGTGGATCGATGGTTGTGGGGTCGAGCTGGTTGAGCTGGATTACTTGAGCCTCAACATCGAAGGTGTGCATGGAAGGCACGCGGATGATGCCGGTATTTTTCTCGGCTTCGCGCATCTGATTGAGTGAATCGCGCCCTTGCGGAGTGCTTTGAAATTTCTTTAACGTGTAATAGAGAAAATTATTCACACTCGAAGGTACGTCGCAGTTTTGAATTTTAATCCACTCATCCAGTAGTTCTTTGTTTTCGGCTTCCTGCAAGTATTCAATCAGCTGGTCTTGCACGCGCAATCCGAACCCGGAAAGCAGGTTTGGAATCGAGTGGGTGTTACTGGAGATAAAATAAATCGGTTTTTCAAATAACGCCGGGTTTGCGGAAAGAATGTTTTCCAGCCAGATGCGGGTAACGCGCCAGTATTGGCTGAGTGAGGCGGTCAGCAAACGCACTTTAAAACTGCATTTTTGGTTGGCAATGCGTTTGAGCATGTCGATAAAATGGCTGCCCCAAATGGTGCGCAGGCGATTAAGGTCATCCACGGACATGCGCAAGCGTTCGGCCAGGTCGGCGAAGGCTTTTGAGTCGGTTTGCACTTTATCCCAGTTGAGATGATCGCAGCAGGTGCTGAGCAAGAAGTTGAGTTTGTTCCACTCAATTTGGTAGGCGGTCAACACGGGGATCACATCGTCTATGTCTGATCGACTGGCGATAAAGCAGGCCAGTGTATCTGTTCCGTTGTAGTAACAGCGCCGGCGGCGGGCACGGGCGGAGACCTCTTGCCAGGACTCAATGTTGCTGTATCCGTGTTGGGCAAAGACAGATGGACTTTGACCCAAGACGATGCTCTGTACATCGGGCATAACCGGCGGCAGACGCAGCAGGCTGTAAATCAGCGCGGAGGTGTCTGGCTCTTCGCTGCGGGCGTGCGGGTGCAGGGAAGAGTTCATGCTGGCGTGCACTTCTTCGAGGGTTTTTATGCGTACTTCTGCGCTGGAGCGCAGCAAGGAATACACGGTTTGTAAATATAATTCGATTTCTTCAGAGGCGGTACTGGGGACTCTGCGTTCCATTTTTCTCCAAGGGAATGAGATTTACTAGATTGTAACATGTCTGACAGGAAATGACCCCAAAAAACTTCTTGCCACCAACCTGAGCGGGGTAGAGAAGGTATAATCAACCCATTCTGATATTTGGTGAGCCTGATGCAAAAACGTTGGTCTTATTTTTTGTTGACGATTTTTATATTAGGGGCGGCAATTAAGGAAGTTTTCGCCAAGATTGCCCTGAATTCAATCGATCCTTTTCCGTTTACCCTGCTGACTTCCACGGTGGCTCAGCTCACCGCGCTGATTTTTGTCGCGTTGCGGTCAGGGCGGAGACCGTCTGCAGTAGCAAAATGGGACACAGCCGCCTGGCTGCGGGTGGGGATGTTATGCCTGGCGACCTTTGGCGCGCTTTTGTTTAATAATATTGCCACCGATTTAATCGGACCGGTGAGTTATAAAATTATTGATGGAATTTCTTATCCGGTATTTTTGGGTATTCTGGCTTTCTTCTTCTTAGGAGAAGTGATCTCAACTCGCACGTTGGTGGCGGCACTGATCGCCCTGGCTGGCTTTGGGGTCTATTATGCCGACCAGTTCCAGTATTTACGGGTGAATCTGCCCGGTCTGTTGGCGGCATTGGTCACCCCTTTTTTCTTTGCCATCTCGATGATTCAAATCAAGTGGCTGCTTTCGCGCAATTACTCTCCAGAAGTGGTGGTGGCGGCGCGTTTTTCATTAATCACTTTGGCGGCACTGATCTGGTTGCCGGGGCATTTTCCTGCAATGACTGGTCAAACCTGGGCTTTGGTGCTGTTGATCGGGTCGATCGGACTGGCGGGATTATTCTTTATTTTATTCACCGCCCTGACTAATATCCCCGCTACGGCGATGACGGTGTTCTCTGCCAGCACACCGCTATTTTCGGCGTTTGCGGCCTGGTTGTTGATACCCGGCACGACGTATCAGCTGAATCAATATATTGGTCTGGGGATTATTGTGGTAGGCCTGGTGAGCAAGGTGATTGAGGTAGAGAAGTAGAAAGAGGCCCCATCCCTGCGGGGAAGGACGGGAGGGGGCAGCTTTGTGCTGATGAGAATGAAGAGTCCCCATCCCGCGCCTGGGGCGCGACCCTTCCCCGTTGAGCAGGGAAGGGTAAAGAAATAAAGACACCTCCCTTGAATCGTGAAGACGCCGAGAGGGGGCTGCTTTGTGCAGGTGAGTCTGCGGCAACCTACGGCTTTGAGAATGAAGAGGCCCCATCCCCGCGGCTGAGCCGCGACCCTTCCCCGCTGAGCAGGGAAGGGTGAAGAATTTAAGTCTCCTCCCCCGCATTGCGGGGGAAGCCGGGAGGGGGTTTTCTTTATATCTTGGAAATAGTTTCGATAATGTCTTCAACAGCCTGGGCAACGGGCGGGGTGAGTGGCTGCATCAGATTGAGCGAGCCGGCCTGCACCGCCAGCAGCAACACTTCGCAGCCCAGTTCAGCGACCAGGTATTTGGCCATCACCGAAGGCGGTAAAGAATGCGTGGAGGCGCTCAGCCCTTGGGTGTCGCTCCACTGGATGAGTTCAATGCTGCCGGGCATTTCGCCCAGGTCAGCCGCGTCAATAATTAATACGATATTTGCACCAAATTTGATGATCTTGCCGAGGTAATTCTCGGGGGCATTACCGCCATTGATCACCAAATAGCGCGGATCATTCAGACGCGTTTGCAGCGATTCGGCAACGGCGACGCCGGTTCGGTCGTCGCCGTTGAGTTCATTTCCCACGCCTAAAATCGCGATGCGGGGATCAGGCAGATTCGGGGCATGGCTGCTCAGCTTCTTCTGCAGCCGCTGGCTCCAGGATAAATCGGACATCTTCTTCTTTTCCATAATAAATGGTGAACGGTTCTTTGTTCAATGCGGCTAATTCCCACTGGTCATTAGACATCTGCAGGCAGGAGAAGCGGCAGTTTTCCACGCATTGCGAACAAAAAATACAGCGATCGGTGTGATAACGCATCACAAATTTCTTGGCTTTGCGATCAATAGTGATCAGCTCCAGCGCCTCGGCCGGGCAGTCTTTCACGCAGAGCATGCAGCCGGTACAGGTTTCTGGGTTATAGACCAGTTTACCGCGGTAATGGTCGGGCGCGGGTATTTTTTCTACGGGGTAGGTGTGCGTGGTCGGTTTATTAAACAGCGACCGAAACACCTCGCTGAACATGGCGCCAATTTTCATCATGGTTGTACCCTCATAATACGATTAATACCAATAATTGTACCAAAGCCAGCAGCGCGCCGATGCGCCACCACAAGCCGACGGTCTGATCGATGCGCAGGCGGGCAAACAGGGTCTGCAATAAGGCCAGCACCAGCAACAGGGCCAGCGTTTTCCACAAAAAGTCGAGCGGAGACGCCAGACCACCCAGGTAAAAAGCTGCCACCAGGGTCAGACCGATGACCAGCTCCACGTTTTTTCCCAGGCGAAAGAGCGCGTATCCGCGGCCACTGTATTCGGTCAGCGCGCCGGAGACGATCTCGGTTTCAGCTTCGGGGGCGTCGAAGGGCGGCAATTCCAGTTTTCCCATCAGGCCCACCAGGGCTACCAAAAATCCAATTGGTTGGGCGATGATCAGCCACAAATTGGATTGCGCGTAGGCGTTAACCTCATTGATCTGCCAGGAGCCGGTCACGATAGCCGGACCCAGCATGGCCAGCATGAAGGGCGCTTCGTATGAGAATACCTGAGTCAGGGTGCGGGTGGCGCCGATCAGTGAAAATCGGTCGGCGGAGTTGGCTCCGGCTAAACCCAGGCATAAGGTGAGCACCGAAAGCAAATACAGGGTGACCACCAGGTCTCCTCGGAAGCTGAATGAAGGCGCCAGACCGGCCATCGGCACGTACAGGGCGGCGGTCAATGCGGCAGCCAGGCCCATCACCGGCAGCAGTATGAAGAGAAAGGCGTTGACACCCTGGGGAATAATCTCTTCTTTGGCCAGCAGTTTGACGGTGTCGGCCAGGGGCTGAAACCAGCGTGGGCCGAAGCGATTTTGAAAACGGGCAATCAGCTTGCGGTCTACCCATTCATAAGCCAGACCGCTGGTCAATAAGAACAGTCCGCCCGGGAAAATGATTAATGCGACGATGGGAAGGATATTGTTCATTTGTAACGCTCGATTCCATGATTGCGTAAATCGTCCCAGGACCAAGTTTTTTCAGTCAGGGATTGATTTTGATCTTTGACGTACACCAGGCGGTCATTACAAGAGAAGCAGGGGTCAATACCGACCAGCAGCATGGGCATGTCGGCCAGCTTGAGACCTACCGCGGTTGACAGCACAGTACCCCAGTTGGGCAGGGTTGGTGTGCGCACTTTGATGCGTTCGGGCTGATCTGAGCCGTTGCTTTCGATGTAATAGAACAACTCACCACGCGGGGCTTCCACGCGGCTGATCACCTGACCGGCAGGGATTTTGCGCGGCACTTTGACGGTCAGTTCACTGTCGGGGAGGTTGTCGAGCACTTCGCGGATGAGGCGGTAGCTCTCGAACAATTCTTTCAGGCGCACGATGAAGCGCGCTTCAAGGTCGCCTTCTTTTTCGGTGACGATTTGCACCGGGAAACGATCGTAACCCGCGTAGGGATGGTCGATGCGCACATCACGGTGCACATCTGAAGCGCGCGCGGTGGGGCCGACCGCGCCCAGGGATTTGGCCTGGTCGCTGGTCATCACACCGATATTGCGGGTGCGTCCCAGGAAGGTTTCGTCGGTGGTGATGATTTCCAGATAGTGGCGCGTGCGTTCTTCCAGGTAGTCGATGCCTTTGCGAATCGCATCGGCCTGTTTTTGATCGATGTCGAATTTCACGCCGCCGATCAGGTTGGCGGAATAGTGTACGCGGTTGCCGCTGATCATTTCCAGTAATTCCATCACGGTTTCCCGGTCACGCCAGGTGTACATGAAAAGGATATCAAATCCACCTTCGTGGGCGGCTACGCCCCACCAAAGCATGTGGCTGTGAATCCGTTCCAGCTCGGCGATCAGCACGCGGATGGCTTGCGCGCGGGGAGGGGCTTCGACGCCGGCTAATTTTTCCACCCCCAGGCAGTAGGCCGTGGCATGCACGTGCGAGCAGATCCCGCAAATGCGTTCGAGCATGTACATGGCTTGGGTCCAATTGCGATTTTCAACCGCTTTCTCAATTCCGCGATGGACGTATCCCAGGCGGGCAGTGGCGCTGGTGACCACTTCACCATCGACGGTGAACTCAAAGTGACCGGGTTCTTTCAGGGCCGGGTGCTGCGGTCCAATGGGAACGATGAATTTTTCTTGTTTATCCATGAGATACTCTCCTTAATCAGCATCCGGGCTGTCAAAACCAGTAAAAGATTTGCGCATCGGGAACACGTCTGCCGGCCAATCATCAGGCAGCAGCAGGTGATCGGTGCTGGGGGTTCCAGGGAATTGCACCCCGTACAGCTCGATCATTTCACGTTCATACAGCGAGGCTGAAGGAATTTCAATACACACAGTGCCGATCACCGGGTTGGAGTAGGGCACAAACACGCGTAACGTGGTGACCACGCCACCCCAACAAAAGTGATACATCACTTCGATGCGGCCTTCCTGTTCGGGGTCGCTGGAAGGGCGGTCAATGCCGGTGATGGCAGAAAGGTAGCCCCAACCAGCCTGGTGGAGGGCAGTAACAGCCGCGACGAGATTCTCCGCGGAAAGCTCCACATCCAATCGCTCTGGAGCGGGAGTCGATTCTGAGAGAACCCAGGGTTTCAACAGTTCACGGGCGTATTCAAGGCTCTGATAATTATCTAACATGATGATTCCTCTTGGGGTGGGACGTCAGTGATCACCAATGGTTTTTCCGGGTGATGTCCGTTGGGGTTTTGAATGTTCTTGAGTAACTGCACAACACCATAAATAATTGCTTCTGGGCGGGGCGGGCAGCCGGGAATATACGCGTCTACCGGCAGGAGTTTATCCACGCCATTGAGCACGCTATAGCAGCCGCGGAAAACGCCGCCAGAGGTGGCACAGGCGCCAATCGCGACCACAAATTTGGGTTCCGGCATCTGGTTGTAGATGCGCACCAGCCGGTCTCGAGATTGTAATGAGACAGCGCCAGTAACCAGCAAGATGTCGGCGTGGCGGGGGCTGCCTTGCAGTTTCACGCCAAAACGTTCCAGATCGTAATGAGGGGTGATGGTGGTGAGCAGTTCAATATCACAGCCGTTACAGGAACCGCTGTTGTAATGAATTGCCCAGGGCGAATTGACGCGCGCCCAGGTTTTGATGCGTTCCACCACCTGTTCCAATGGCTGATAATTCAGGTCTGTTTGCATCCTTTTCTCACTTTCGCTACCAAACAATAATTGCGATATTGACTATCATTATACGCTTATTATCCTAAGATTAAGGCTACCAGGCCTAACACCAGGCCGAATAAATAGACCATTGAAGTGGAAGACAGGTTCCCTGTCGCCAGCACCAGAATACCCAGGTGGATAATGGCAAAGAAAAATGCCACCAGGAAGAAGGGAGTATATCCGGGCGCGGCGGTGCCAGTTGGCGCTTTCTCACCACTGCCATACAGGCTGGCCTTAAGGATATTTGTCTGGCTGTCACTTTTAGGCGCCAATGCTTTGCCCAACAAAACCAGCAGCAAAACCAAAGGGATATAGATGAGGAAGGCAATGGGTGGAGTTAAGAGTTGTTCCATAAGACAATTCCTTTTTGTTTATAACCCGAAGGCGGCTAGAACGGCTCGGGCGGCCGGCTCGGTGAGGGGATTAGCCAGCGATGGCCAGAAGCCAAACACCACCACCGGTATGCACAGCACAACCAATACCAGGGCAATGCGGAAAGGCACCGGTTTGCCTGTGGCAACAATCTCACCCGCCTCGCGGCGGTACATGCGATTGACCAATGGGGCGTAATACCCCAGCGAGAGCACACTGTTCAGACCCGCGAACACGACCAGGGCGATCATCGCCGGGTCACCGGTTTGCGCGCCTGCGACAAAGATCTGCCATTTGGACATGAAACCAGCCAGCGGCGGCATACCGCCCAGCGCCAGCACAGCCAGGCTGAGGGTGAAAGCCAGCAGGGGGTAACGGGTGGAGACACCGTTTAGATCATCCACTTCGAGGGCGCGGTGATTGTGATTGGCAATCAGCAGGACATACATCAGCGCGCCGACGGAAAGAAAGGCCAGACCTTTCATCGCGGCGTGGTTAATGATATGGAAAAACGCGCCTTGCGCGCCATTGATTCCGCCATAAGTGAGGGTAAAACCAAAACCCAGCACAATGTATCCCACATGGGCCACGCTGGAATAAGCCAACAACCGTTTCACCTGGGTCTGACGCAGGGCCATCAGGTTTCCGACCAGGATGTTCAACGCGCCGAAGACCAGCAATATGGTGCCAGTTGTGAGGCTGACCAATGAGATGCTGGATAGGGTGCGCAGCAGCGCCAACAAAGCTACCTCAACCACCACCCCGGAAAGCATGGCACTGATTCCGCTGGGGGCCTGGGAGTGGGCATCGGGCAGCCAGGTGTGCAAAGGCACAAAAGCGGCCTTGACGCCAAAACCAATAATGAACAGGGCGGCTGCCAGTAACAACAGCGGAGAGGATTGGGTGAGATTGGCTTGAATGGTGTCAAAATTCAGACCACCGGCGAAAGCGTACACCAGTGCGATGCCGAACAGGATAAACACCGAACCGACCGCGGATTGCACCAGGTATTTAATCGAGGCTTCCAACGCGCCAGCCTGGTTCTTGTAGAAAGCCACCAACATCACCGAGGTGATAGACATCGCTTCGAACCAGACCCACAGGTTGAACAGGTCGACTGCGCAAGTCATCCCGATGAGGGCGCCCACCAGGGCAACCAACAGGGCATAGAATTTCTCTTCGTTTTCTTCACCAGACATGTAATTGGAAGAGAAAACAGTGACCAGCAAACCCAAGACTACAATAGTGGTAGACATTAGCAGGCTAACGCTGTCCATGCGCAGTGCAATCTGATGGAAGTGCATCTCGTATTGGCCTTGCGCCTTAAAAGCCTGGGCGGTGTAGTACAGCGGCACCAGGGTGGCAAGTAAAGCCACAGCTGCCAGGCCGCGCGCCGGCCATTCGGCGGTATGGTCACGGGTAAGCTTTACGTTAATCCGCCCAACCAGATAAATAACCGGTGAGGCCAGTAAAGGAAACAAAATCAAATACATCATTGCGTTGTTTGCGTTCATGACTTAAACTCCCGCGGCGAGGATGGCCAGAATCACCGCCAGGGCGGTTACAATGCCAAAAATATTCCAGTTCAAATTACCGGTCTGGGTGACGCGCAACCCCTCGGCCAGCGCTTTGGTAATCAGCACGATGATTTGGTTGAGAAAATCGAAACCAAAGGCGCTTTCAGCAACCGGCCGCAGAAACGCCAGACGTTTCTGAACGCCAACCAATTGCTCGCGACGCCACCAGGCCAGCAAACCCAGGGCAACCACGGTCAGGGCGACCAGCGTGGCCGGGGCGGTAAGCACTTCAAAGACCACTTCCCAGGTGGTTTCAAATTCAAAGTGGTGGAAGGGCAAAGTGGTGGCCAGCATGCGGGCAAACGGCCCGGCCAGCAGCCAGGTGGTCAGCGAGCCCAACGCCAGCAGTACCAGCGAAACACGCATAAAGGCGGTGGCGTCGTGGGCGTGTAAATGCGAGCGTTCTTCCCCAAAGAAGACCAGCCAGACCATGCGGAAGGTGTACAGGGCGGTGAGACCGGCGGTGAATAACATCACCAGGTAAGCCCACATTGGACCGTGCTCGAGACCAGCTTCCAAAATCAGTTCTTTTGACCAGAAACCATTCATCAACGGAACGCCAGCCAACGCCAGCGCGCCAAGAATAAATACCACCTGCGTGATGGGCATCTTCTTGCCCAAACCGCCCATCAGGCGCATATCGCGGGTACCCACAGCGTGAATAACCGTGCCGGCCGCGAGGAATAACAAGGCTTTGAACACCGAATGGCTCATCAGGTGAAACTGGCTGGCGAATATACCGCCCGCGCCCACTGCGTAAACCATGTATCCCAATTGACTGACGGTGGAGTAGGCCAATACGCGCTTGAGATCGGTGGCGAAGAGCGCCATCACCCCGGCAATCAGGGCGGAAACCGCGCCGACCACGATCACCGCGGTGCGCCAGCCGGGTACTTCTTCAAAGGCGGGGTAAAAGCGCGCCAAGAGATAAACGCCTGCGTTGACCATGGTCGCGGCATGGATCAGCGCGCTGATAGGTGAAGGCGCTTCCATGGCATCAGGCAGCCAGGTGTGGAACGGAAATTGTGAAGATTTGGCAGCCGCGGCAGCCAGGAAACCGAAGGCGGCAATTTTGAGCCACAGCGGGTCGATCTCGGCGTGACGGGCGAGGAAGACGTTAAGGTCATAGGTGCCCAGCTGTCCATAGATCACCAACGCGCCGGCCAACATCCCCAGACCACCGAGTTGAGTAATGATCAGGGCCTTGAGACCGCCGGCAACGGCTTTGGGATCATCATTATAGAAAGAGATCAGGCTGTAAGAGGTGAGGGCGGTGATTTCCCAGAAGAAGAACATCAGCAGCAGGTTGCTGGTCAGCACCAGGCCGGTCATGGCGCCAATGAAGAACAGCACCATCGCGTAGTAGCGTCCCAATTGAGCCGCGCCGCGCATATAATCGACCGAGTAAATTACAGCCAGGCTGCCGACCACAGCGGCGACTGCGGCCAGGAATACGCCCATCCCATCGGGGGTGAAGCTGAAAGTGCCAAATGCGCCGCCCATTTCTAGATTCACAGCTGGCTCGCTTTGGCGCAGGAAAATCAAGTAGATGGAAGCGCAACCAGTCAAAACGGACGAGATGACCGCCAGAGCGTGCTGCGCGGTGGGGCGCCGGTCACCGACCAACCAGACCAGTAACGCGCCTAACCAGGGAATACCAATTAATGAGTAGATTAAAGTGGCTGTCATGCTTTATCTCCGCAGGGTGGTGAGGGCTTTCACGTCCAGGGTGCCAAAGCGCCGCCGGACCTGTACAGCCAGGGCAAGACCGATGACGGCCACAATGGTGTCGGCAACGATGACGGTCAGGGCCATACTTTGCCCAATTTCAACATCGCCTACCAGGTGACCCGCCAGAACAACAAAAATCATCGCGCCTTTGACCAATACCTGCAGGGCGACAACTACTTTGATGAGATTACGGGTGATCAGTAAACCGTACAGCCCAATTCCCAACAGACCAATAATGGCGATAAATGCGATGGAAGAGACATTCAGATTCATAGATCTTTTCCTTCCGATTGCTTTTCATCGTGACCGGAAAGCAAGCCCAATACCCCCAAAATACCGGCAAAGATGAGCAGGATTTGCAGCAATACATCCAGGCTGCGGTCTTCCCACAGGGTAATGCGCAATTGAGTGGCTTGTTCGGGACCAGAAAAAGGCGTATTAAGGGCCGGCAGGCTGAGCAATCCGGCCAGGGTGATGACGACAAAGAGGACAATCCATACCAATGTTTGCGGGATGGAATGCTGGCTGAGCTGCAATTCTTCACCGGAAATGTTGATGGCGAACACGAATAAAACGGTAACCAGGCCAGCACCCACACTCAGTTCAATTACCGCAACTTCGGGTGCGCCTAGCATGTACAACATTAAAGCGGTCAGGGCGCTCGCGCCTGCCAACCATAATGCTGAATGCAGCATTCGCGGGGACCGGATTGACTGGATTGCGCAAACCAGTAAACCGGTGGCTATGAGGATATAAACCATAAATAACTCCTTGTAGGCTTGATTGTTATGACCTGTAACCAGGCCACCCCGGGTACTCTTATACTCCCGACAGTGATGATTGTCATGTGACTGTTGTCCCCTTATATCCGGTCAAATTACCTGTAATTACTCCTAATTGTGAAAACTTGCACAAACATGACCAGACAGCCAGGGATTTGGGATAAATAACCATTGTACATTTTCGGCAGAAGAAGCTGAAAATTGAATCTTATTTTGTTTTCCCGGCTTAAATATGGAACCCAAACCAGTATTCTTGAGGAGAGGGTCGCTGTTCAAATGGTAGCGGGTAGGTTACAATCTAAATCGCCTGGCCAAATCACAGTTGAGAGAGAAGCGCATGCTGACCATACGAAAAACCATCAAGCGAATCCTTGTGGTATTAATGTGGCTAATTTGCCTGTCATTATCAGGGCTGGCTGTATTTGCCTACCGGTTGGGAATTGACAATACCCCTAATTGGGGCGCAGCGCGCATCGGGATGGCCTTGGTGGGTGGATTGGGTATTCTCCTTCTGGCGGGGTCAACCTTTTTTTCAAGGAAATCGATCTCCAGCGAGATCCAGCCTGTAATCCAGGCGGATGTCGCGCAAAAGGATGGCCTGGTTTGGGTATGGGCTGGCGGTGCGGTAGCAGTTTTGGTTGCCCTATGGTATATCACCAGCGGTACGCTCACGCGCTGGACGCCTTATTGGGGCTATTTTGACATGCAGGCAGACGCGTTCCGTGCCGGGCAGCTGGCTTTGCTGCAAGAACCCCCGCAAGAATTACTCGATTTGCCAAACCCATATGATTGGCGCGCGCGCGAGGGGATTGACCATTTATGGGACGCCACCTTATACCAAGGCAAGTACTATCTATACTGGGGGCCCGTCCCCGCGTTAGTTGCTTCGGCGGTAAAAATCTTCGCGCCAGCAGCGGTGGTGGAGGACCAGTTCTTGCTTTTCGGGTTTTATGTGGGCATTGTGGTTTGCCTGGGGTTGCTGCTGCACTGGATCCGTTCGCGATTATTTCAGAGCGTACCCGCCTGGTCGGCTGGTGTGCTGCTGCTGGTGGGAGCTTTGAGTCTGCCGCCATTGTGGTTAATCAACCGCCCAACAGTCTATGAAACGGCGATCGCTGGCGCGCAATTCTTTCTGCTTGCGGGATTGTACGCGGCTGTCCGCGGCTTTGAAGGGCAAGAAACCCCTGGAGCTGTAAAGTGGCAATTGCTGGCCGGAGTGGCCTGGGGCGCGGCGGTAGGTTGCCGCTTTAATACTGCGCTGGTGGTGGTGTTTTTATTCGCCGTGTTTGCCCTGGCAGTCTTTTGGCGCGCTGGCAGGCTGGCAGTCAGCCCGGTCAGAGTGAAGCACATAGGGTTCATGTTGATCCCACTGGTGATCTGGGCGGGGGGATTGTTATGGTATAACGCGGCGCGTTTTGGCAGTCCGCTGGAGACGGGGCACCGCTACCAGCTCACTGGGATTGCCTTGCCAGCCGATTACGGCCAGGTATTTTCTACTGAGTATATCCTCCCAAATTTTTATAATATTATGCTGCGCCCGCTGGTGATTGAGAGAGAGGGATTTCCGTTTGTCTTTACCCCATTTATCCGCGAGGAAATGTGGCCATCCTTTATTCATCTTCCTGAGACGTATTATTACTCCGAGCCGGTTGCCGGGTATTTATTTGCCGCGCCATTCGTTCTTTTCTTACTACTGCCATTGGTAGGATGGTTGCAGGCGGGGTGGCGGTGGCTGGATGGTGCGGATTGGCCTCGGGATGACCGGAAAAACCCATACCTTCCAAGCGTGTTTTGGGTCGCGTGCGCCGGAGCGGCCCTCATTAATATCGCTCTGCTGCTGGTGTTTATTTCCTCTTCGATGCGTTATCTTAATGATGCTTATTTTTTGCTGTTTTTGTTATCTGCTTACGGCTTGTGGTGGGGTTGGGAAAGATGGAAATCGCGGCCAGCAGCGAAATTCTTGCTGCCTGGAATTTTCTGCGGGCTGGCTTTAATCAGTCTGGTCATTGGCTTGTTGGGTAATTTCCAGAATGGCGATAAATTGTTTGAAGCCAATAATCCCGCGTTGTATGGCGCAATCGCCCGGTTCTTTAACCAATGGTTTGCTCGTTAAGCTGCCTGAAAAACGGAGATCACGATGCTGATGAAGGAATTTGTACAGAAAATGCCCAAAGTCGAGTTGCATGTGCATCTGGAAGGTTCGATTCGACCGGACACATTATTAAGGCTGGCGGAGAAGTATGCGGTAAGCCTGCCGGCCTCCACAGTGGAAGGGCTGCGAGAATGGTATAAGTTCCGGGATTTCAATCATTTTATCGAAATCTATAAAGCCATCTCCAGCTGTATCCGCAGCGGGGAGGATATTGAGTTAATCGCCCGTGATTTTTTGGCCGGACAGGCCGCGCAAAATATCCTTTACAGCGAAGTGACCTTTACCGCCGATACCCATTACCGCAATGGAATCCCCTTTGATCAGCAGATGGCAGCCTTACGGCGCGCCAACGATTGGGCTAAAGCCGAGTTGGGCGTGGAAATGCGCCTGGTGCTGGATATCCCCCGCATGATCACCTCGGAAGAAGGACATCTCACCGCCGACTGGGTGCTGCAGACTGCCGGGGACGGGCTGGTGGTTGCGTTGGGGCTGGGTGGGCCAGAGGTGGGCTACCCCCCAGAACGGTTTACCGATGCCTTCGCCAGGGTATTGGCGGCGAAATTACCCAGTGTGCCGCACGCGGGTGAGACGGAAGGCCCGGCCAGCATCTGGGGGGCATTGAACACCCTTGGCGCGCGGCGCATCGGTCATGGGGTGCGCTGCCTGGAGGATGAAGCCCTGGTGGAAGAGCTGCGCAAGCGGCAAATTCCGCTGGAGGTATGCCCGACCAGCAACGTTTGCTTGAAAGTAGTGAAAGACATTCAATCTCATCCCTTGCCGCGGTTGATCGCGGAAGGGCTGTATGTGACGGTCAACTCGGATGATCCGGCGCTATTCAACACCAGCCTCACGCAGGAATTCTGGATGTGTGTGGAAGTGTTTGGGATGCAATGGGAGATGTTGAAACAGCTGACCTTGAACGCGGCCCGCGCGACCTTGTTAGCGGAGGAAGAGAAGCAGGCGCTGGTGGAGCGGGTTGAAAGTGGTTTCCTGACCTTGGGGGTTTAATAAATAACCTCATCCCGGGCTTCTCCCATAAAATGGGAGAGGAATGGATCATAAAAAAATTGCATCTCCCCACCGTTCAAGGTTAAGGGAGATGTATTTTTTCTAAATAGGATATAAAATCAGGGTTCGATGGTGAACTTCGTGCCGGGGCTGGTGCCTTCCACTTCGGGGAAGTAATATTCCCAGGCGTGGGTGGGAATGACCTGATATTCACCGGGCTGCAGCAGATTGATGTAGTAGGTGAGTTCGTAGGTGCCGGCAGGGACAAAGCGCGTGACCCAGCGCACATGGTCGTCGTAGACTTCGGGATTGGAGAAGTACCACCAACCCCATTCGCGGCCAATATACTGGCTTTGATCTGCGCTGTTCACCGGAATCTGGCGCTGGCTGGTTTTCAATTTGGGGTCCAGGATCTCCGCCCCGGCGGGGATGTAGTCTTCCACCACCAGATAATTGCGATCTTGTGGCAAAACCAGGGTAAGGTGAACCTCAACCAGTCCTTTGCTGTCTTTGATGCTGGCTGTCTCGATCGCCGCGCTTTCCCCGGGCAGGGTGTAGCGGCGGTCCATGCTGATTCCCTTTTCCACTGCGGGGGCGCTGGCTGCCTGGCGGAACAGATCAAGGTAGGCGCGGTAATAAAGCCATCCATCGCCGCTGCCCCGTTCAAAGACCAACGCGTTGGGTCCATCCGCGCGTAGTTCAGATACCGGCACGTTGGACACGACCGGATTGGTGCTTTGCAATCCCTGCATGCTGCCTTCGGCGATGGGCGAACCGTTGAGCGCGGCGGAAAAAGTGTATTCCCCGGCCAGTTCGCCGCTGGATTTTGCCGTCTCAATCAGCGCCAGCAATACCCAGGCGTTTTCGTAGCTGTTGCTCCAGGCGCCTTTGGGGCTGCGCGAGAGCACCAGGTAGCGGGCAGCGTCGATGAGCAACGGAGATTGAGGATCGAGTTGGGCAATGGCCAATACCGCGGCGGCACTGTCGATGCGCGGCGCGCACAACTCACGACACCCCGCTTCTTGCGCTTCCCAATGGGCGCCGGTAGCCGAACGCAGCGCGGACTGTTCCAGGTCATTGAGCAGCACCTCCACCCGTTCGTCCTTCCCATCTGTGCCAAGCAAGGTGATGGCCAGCAAGGCTTTCCCCCACGGATTGAGCCGTTCACGGTATGAATATAACCCGCTGGAATCACTGAATTGATATCCAGACTGTTGTAAAGCGAAAAGATTAAACGCCAGGTGATCGAGCTGCCAGACGGGGGTATCCATACTGGGGGTGATCAGCTGGCTGTTGAGATAATATTGTGCCCGAGAAAGTGAGTCTGGGTTGATCGTGTATCTGGCTTTTACCGCCAACCCCAAGGCATATACCGCCCAACTGGTGATGTTTTCGTCGCTTTTTTGGCCTTTCGTCCAGCCCCAACCGCCATCTTCATTTTGCACCGTGAGCAGTTTTTCTAAACTGACCTTGATTTCACTCTTGAGAGTATCTTCCAGGTTGGGGTCTTCGACGGGCAATTCTTTCAGCGCGCGCAGCATTGCCAGGTTGGGTATCAGGCGGGAAAGGATCGGCTCGGTGTAATTATAGGAATAAGTTTTCTGGACTTGCATGCCGCTAAAGACCACTGATGTGAGGGAAGGGGCAATCTCGACCGTCAACTCACCGCTGCTGGTTTCAAAACTGCGCGGCAGGCTGACGACTTCCAGCCGCTGCCCGGCTTCATCGGTGGCGCCTGCGGTACCGAAGGTCTGTGGAGCGAGATAACCCACCACGGGAATCTTGCCCCAGACCGGCGCCGAGGCATCGCTCAAATCACCGGCTTTGGCTTCAAAGACCAGGTCGGCTTCTTGGGCGCCGTCCACTGGCGAACCCCACCA
>ENA-ORXD01001757-ORXD01001757.1-sediment-metagenome-genome-assembly--contig:-NODE-1757-length-16532-cov-3.814646_pt1 | contig 16532 bp, 17 predicted proteins | sample MGYA00237862_ERZ511471 | MGnify/ENA metagenome assembly ERZ511471
AGATGCGTGGCGTCGCCGTCAGCAGCCACACAAGATCAACCGCGAAGAACGCCGCGATGCTTGCGCCGTAGACGATCAAGAGCTTCCCAGCAGACATCCCGCACCTCCCCCTCGCTGTGGCGTCACCGGCTCCGAATCGTGGCCGGGTCAGGTCATCGGATCGGCGGTCTCGTAGGCGACGCCGATCGCCGGCCCTACGTGCACGCCGATCGTCGCCGCAGCGGGGATCACCGGGACCGGCGCGCCCGCGATCGGCTCGATCATCTCGCGCGCGAAGCGCGCGGCGCCCTCAAGGTCCGCGATCGCCTGCACGGCCGCGCGCCGGAAGCCGTAGCGCTGGACGTCGGCGCGCATCAGCGATGCCATTTGCGCCAGCGCTTTGCCGTGCGTGCGCACTTTGGCGGCGACGCCGGTCGTCCCCGCCTTGGCGGTCAGAATGGGCACGATCCTCAGCGTCGAGCCGAGCAACGCGCTCGCCGCCGAGATGCGCCCGCCGCGCTGCAGGTAGTCCAGGCTGCGCGGCGCGAAGAGGTACCGCGTCCGCACCATCGTCGCTCGCGCCGCTCCCTCACACGCGACCAGGTCGCCGCCCGCCGCGGCCGCCTCGGCGGCGGAGAGCACCGCGAAGCCTTCTTGCATCGAATTGGACCCCGAGTCGACGAGCGTGATCCGGGCCTCCGGGTACTGCTCGCGCACGACGTCGGCGCCGAGCTGCGCGGCGCGGTAGGTGCTGCTCATCTCCGAGGAGATGAGCACGGCGAGCGCGTCGTCTCCTTTGGCAACGATCGTGGAAAACGCGTCGGCGAAGTCCTCCGGCGAGGGCTGCGACGTGGTCGGCAAGACGCGCATCGGCGCGATGCGCTCGTAAAAGGCAGGCAGGTCGATCTCCACCTCGCGCGTCTGCACGTCGCCCTCAATCACGTACAGGGAGACGACGCCGACCCGCAAACGCTCGGCGTCGTGGTGCGGCAGGGAACTCGCCGAGTCGGTGATGACGGATACGGTCATGACTCTCCTGTCTCTCAACTGTTGAGATTCTATACCCTCGCCGGAGGGACCGCTAAGCGCCCGAGGGATACGCGGAGCGGAAGACACTGGGCATCATGCTGCGGCGCGCTCAGGCGACGCAGGCGTGCGCGCGGAGTCCGAGCAGGGCGAGCCAGCTCGGCCGGCAGAGCGGACGGAGGCGCGACCGGCCCTAACCGGCGACGGCCCGCGCGAAGTACAGCCAGAAGGCTGGAATCTCGCGGGCCACGATCGACGGCGTCTGGGCGATGGGCTGCGAGCCGCGCGCCGGCACGGTGACCACGTCGCGGCCGGCGCGCGCGTACGTCAGCTTGATGCGCGGCAGATGGTAGAACTGGCTCACGGCGATGATGCGCGCGTGTGACGGGAGGCCGGCGCTCGGGCCGCCCGCGGAGCGGGCGTCGAGCAGCGCCAGCGAGTTGGTCACCGTGGCCGCCGTGTTCACGCCCTCGCCGTCGACGATCACCGCCTCGGCCGGTACGCCGGCCGCTACCGCCATGTCGCGCATCACCAGCGCCTCGTTGTGGCCGCTCTCCCCGACCCCACCGGAGACCAGCAGCGCGTCGACGAAACCCTCGTCGTAGAGCTCGATGGCGGTGTTCATGCGGTCGAGCAGCGAGGTTGAGGCCTTGCCGTTGGCGTGCACCTGGGCGCCGAAGACGACTGCCACGGAGGCGTCGCGCCGGTAGTCCGTCTCGCCGAAGAAGAGCACCTGGGCGAGCGGAAAGAGCACGGCGCAGGCGCCGGCCGTGAGGACGATGAGGGCGGGCGCGGCCCAGCGCCGGCGCCGCGGCGCCGGCTGCCCCGCCGCGCCCCACGCGACAAACGTCATGACTGCCGCAACGACGAGGGAGAGCGGCAGCGGCGTGCCCGGCCGTATCTCGCCGGCCCGCCAGACGAGGTAGAAGCCGGCGACGTTCCAGACGGCGACGGCCGCCAGGCCGAGGCAGGCGGCGACGGTTGCCATCCGCCGCCGGCGGGCCATCCGCGGCCGCAGCGCGTACGCGACGAGCAGCGCGCCGGCGACCGCCAGCAGGACGGCGCTCACGTACCGCCCGCCGAACGGCAGCGCGATCCACCAGATGCTGGCGTCGAAGCGGGCGCCGCTGCGCGCCGCCCCCGCGACGCCCGCCAGCGCGAAGGCGCCGAAGAAGAGGGCGAAGCCGCGCGCCAGGGCGGCCACGAGCCAGTTGCGCTGTCCGGCAGCGCTCATTGCCTGCAGCCTGCCTCGCGAACCCGGCGCGCTCAGAAGACCTCGCGCTCCTTCTTGGGCGCCCGGCCCATGAGGTCGGCGACGCACTCCTGCACGGTGCGCTGGCCATCGAGCACCATGTAGACGTTCTCGGTGACCGGCATGTCGATGCTGAGGCGGCCGGCCAGGTCGTGCAGGGCGTAGGCCGTGGGGATGCCCTCCACGACCTGGCCTATGGCCGCCTCCACCTCGGCCGGCGAGAGACCCTGCGCCAGCAGTTCGCCTGCCTTGCGGTTGCGACTGTGGCGCGACGTGCAGGTGGCGATGAGGTCGCCGATACCGGCCAGCCCCAGGAAGGTGGCCAGGTGCGCGCCCTGGATCACGCCCAGGCGCGTCATCTCGGCGATGCTGCGCGTGATCAGGCTGGCGCGCGAGTTGTCGCCGAAGCCGAGACCGTCCGACATGCCCACGGCCACGGCGATGGGGTTCTTGACGGCGCCGCAGTACTCCACGCCGACGGCGTCGTCGTTCGTGTACACGCGGAAGGTGTCGCAGGTGATGGCGTCCTGGAGCACCTCGGCGACCTCCTCATCGCCGCAGGCGATCACCGTCGCCGACGGCATGTCGCGCGCCACCTCTTCGGCGTGGTTTGGGCCCGAGAGGGCCGCGACCACGCCGCCCGTCTCCTCCGCGATGACTTGGGTGGGCCGCTTGAGCGTGCCCAGCTCGTAGCCCTTGGCGAGAGAGAGTTGCAGCGAGCCCGGGGCGCGCCGCGAGGCGACCCAGCCGGCCACCTTGCGGACAACCTGTGTGGGAACCGCGTACACGAGCAGCTCGGCGCCGCTCACGTCGGCGTCGTCCATAGCCACGAAGGTCAACTCGGTGGGGAGCGTGACGCCCGGCAGGAAGTGCGGGTTCTCGTGCGTGGCGTTGAGCGTGCTCGCCTCCTCGCGCGTGAGCGTGAGCACCTGCACGTCGTGACCGCGGCGCACAAGCAAGCGCGAGAAGGCGCTGCCCCAGCTGCCGGAGCCGATCACGGTGATCCTCATCTGCTACCTCCCGGGTGGCTGCGAGGGGCCCTGCCCCATCCAGGGCAGGGTGGCGCGGTTCTCCGTGCGGTTGATCAAGCGGCTGATGTTGCCGCGATGAGCGATGAAGACGATGATCGCCACGAGCACGGCGGCGATCTTGTAGGGGGTCGGCTCGTCGAGCAGGAAGGCGAGGATCGGCACGATGAGCGCGGCGGTCAGCGACGCGAGACTCACGTAGCGCGTCGTCAGGAACACCGCCAGCCAGGCCAGCAGACAGACGAGGAAGATGCCGGGCACGAGCGCCAGCACGATGCCGGCCCCGGTCGCCACGCCCTTGCCCCCCGACCCTTTGAGGAAGATGGAGTACATGTGCCCGACCTCGGGCGCTGCGGCGATGAAGATCGCGTACCACGGGTCGAAGAGCTGCACGGCGATCAGCGCCGGGATGAAGCCCTTGAGCATGTCGGCGGCGAGCACGGCCACGCCGGCCTTCTTGCCCAGCACGCGAAAGACGTTGGTGGTGCCCACGTTGCCGGAGCCGTGCTGGCGGATGTCGACCTCAAAGAAGATCTTGCCGACGATCAGGCCCCAGGGGACGGCGCCGCAAAGGTAAGCGAGAACGAGCAGGACGACGAACGCTATGCCCTGAAAGACGATCAGCGCTTCCCCTTGAAGTCGATGACGAGCGGCACGCCCTCGAGGTTGAACCGCTCGCGCAGCTTGTTCTCGACGTAGTAGCCGTAGTCGCGCGTCAACAGTGTGCGGTCGTTCACCTCGATGGCGAAGCGCGGCGGCGATGTGCCGAACTGGGCGATGTAGTACATCTTCAGCCGCTTGCCGTGCTTCTGCGGGAGCGGGCGCTCGCCGGCGATCACGCTCAATGCGCGGTTGAGCTCACCGGTGGGGATGTGCCCGACGTAGCGGGCGTGCAGCGCAGCGATCACCGTAAGCAGGTCGCGCAGGCCGCGCCCGGAGACGGCCGAGACGGGCACGACCGGCGGCCGCTGACGCAGCTTGCGGCGCGCGACGCCGACGATGTCGTCCCACTCGTTGACCATCGCCTCGTGCCCGAGGTCGGTCTTGTTGACGGCGAGCACGGTCGCGCAGTTGCGGCGCGTGGCCTCGCTGGCGATGGAGAGGTCGAGCTCGCCGAGGCGCTGCGTGCCGTCGATGACGATGACCGCGACGTGGGCTCGGTCGAGGCTCTGGACGCTGCGCAGGTAGGCGTAGTACTCGACGCCGGTGACCTTGGCCGCCTTGCGCATGCCGGCGGTGTCGATGAAGCGGAAGGTGCCTTCGTCTGTGGTCACCGCCGTGTCGATGGCGTCCCGCGTCGTGCCGGCGATTTCGCTGACGATGGTGCGCGGCTCGCCGAGGATGGCGTTGAAGAGGCTGGACTTGCCGGCGTTGGGGCGGCCGACGATGGCGACGGGGATCTCCGGCGGCGGTGCCGCCGCGGCCTCGTCGTCGAGCTTTTCCGCCCCGGCCACGTCGACCAGCAAATCGAGCAGGTCACCCGTGCCGAGCCCGTGCAGAGAGGAGATGGGCACGGGCTCCCCCAGGCCGAGGTCGTAGAGCTCCGGCGCAGCCGTGACCGCCGCCGGGTCGTCAATCTTGTTGCCCACCAAGACGACGGGCACGTGGGCACGCCGCAGGGCGGCGGCGATCTCGTAGTCGTCCGCCAGCGGCCCGGCGCGGCCGTCCACCACGAAGAGCACGACGTCGGCGAAGGAGATGGCGAGCTCGACCTGCTCGCGGACGTCACCGGCGAAGGGTGCATCCACGGTTGTGTCGTAACCACCGGTGTCGATGAGCCTCAGGAGGCGCCCCGCCCACTCGACCTCGACCTCCTTACGGTCGCGCGTCACGCCGGGGGTCTCGTGCACGACTGCCTGGCGCGAGCCGCTCAGACGATTGAGGAGAGTTGACTTGCCGGCGTTCGGCGAACCGACGACGACGATGACCGGGGGCCCCTTCACCCTCGCATTCTAACAAACCCCTCCGCAAGGGTTTCGCCGAGGGCCAGACGGCCGCCGCAGGCGGCCGCCAGATCGCCCTCGGCGACGCCGTCGAGGGTGCGGCCGAGCGCCGCGGGAAGAACGCCGCGCGGCGCCAGCAGCCATTCGCCGGGGGCCAGCGGCGCGGCGGCGAGCGCCGCGAGCACCTCCGCGCCGCCCAGCAGTCCCGTGACCGTCACGTGCTCGCCGAACAGCTGATTCACGACCGGGAACGGGCGCAGCGGCGCGCCGCCGCCCGCGGCCAGGATCTCGGCCGCGCGGGCGATCACCGGCGCCGCCAGCGTCCCGCAGAGCACGCGCACGGCGCCCGGCCCCTGCGGCCCGGCGCCGAGCTCGCGCGCCTCGTCCAGCAGCACGGCGCTCATGCCGATGCCGTTCTCGTACTGCTCGGGCGCGTCGCTCTCCGCCGGCATCTCGCCCGCCAGCAGGAAGAACTCGTCGGCGGCGTGCACGAAGCTCGCGCCGCGCTCACGCCGGTACCGCGCCTGCCAGCCGGCCACGGCGGCCAGCGCCGCACGCGCGTCGTCCGCCGTCACGCGGCGCAGGTCGCCCTCTTCCGCCAGCGACACCGGCACGACGCCGACATCGACGACCGAGGGCAGCTTGGCCGCCTCGGTCACGGTCTCGGCCAGCACCTCGCCGTCGTTCCAGCCCGGGCAGAGGACGATCTGCAGGTGCAGCTCAAGGCCGGCGGCCGCGAGCCGCTCGAGGCTCTGCCTCGAGGTCCTCGCGGCCCTCCCCATCAGCCGCACGCGGGCCTCGTCATCCCAAGCGTGCAGCGAGACGTACAGCGGCTGCAGGTTCAGCCGCTCGATGCGCTCCAGGTCCGCCTCGTCGAGATTGGTGAGCGTCGTGAAGTTGCCGTGCAAGAAGGAGAGGCGGTAGTCGTCGTCTTTCACGTACATCGAGGCGCGCAGGCCCGGCGGCACCTGGTCGACGAAGCAGAACCGGCAGCGGTTGTGGCAGATGCGCGCCGGCACGCCGAGGCCGTCGTAGCCGAGCGAGATGCCGTGCCACTCGCCGCGCCGCGGCTGCACGGCGATGTCGCGGGGGCGACCGTCGCGCAGCACGGTCAGCCAGATCGTGCCGTCGGCGGCCGCCAGCTCGAGGTCGAGCACATCGACCGGCGCAGCGCCGTTGAGGCGCACGATGCAGTCGCCGGGGCGCAGGCCGGCGCGCTTGGCCGCCGCCTGCACGGCCTCAACCGGCAGGGGCGCCGCAGCGTGCCGCTCAGTCATCGCCGTACTCGACCAGCGTGCGCACCGTCGCCTCGATCTCGGCGTCAGGAGTGGAGGCGCCGGCGGTCACGCCGATGCGGCGCGCCCCGGCGAACCACTCCGGCCGCAGCTCGGCCGCCGACTCCACATGGTGGGTGCGCGCCCGGATGGCGCGGCAGAGCTGCGCCAGCCGCGCCGTGTTGGCGCTGTTGCGGCCGCCGACCACGACGACGACGTCGACCTCTCCGGCCAGCTCGCTGGCCGCGCTCTGGCGCTTCTCTGTCGCGGCGCAGATCGTGTTGTGCACGAGAAGTTCGCGCGCCAGGGGCGCCAGGGTGGCCGCCAGGCTGGCCAGGTTGGCGCGCGTCTGGGTGGTCTGCACGACCACGCCGACCCGCTTGCCGCGCAGCAGATCGTGCGGCAACCCGGCGGCGTCCTCCACCACGATCGCCCCGCTGCCGGCGAACCCCTCGAGCCCCACGACCTCGGGGTGATCGCGCTCGCCCAGGATCACGACGATGTAGCCGGCGTCGCGCAGGATCGCCGCCTTGCGCTGGGCCACGGCGACGAACGGGCAGGTCGCGTCGATAAGCTCGAGGCCACGCTCCCGCGCCGCGGAGAGCACCGTCGGCGGCACCCCGTGCGTGCGCACGACGAGCGTGCCGCCCTTCACCTCGCTCACGTCCGCCACCACCTCCACGCCCTTCTCCTCGAGCTCGGCGACTACGCTGGGGTTGTGGATCAGCGGTCCCAGGCTGGCGACCGGCGTCGTGACGTCGGCCAGCGCCGCGGAGACGACCTCGAGGGCACGCTCCACGCCGTAGCAGTAACCCGCGTTGCGCGCGACCACGATCTCGACCCCGTCGGCGCGCGTCACCGAGCGCAAGGCGCGCTCCAGATCGTCGTCGCGCGGCTCTTCGGCCTCGTGGTTAGCGTTCTGGCGGTAGTTGTTCATAGAGCTCCGCGACGGCGTCGTGCATGCGCGCCGTCGCCTCGTGATAGGTCTTGCTGTTGCGCGCCGTGAGGTCGGCGAGCGGGATCGGCGGCCCCAGGGCGGCGCGCAGCTTGGTGCGCCGCGGGCGCCCGTCGCGCACCATGCGCTGCGTTCCGTCTACGGCCAGCGGCAGCACGGGCGCGCCGCTGCGCAGGGCGACCATGCCGATGCCCGGCATGAACTCGTGAACCTGGCTGTCGCGCTGCCGGTGGCCCTCCGGGAACATGAGCAGCACGTGGCCCTGAGCCAGCACCTCCAGGGCCGTGGTGAGCGCCTCGCGGTCGCCCGCGCCGCGGTCGACCGGGAAGCCGCCCAGGGCGACGATCGCCTTGCGCAAGAGCGGGTTCTTGAAGAGTTCCTTCTTGGCCATATAGCGCGCCGGCCGGTCGCAGATGGCGCCGACCACGAACGGGTCGATCAGCGCCTTGTGGTTCATGATCACGATCGCCGGCCCGTACCGCGGCAAGTTGCGCACGCCCCGCGCCCGCAGGCCGTAGATGCCGCAGAGCAGCGGCACGGCCCACCAGCGGCAGAACGTGTAGAAGGCGTTGTCGCCGTAGCCGCGCAGCCTGAGACCCCAGAGCCTCATCGCCGGGCGCCCGCCTTGGTCTCGACCAGCTCGACCACGGCCTCCACGACCTCGGCCCAGGTCATCTCCGAGGTGTCGATCTCGACCGCGTCTGCTGCCCTGCGCAGCGGCGCGACCTCCCGCTCCGTGTCGCGCCGGTCCCGCTCGTGCAGCGCCGCCAAGACCTCCTGATGCTCCACGTCTTCGCCGTTGCCGCGCAGGTCGGCAACGCGGCGCGCCGCTCGAACCTCGGGGTGAGCGGTGAGGTAGACCTTCACCTCCGCGTCCGGAAAGACGTTGGTGCCGATGTCACGGCCCTCCATGACGACGTCGCCGGCGCGCGCCAGAGCACGCTGTTGCTCGACGAGGAGGGCGCGCACCGCCGGCGTCACGGAGACGCGCGAGGCGGCGGCGCCGGCCGCCAGCGTGCGGATCGCGGCGCTCACGTCGCGCCCGTTGGCGAACAGCCTGCCCTCCTCGTCGAAGTGGAGGGCCGTGCCGTTCACGACGGCGACCACGGCGTCCTCGTCGTCGAGCGGCACGCCCGCCTCCGAGGCGAGCACGCCGATGGCGCGGTACATGGCACCGGTGTCCAAGTAGGTGTAACCGAGGGCCGCCGCCACGGCGCGAGCGACGGAGCTCTTGCCGGAGGCGACCGGCCCGTCGATCGCGACGATCGTCATTCTGACGGGCCTCCCACGCTGACCTCGTAGCCGAGGCCGCCGAGCACGTGGGCGGCGCGTTTGGCCACGTCCTCACCGAGGACGTAGACGGTGAGCGTGCCGCCGAGCTCTGCGCTCTTGTGGTGCAGGCTCATGTCCTCGATGTTGATGTTCGCGTCGCCGAGACCGACCATGATCTCGCGCAGCACGCCCGTGCGGTCTTGGATGGGCACGACGAGGCGGTACAGGTCGCCCGGCCGCAGGTCCTCGATGGAGAGCATGCGCTGGCGCTGCTCCGTGGCTCGCGTGATCGTGTCCTCGATGCGCCCCACGTCCTTGGCGGCGAGCGCCTCAATGACCTCCTGCAGGCCGTCCTGGAAGGTTGCCAGGGCCGCCAGCAGCGCGGCGCGGTTGTCGAGGAAGATGTCCGTCCAGACGCGCCGGTTGCTGCCCGCGATGCGCGTCAGGTCGCGGAAGCTCGGCCCGGCCGAGAGCAGGGCGTCGCGCGAGCCAGCGTGCTGCCCGGCTTGGGCCATGAGGATGTTGGCGAGCACGTGCGGCAGATGGCTGACGATCGCCATTAGCCGGTCGTGCTCGTCCGGGTCCACGGCCACCGGCCGGGCGCCGATCTCGCCGAGGAAATTGTAGAGGCGCCGGTAGGCCTCTCCGTCGACGTGCGCGCCCGGCGTGAGGAAGTACGTCGCCCCCTCGTACAGCGAGGCGCGCGCGTTGGCCACGCCGGCCGTCTCGGAGCCGCAGAGCGGATGGCCGCCGATGCAGCGCTCCTGCTCGCGCGCAGTCAACGAGCGCATGAGCGGCCCCTTGGTGCTGCCGACGTCGCTGATCACGGCGTGCGGCGACGCGGCCGCGGTGGCCGCCTTGACGGTCTCGACGACGAGCCGCACCGGCGTGCAGACGAAAATCAAGTCGGCGTCGGCGACGGCCTCCTCGATGCTGTCGCAGGCGCGCGTGATGGCGCCCCGCTCCAGCGCCAGATGGAGCGTGGCGCGCGTCTTGCTGAAACCCGTCACGGCGGCGGCGCCGGCGCGCTCGCGCGCCGCCAGCCCCAGCGAGCCTCCCATGAGGCCGACGCCGATGAGAGCGATGGTGATGCCGTCGGGCGAGCTCATGGCGTCAGACGGTCTTGCCCATCCACTTGGCGAGCGCCAGCACGCGCTCGGCGTACTCGCCGAACACGGCCGTGGGCAGCGACTGCGGCCCGTCGCAGAGGGCGTGCTCGGGGTTCGGGTGCGTCTCGACGAGCACGCCGTCCGCGCCGGCCGCCACGCCGGCGAGCGAGAGCGCCGGCACCAGGTCCAGGCGGCCGGCCGAGTGGCTCGGGTCGACGACGATCGGCAGGTGGCTGGCGAGCTTGATCACCGGCACGGCGCTGACGTCGAACGTGTTGCGCGTCGCCGTCTCGAAGGTGCGAATGCCGCGCTCGCAGAGGATCACGTCGCGGTTGCCCTCCTTGACCATGTACTCGGCCGACATGAGCAGCTCCTCGATCGTCGTCGCGGCGCCGCGCTTGAGCAGCACCGGACGGCCGAGCTTGCCGAGCTCGGCGAGCAGGAGGAAGTTCTGCGTGTTGCGGGCGCCGACCTGCAGCACGTCGGCGTACTCGCAGACCACGTCGAGGTCGCGCGGGTCCATAACCTCGGTGACGATCGGCAGGCCTGTCTCGTCGCGCGCCGCGGCGAGCATCTTGAGGCCCTCCTCGCCGAGGCCCTGGAAGGCATACGGCGAGGTGCGCGGCTTGAAGGCGCCGCCGCGCATCATGTGGCCGCCGGCCGCCTTGACTGCACGCGCGGCGGCCAGCACCTGCGCCGGCGTTTCCACCGAGCACGGGCCGGCGATGATCGCGAAGTGTCCGCCGCCGATCCGCACGCCGCGCACGTTGACGACGGTGTCGTGCTGCTGAAACTCGCGGCTGACGAGCTTGTAGGGCTTGAGGATGGCGACGACGCGATCGACGCCGGGCATGATCTCGAGCGGCAGGGCGGTGATCTCCTCGCGATCGCCGATCACGCCGATCACGGTGACGCGCTCGCCCTCTGAGACGTAGGCGCTGGCACCGACCTCCTCGATGCGCTGGGTCACGTGCGCGATCTGCTCCGCCGTCGCGCCCTCCAGCATGACGACCATCATGCTCAGCTCGCCCCCCCCTCAGCACAGGCCGGCGCGCCGACCATGAGCTGGTCGAGCTTGCCCAGGAAGAACTCGTTCTCCATCTCCGTGCCCACGGTCACACGCGCCCAGCCGGGGCAGCCGAGCGCGTTGCCGTCGCGCACGATGGCGCCCATCGACATGAGCACGCCGCAGACCTTCTCCTGCGGGTGACACAAGTCGCGCGTGTCGACCAGCATGAAGTTGGTCTCCGTCGGCACCGTGGCCCTGCCGCGCTCGGCGAGCTGCGCGATCAGCGCCGAGCGCATGGCCCCGTTGTACTCACGACGCCAGGCCACCTTGTCCTGGTGCTTGAGCGCTTCCACGGCGGCGATCTGCGCCAGCCGATTGACGTTGAAGGGCTGGCGCACCTTGTCGAGCGCCGTCTTGAGCGCCGGCGCGCCGATTCCGTAGCCGACGCGCAGGCCGCAGAGGCCGTAGATCTTCGAGAACGTGCGCAGGACGACGACGTTCTCGTGGGCGGCTTGCAGGGCCAGCGCGTCTTCGCGGTCGGCGGCTGTGACGAACTCGTTGTAGGCCTCGTCGACGACGATCAGCACGTCGCTCGGCACGGCCTCGACCAGACGGGCGATCTCGGCCACGGGCACGTAGGTGCCCGTCGGGTTGTTCGGGTTGCAGACGATCAGCATCTTGGTGCGCGGCGTGACGGCGGCCGCCATCGCATCGAGGTCGTGCGTGAACTCGACCAGCGGCACGGCCACGGCCTTGGCCTCGTGCAGCGTGCAGATGTCGTTGTAGACGACGAACGAGGGGTCGGCGAACACGACCTCGTCACCCTTCTCCAGCAGCGCGTCGCCGAGCAGCATGAGCAGCTCGCAGGAGCCGTTGCCCACGGCGATTTGCGCCGCGTCCTGGCTGAAGTGCGCCGCCAGCGCGGCACGAAGGTCCGTGCAGTCGCCGTCCGGGTAGCGGTTGAGCTCGTCCACGGCGGCGATGACGGCTTGCTTGACCTCGTCGAAGGGAGGCAGCGGGAACTCGTTGGAGGCCAGCTTGACGACCTCGCTGATGCCGAACTCGCGCATCACGAGCTCGAGCGGACGGCCGGGCACGTAGGGGATCATCTTCTCAAGGGCGGGGACGAAACGCATAGGGCTACTCCGGTAGGTCGAGACGAAGCTGGCGGGCCTCATGAAGGTACACGTGACGGGTCGCGTGCCCCGCCGGCAAGTAGACATGCATGAGCACGCGAATGCAACAGCCGAGGGCGCCCTCAACGGGAATCTCCTGGCAGCACAGCAGGGGCGTGCGCGAGAGGCCGAGGTCGCGCGCCGCGACCGCAGGGAAGTCGGCGCGCAAGTCCGGCGTCGCCGTGAAGATGATGCTCACGATGTCTTCGAGGGCGATCGTGTTGCGCTCGAGCATCGCCTCGAGCAGCTCGGCGGTGCGTTCGCGGATGTTGACGTTCGTGTCGGTGTCCACGCTCGTGGCGCCGCGCACGGCCTGAAGGCGCGGCGCCTCAGCCATCCGAATCCTCGGGGCGACCTCCACCGGGCGCCTCTGGCTCGACGGGGTCCGGCGCCTCGGGGGGGGCCGAGCCCTCCGCCTCGGCCTCGGCCGGGCTCTGCGCCTCCGGCTCGGCGGAGCCCTGCACCTCGAGTTCGGCGGAGCTCGTCTCCGCGTCCTCCGGTTCGGGCGACGCCTCGGCCTGAGGCTCAGCCTCAGGTTCCACCCACGCCTCCTCCCCGCCGGTCGCAAGAGCCTCGGTCTCCGGTTCAGCCTGAACCTGCGCCGGCGCTTCATTCGCCCGCGCCGCCTCCGCCTCCATCGCGTCCGACACCGTCACGACGACCTCAACCTCGGTGGCCAGCACGCCGCCCTCGCCGGCGAGGAACACGGGTTCGCCCTCTAGCTCGCGCGAGTTCATACGCACGACATCTTCCCCGGCGCGGCGCAGGGCCTCCACCTCGTCGTCGCTCAGATCGCGACTGCCGCCGGGCTCTAGGCCTTTGTCGGTGAGGGGACCGTAGCGCCGGCGATGCAACTCCTCGACCGGCAGACCGACGGCGGCGAACATGCGCCGCACCTGACGCTTGCGGCCCTCGTGGATAGTGATCTCAACGAGGGCCGTCTTGGCGCTCTGCTTCTTCAGGGCCACCTCCGCGGGCGAGGTCATGCCGTCGTCCAACTCGAGCCCCTGGCGAAGCATGGCCAGGGCGCGCCGGCTCACCTTGCCGCGTACGCGCGCCACGTAGGTCTTGGGCACGCCGTAGCGGGGATGCATGAGGTGGTTGGCGAGGATGCCGTCGTTGGTGAGAATGATCAGGCCGGTGGTGTCCACGTCCAAGCGCCCTACCGGGAACAGGGCGCGACCCTCGGGCACGATGTCGACGATCACGCGCTCGGCGTGCGGGTCGCGGCGCGTGCTGGCCACGCCGCGCGGCTTGTTGACGAGTACGTAGCGCAGCGCCTTGAGCGCGACCGGCTCGCCCTCCACGGTGACGACGTCCTCCGCGCCCACCTTGAAGCGCGGGAAGTCGACCACCTCGCCGTTCACGGCGACGACGCCGCTGCGCACGAGATCGTCGCAGACGCGACGGGAGCCGACGCCCGCGCGAGCCAGGAACACGGCCAGGCTGAGTGCGTTGCTCATGAGCGCCGTGCCTCCGCGTTGGCGAGCAGACGGGCGCGGATGGCCGCGGCGTCGTCCGCGCTGAGCGCGAACTCCTCGAGCGGCGGCAGCTCGCCGGTCTCGCGCAAGCCGAACAGCTTGAGGAAGCGCTCCCCGGTCCCGTAGAGCAGCGGCGAGCCGGGCGTCTCGGCGCGGCCCTGCTGTTCCACGAGGCCGCGCTGTTCGAGCGAGGTCAGCGCCCACTCCGACGAGACGCCGCGCACGTCGGCCACATCGGCGCGCGTCACGGGCTGCAGGTAGGCGACCACGGCGAGCGTCTCGAGCAGCGCCGGCGAGAGCTCGTCCGGGCGCTCCGCGCCCGTCAGCCGCCGCACATCCTCGGCGCAGTCGTCCGCCACGGCGAAGGTGAACCCGCCGGCAATCTCGTGCATCACGATGCCGTGCCGGCTCGCCCCTCCCTCGGGCGCCGCGTATTCCTCGGCCAGCGCCCGCAGGGCCTCGGCGACCTCCGTCTCCGGGCAGTCGCAGGCCGCGGCCATGTCGGCCCGCGAGAGAGGACGGGATGCGATGAACAGGAGCGCCTCGAGGCGCCGAGCGGTTGCGAGCATGCGGCCGTACCCGGTCGGGTGCAGGGACTGCCGCGATGCTACCGCACCGGGGCCGCCGGCGTCACCCTCTGGGACCGCCCCTGTCAGGCGCCGGCCGCGACAACGTGGATGTCGGCGAGGTGGTGCTTCTGGCGCAGAGTCGCTTCGCCGTTCGAGTGAAGCTCGAGCAGGGCGAAGAAGGTGATGGCCCGCTCGATGCGATCGTCGGGCGCAACGGCGGAAAACGTGAAGCGGTGTTGCTCGCCGAGGATGTCGCGCAGGCGCCGCAGCTCATGCACGAGCGAGACGGCGATGTCCATAACGTGGCTCGTGTCCGGCCGCGGCGGCCGGCGCAACAGCGGCGACAGCGCCTCCACCAGCGCCTGCGCCGGCAGAGAGGCGGCGCTCATCGGCTGCCGGCGCAGCGCCTCGGGTACCGGCGCGTTGCGGTAGCAGCGGTCTGAGTGGACCTGCCAGCGCGCCTCGAGGTGACCGGCGGCGTTCTTGAACTGCCCGTAGCGCACCAAGCGCGCGATGAGCTGCTCGGCCGCCTCCTGGGGGTCCAGATCCTCGAGCTCGGCGTCGTCCATCGGCTCGGAGAGCAGCAGCCGGGACTTCATCTCGAGCAGCGAGGCGACCAGCACGACGAACTGTGAGGTGGCGTTGAGGTCGAACTCGCCCTCGTCCACGAGCCGCAGCACGTACTCCGCGATGATGCGCGAGACGCGCACCTCCCAGATGTCGATCTCGTCCTTGAGGATCAGCGTGACGAGCAGGTCGAACGGACCATCGAAGACGTCGAGATCGAGATCGAAGGCGACGTCGAAGCTCTGCACGGACGCTGCGGATGCCACTTGTGGACCCCTAGTCGACGCGGGGACGACGCACGCTCACGCCGCGCTCAGTCGGGCTGATGCACGAACGAGGGGATATCGAACTCGGGCACGTCCGGCTTGGGCGGCGCGAACTCCGGCCGCTCGCCGCTCGGGCGCTCCGGCCGGCGCTGCGGAGCGCCCGGTTCCGGGCGCTTCTCCGCCGGCCGCCGCGGTTGCCCGAAGCCGGTCGCCACGACGGTGATCGAGATCTTGCCCTCGAGCCGCTCGTCGACGACGGCGCCGAAGATGATGTTGGCGTCGTCGTCGGCCGCGTCGGCGATGACCTCGGCGGCGTCGTTGACCTCGAACAGCGTCATGTCCTTGCCGCCGGTGATGTTGAGCAGCAGGCCGTGGGCGCCGTCGATGGACGTCTCGAGCAACGGCGAGTGGATGGCGGCCTCGGCCGCCGCCTGGGCGCGATTCTCGCCATCGGCCACACCGATGCCGAGCAGCGCCGTGCCGGCGTCCTTGACGATCGTGCGCACGTCCGCGAAGTCCAGATTGATGAGCCCGGGCACGGTGATCAGGTCGGTGATGCCCTGCACGCCCTGGCGAAGCACATCGTCGGCGTGCTGGAAGGCGTCCACGACGCTGGTGTTGCGTTCGATGACGTTGAGCAGCCTGTCGTTTGGTATGGCGATCACCGTGTCGGCGATCTCGCGCAGCGCGTCGATGCCTTCGTCCGCCTGGCGTTGCCGGCGGTTGCCCTCGAACTTGAACGGCCGCGTGACGATGGCGATCGTCACGGCGCCCAGCTCCCGCGCCACGGCGGCCACCACCGGCGCCCCGCCGGTGCCCGTGCCGCCGCCCTCGCCGGCGGTCACGAAGACCAGGTCCGCGCCGCGCAGCGCCGCCTTGAGCTGGTCGCCGTGGGCCAGCAGGCCGCCCAAGGTATCGGACTGGCCACTCAAGCCCACGCTCTCCAGAATCTCCTCGACCTTTTCGCCCATCATGGAACTGGCGTCGGCGAAAAGTTTGCGGTTGTTGCTTTCGGCCGAGAACAGAGCCGCCTGCACGTTTTGAAAGGTGGTCAGGCGGGGGAATATGTTGAGCTTCTGAAAAGATCGCCCCACCCCCATCCGGGAGATGTCATAGGGCTTGAGGCCGGTGATGTCCTCGCCGAGGTAGGTGACGCTGCCGAGCACCGTGATCCGCTCGCCCCCGGCCATCACCTCCTTTTTCCGGATGTCCTCCATGATGCCGGAGAGGGTGTACATGAGCGTGGACTTCCCGGCGCTGTTGGCGCCGAAGACCCCTACGATCCGCTTCTCCGCGCACGAGATGCTGACGTTGTTCAACGCGAGCATGTTCTCGTAAAAGACCATCAAGCCGGACGCCTCAAGCATAGGTCATCACCTCCGAAATCTCCTCGGACCCGAAGTAGGCCTCCTTCACCCGCGGATCCGCCATGACCTCCTCGGACGTCCCTTCGGTCAATTTCTCGCCGAAATTCATGACGACCACCCGGTTGGCCACCCTGAACAATTCGCGCAGGCGGTGCTCGATCATCACGAGGGTGATCCCCTCCATCTGCAGCCGTTCGATCAAAGGCACCATGCTGGCGATCTCGCTCATGCTGAGCCCGGAGAACACCTCGTCGCACAGG
>ENA-ORXD01001758-ORXD01001758.1-sediment-metagenome-genome-assembly--contig:-NODE-1758-length-16518-cov-10.218478_pt1 | contig 16518 bp, 12 predicted proteins | sample MGYA00237862_ERZ511471 | MGnify/ENA metagenome assembly ERZ511471
TCGGCCCCCAGCGCCTGGAAGTCGTTTCGCGCGATGGCCTCGCGCAGGAACTCGTACCCCTGTTCCGGGCCGTAGCCTCGGAAGGTGCTGTCGGCCGACAGCTCGTCGACTGCCTCGTGGAGGGCGGCGATGCACGCCCCGGGGAGGGCGCGCGTCACGTCTCCGATCCCGAGCCTGATGATCTGCCGGTCGGGGTTCGATGCGGCGAAGGCGGCGACCCTCTTTGCGATGTCTGAGAAGAGATAGGATGATTGGAGCTTCAGGTAATTCTCGTTGATCTGTATCATGTCGGGTCCTTGTCAGCAGATGATTGTTTTTCAGGGGGAAAAAGTATACGGGAAAGAATATTTGCGTGTCAATGCCAAAACGGTCCGGCTGGCGGGAGAGCTATGCCGGGCAGGGAAAGGAATCGCCCCCTCTCGATACCCATGGGCCTGAGAAAAAAATCGCGCCGGCCCCCAAAATAGATGTTGACAGGGGGGTATCAAACTTGGTAAGTAAGCACTTACTTAAGAGTGGACACTATGGCGGCACCGAACAACAAACGTCTCTGCGCGGTGGAGCGGAAGAAGGACGTTCTCAGGAGTGCTATCAACGCATTCGGGAAGTCGAACTACCGCGCGACACGGATGGCGGACATCGCAGCAGAGGCCGGTGTCTCCGAAGCCATGCTCTACAAGCACTTTGAATCGAAGAAGGTCCTGTTTCTCAGTATCCTCGAGAATGTCTCTTACCGAACCGCGACCACGATCGGGAAAGGGTTTGAAGAAGAACCCGATGCCCTCAGGCTGCTGCGCCGGCTCCTCATCACCTACTATAACCAGATACAGGAACACCCCAATCTCCTCAAGCTGCACTTCCAGGCTGTCTCCGAGATAGACGACGAAGAGATCGGCGGGCGGATCAAGAATGATCATGAGGTGTATGTCCACAACATCAAAGAGCTCATCAAAAAAGGGCTTGAGCAAGGAACGGTTCGTAAGGATGTCGAGATCGATCCGATCGCGTGGCTCTTCAACGGGATCGGTGTTTTGATCAGTATGATGGTCCTCCTCGGTCGCGAAGGCGAACTCAAGAGGGGTATTGCGGACAAGATGATCGATCATCTGATAGAGAGCATCAGGGCGTAAGCTTCGTTGGTTTTTATCCGGATGACCATCGTAACCAACCCTGAAAAGGGGCAAAGCAAAAGGAGGCAGGTATGTTAAGTACGAAAGAGCAGTACATAGAAAGACTCGGCAAGATGAAACGGAACATCTACTACAACGGCGAGAAGATCGCCCGTGACGACGAACTGCAGATGGACTGTATCAACACCATCGGGACGACATACGTCGAGGCACAGAAACCCGAGAACGCGGATCTGCTGCTGGCAAAATCCCATCTGACGGGAGAGACGATCAACCGATTCACCCACATCCACCAGAATGCGGAGGATCTCCACAAGAAGCAGGATATGACCCGGTTTCTCTGCCGGAAGGTGGGCGGGTGTATCCAGCGGTGCATGGGTATCGACGGAACGAACGCGATCTACAACGTGAGCTACGAGGCGGACAAGCAGAACAACGGTGCCACGGAATACCACGAGAACTTCAAGAAATGGCTCATCAGGTTCCAGCAGGAGGACCTGATCGGATGCTGCGCCCAGACGGACGTCAAGGGCGACCGAATGAAACGCCCCCACGAGCAGGTGGATCCCGACATGTATGTGCGAATCAAGGAAAAGAGGAGCGACGGTATCATCGTGTCGGGGTGCAAGCTGCACATCTCCGAGGCCTCGGTGGCCGACGAGGTACTGGTAGTTCCGACCCGCGCCCTGGGTCCGAAGGACAAGGACTACGCCGTAGCCTTCGCCATTCCCGGCGACTGGGACGGTATGAAACAGGTGGTGACGATTCACAACCTGCGTAAGCGCGAGCACTTCCCCCGCGGATTCGTCCCCGGTGCGACCGACTCCTACGTCATCTTTGATGACTGTTTTATCCCGTGGGAGCGGGTCTTCCTGTGCGGCGAATACCAGCACGGCGGCGCCCTGGCGCTCCTCTTCGCCCTCTTCCATCGCCACAGCTACTCGGGGTGCAAGCCGGCGATCGGCGATGTTCTCCTGGGGACGGCGGCCCTGGCGGCCGAGTATAACGGCATCGAGAAGGCCGGTCACGTCCGCGAGAAATTCGCGGAGATCATCCTGACCACCGAGCTGGGGTACGCGGCTGGGTATACCGCCTCCGACCTGGGCAAGCCGGAGATCTACATGCCCGGTGTGGGCTTTATCCCCTACGGTCCGGGGAGCTACATCCCGAACTCGATTTACTGCAACGTCGGCCGCTGCCTGACCGGCGAGGCCGTCTACCGCGAGCAGGAGATCCTCTGCGACATCTCGGGCGGCATCACGGCGACCTTCCCCCATGAGAAGGACTGGGTGAACCCCGAGACGAAGGATCTGCTCGAAAAGTACGTCATGCGCAACCCCAACGTCTCGGCAAAGAGCGCCGCGCAGTTCTGGCGGTACCTCGGCGATGGGCTCTGCTCCGCTACGGGCGGGATCAACAACGTGGGGAACTACCACGGCGGCGGGTCCCCCGTGATGGAGCAGGTCGCCATTACGACGCAGTACGATATCGAAGACAGGAAGAAACTCGTAAAGTACCTTGCGGGTATTGAAGACTAACAGAAACACGCTGCCCCGCGCCGCCAGCGGCGCGGGGCAGCTAATCCATGCATATCTTTCAAGACGCAGATGCGCGTGTTACCTCGCGTGATCCGCGATCGCGTCGATAATCTCCCCCCACACCGGGACGGGAAGGGCATGCCCCATCCCCTCTATGATCTTCAGTTTCGCACCGGGCACGGCATTTGCGGTGTCGATGCCGCATTCCACCCGAAGGAGCGGGTCGTCGCTGCCGTGAATGACGAGCGTTGGAACCGTCAGGGATTTTAGTTCCTCACGCCTGCTCCCCGAGGCGTTGATCGCTGCTATCTGCCGTACTATCCCTGCCGGATCTATCCCCCGCTCGAATGTTTCCTCGGCGTACCGAAGGACCCTCTCTTCGTCGACGGGGAATCGGGTCCCGTTCAGGATGCGCCACGTCGCCAGGAAGCTTGCCGTGAATCCCTCGCGGTCCGTGGGGGGCGGGGTCGAAAGTACCCGCAGTGCCTCCGGGGTGGGCGGCGGGAGGCCGGGAGCCCCCGTCGTGGACGACATCGATGTGAGTGACCGCACGCGGGAAGGGTCCCGGAGGGCCATGGTCTGGCCGATCATACCGCCCATGGACATTCCCGCCACATGCGCTGAAGATATCCCCAGATGGTCGAGGAGGCCGAACGCGTCCCCGGCCATGTCGGAGAGGAGATAGGGGACCTCTACCGGTCTGCCCGCCGCAAGATCGACCAGAAGCCGGGCGATGCCGGGAATCCCCGCGTCATCCATGTGGGTCGACTGCCCGATGTCCCGGTTATCGAAACGGATGACGAAGTATCCCCGCTCCGCCAGTGCGCAGCAGAATGCCTCGTCCCACATCACCATCTGCCAGCTCAGCCCCTGTATGAGAAGGAGGGGTGCCCCGGAGGGGATACCGAAGGTGTCGTAGACCAGCCGTATGCCGTTGTCGAGCAGCGCCGTTGCGGGTCCGCCGTGCGGAATGTCCGTTCCCATCTGATTCCCCCCTTGATTGTATTCGGTCTTCAAGTCTACGTACTGGTATGTCTTCACGAATAGAAAGTCAACAAGTTATTGGCCTGACCGCGGCGCCTGTGCGGTCGGTGGTAAACGGCCGGAGATTCCGTGCCTTTCTCGGAATTTTTAGCTTGACCGCATGGAGAATAAAAGAGAACATACAAAGCGTGCGCAGTGTGAGCGTTCCACTGGATCGGGAACCGTTGAAGCACCCATCAATCATGAAAAGGGGGATCGGTTATGTTCGAGAAGATACTGTACCCGACTGATTTTTCGGATGAGGCGCTTAAGGCCCTGGATTTTGTCATATCTCTGAAGGATGCCGGCGCGAAGGAAGTGGTGATTCTGCACGTTATCGAAAAGGCGAATTTCGACGCCATAGCACGGTACGCCACGAAAGACATCGGGGAGATCGAGAAAAACCTCAAAGAACGGGCAATGGCCGAGATACGGCCGATCGAGGAGCGGCTGAAGAAGAAGGGGTTCAAGGTCAAGGTGGCCATCGCGAAGGCGGTTCCATATGTGGGGATACTGGATGTGGAGAAGAAGGAGAAGGTCTCCGCCATCGTGATCGGCTCTCACGGAATGAGCAATATCGCGGAGATACTCCTCGGCTCCGTCTCGGAGAAGGTGGTGAGGAGAGCAAAGGCTCCCGTCCTCGTCGTGAGATGAGGAAACCACTGCTGTAAAAGGGTTCAATCGGGATTGCCCGGGCGCTGTGTCGACGATTTGCCGGCGCGGGTAATAAAATGGCGTCCCCACGGGGAGTCGAACCCCGGCTGCCGGCGTGAAAAGCCGGTGTCCTAGGCCACTAGACGATGGGGACGCGCGTATGGCGTGATCGAAAAATGAATTGTCGCTTATAATCTTTATCGTCCCCTCTGTCAACATAAATCAGCGTCTGCGCACATTCAGACCGCCAGGTTTCTGCCGCCGGTGTGGAATGCCGCAGGCCGCCGTTTCATGATTGACGTGTACTCGTATGTTTTCCCGGCATGCCTCCCGTGATCCAATAATACCATCGATGCCTTATCAGTATGAATACGGTTCAGGCTCCTATCGCCGGATCGAGAGAGGCCATTGGATTCTTTTCTGCTTTTAGGATATAAAACCTGTAGCATTAAAAGAAATGTGGCTTTTTCGGAAAATGATCGGGATATAATCCCTGTAATCCTGGGGGATTGGAAATGAAAGAACAAAACAAGATAAGACAGGGGCAGGCTGGTGAACATGAAAAACAGTCCCGGGGCGCCGGAGAGAGGCACATAATGAAGGACAGGGCATCTCATTCGGGAGGCCATCTTGAACTGCCGATGGACTATATGAGACTGGTGCTTGAAAATACCCACGAGGCGATCAAGATTATACAGGACGAACGATACAAGTTCGTCAACCAGAAATCTGTCGAAATTTACGGTTACTCGGCGGAAGAAATGTATGACAAACACATACGGGATATTGTTCATCCCGACGATTACGAAAGGATCATTACCAACTATTACAGAAGAATCCACGGTGAGATGGTCGAGAAATATCCGTATAGGATTATCGATAAATTCGGCACTATCAAGTGGCTGGAACTCAGCGGGGTGGAGACGTTGTGGAAGGGAAAACCCGCCGTGTTGAATTTTATGACCGATATAACACGCCGGGTCAATGCGGAAGAGGCCCTCAAGAAATCTGAGCGGCAATTATCCGATATTGTAAATTTTCTTCCGGATGCCATGTTTGCGATAGATGGTGCGGGCAGGGTGATCGCGTGGAACAGACTGATGGAGGAGTTATCGGGGATCAAAGCCGACGAGATGATCGGTAAGGGCGATTTCGAGTATGCCCTTCCCTTCTACGGAGAGCGGAGGCCCATGCTGATAGATCTCGTGACCCGGCGCAACGCCTCGATGGAACGGGGCTACACATATTTCAAGAGGGGAGGGAATTCTCTCTATGCGGAACAGCGTGTTGAAAGAGAGGGGTCCACCGTGTGGCTGCGGGCTGAATCGAACCTCATGCTTGATCAGAATGAGAATGTCATCGGTGCGATAGAGCTGATCCGGGATATAACGGACCTGAGGCATATCCAGGAGGAGTTGAAAGAAAAGACAGTTCACTTGGAGGAAACGAATACCGCTTTGCGGGTATTACTGAAGCACCGGGAGGATGACAAGAGAGAGATAGAACAGAAATTTGTCAGCAATATAAAAGGGCTGGTTTTCCCTTATCTGGAGAAACTCGAGTTAGCCGGGCTCAGTAAAAGCCAGGCAGGCTACCTCAGGATAGCAGAAGAACACCTCGCAGAAGTGCTGTCACCATTTTTGACGAAGATGGTGCAGGCCCACTCGAAGCTCACCCCGCGGGAGACAGAGATAGCGGTTCTCGTTAAGGATGGTAAGACAACAAAGGAGATCGCAGAGATACTCCACATCGAGGTGAATACCATTAACAATCACCGGAGACACCTCCGTAAAAAAATGGGATTAAGAAATAAGGAAGGAAATCTCCGTTCCCACCTCCTATCTTTTCAGTGATGACTATATCTTCTAGTCATTATCAGGCCATCATTTAGCAGTTCCCTTTTCCATACTCCTGTCATAGCCTTTATTCTCACAAGAAGATGAAGACGTGCCCGAAGAGCGGCCGGCGTCGTTCCTGTCACGTGGCCGGCACACGGGTGGTAACGTATATTATTCAAGAGGAGCACGGTATGGAGATGCAACCCTTTGAGGGAATGAAGGTTCTCGATTTGTCGAACCACATCAGCGGATCGTTCTGCACCAAGCTTTTTGCGGATTATGGTGCGGATGTTATCACGATCGAAAAACCCGGCAGGGGGAGCTTGACGCGCCACATCCCCCCGTTTGTGGGTGACGTGCCTGCTATCAATAAAAGTGTGTATTTTCTGTATCTCAATACGAACAAGAGAGGAATTACGCTCAACCTGAAATCGGATACGGGAAAGGAGATCTTTGCAAAGCTGATCCAGGGCGCCGACATCCTGGTAGAGAGTTTTGCCCCCCGTGTGTCGTCCGACCTGGGACTGGATTTCGATGCGCTGGAAACGTTGAACCCGGGGTTGGTTATGGCATCGATTTCAAATTTTGGGCAGACGGGTCCTTACCGGGACTTCAAGGCCTCGGACCTGGTTGAATATGCCATGGGAGGCGCGATGTTCTCGACCGGTCTCCCCGACAGGGAACCGCTGACCAAGGGGCCGAACGCTTTGCTTTTCGAGACGGGGATGCAGGCATGTTACGCCATTCTGGGCGCCTATATGGGCGCGAGACAGGACGGTATCGGCGATTATATCGACATTTCTATTATGGAGTCCCAGCTTGCCGGGTGCGAGCGGAGGAGCGCGAATCTGCTCACGTATCAGTACACGGGGGACATAACCCGTCGGGTTCCCCCTACCGCGGGTCTTTTTTCGACAGTGCCGGCGATACTGCCGTGCAAGGACGGTCATGTGACGTTGGCGATAGGATCCAAGAATTTTTCGAAGTTTCTGACCCTGATGGGGAGACCCGATCTTGTCGGTGATCCCGGCTGGGATGCCAACAACATGAAGATAACACCGGAAGTACTGAAGGTCTACCATGATTGCTTCTCCCGGAAGACCAAGATGGAATGGTCGGAGATGTTTCAGGACGAGGGATTGATTTGCACTCCTCTCAGCACACCTGAGGATGTCTGTACCGATGAGCAATGGAAATTCAGGAATTTCTTTGTGGATGTTGATCACCCCTCAACGGGAGCGATCAAGTATCCCCGGGGGCCGATTCGTGTCGATCCTGAATGGTGGAAGATACGGATGCCGGCACCGTTGCTGGGTCAGCACAACGGGGACATTTACGGGGAACTGGGATATGCCCCCGATGATATCAGGGTGCTGGAGACACAGGGAGTTATATAACTATTGAGACGGCTTGCATGGTCGAGAGGGAGCGGGGTTGCGCGAAAATGAACAAGAGAGCTGAGAGGCTTCCGCTGGAAGGGGTACGGGTGCTGAGCCTGACTGCATCGTGGACCGGTCCGTTCGGGAGTATGTTGCTGGGTGATCTGGGGGCCGAGGTCCTCAGGCTGGAACAGATTCAGTATGCCGGCGGTCTGACCAGGGGGGCGGAGGCACGACCCAACGAAGCGAGATGGAAAAATGATACAAACGGGGGAGTGATGCAGTATGTGGACCGCAAACCGTGGGGGGCTCATGGAGAATACCCGTGGAACCGGTTCAGTTTCGGCAATTGCCATCTGCAGAACACCTACAGCTTCACCCTCGATTTTTCCCGGCCCAAGGGGTGGGAGCTTGTGAAGCGCATCATACAGATGAGTGACATCTTCATAGAAAATAATACCCCCACCACCGCGCCGAAGCTGGGATTCACGTGGGAATTCCTCAATGGTGTCAATCCGAGGCTCATCGTCATCCGGTCGCCCGGGTTCGGTCTCAGCGGCCCCCACATGCACTGGAAGGGGTTCGGCAGGAACATAGAGGGGGCGATCGGCCATTCCTGGTTAAGCCGGTATTCCGATGACCCCGAGCATTTAGTCAGCAATAGATCGACGTACCTCATGGACAACATGGGTTCCCATACCGTCGCTATGGCCGCCATGATGGCGCTTCTTGGAAGAGAGAAGACGGGGAAGGGCTCCCTCGTGGAGATTGCGCAAGCGGAAGCGGCGATGGGTGCGCTGCCCGCCCCTTGGATTGACTACTTCGCGAATGGACGGATACGACCCGCTCAGGGTAACCGGCTTTCCACGGCAGTTCAGGGTTGTTACCCAACGGCGGGAGACGACCAATGGGTAGTGATTACCATCTGTGACGATGAAGAATGGAGAGGGTTCTGCAACGCCGTCGGCAACCCTCCATGGACAAAAGATGAACGTTTTGGCGACCTATCGGGGAGACTCGAGAACCAGGACGATCTGGATGCTCATATCGCTCAGTGGACGAAGGAACGCAGCAATTATGACGTCATGTATGCATTGCAGGCCCACGGTGTTCCTGCCGGTCCGGTGATGACGGAGGCGATGACCTTTGCGGACGGCCATCTGAAGGATCGCGATTTCTTCATAGAAGAGACCCAGAGGTGGTGCGGTACCCACCTGTATACGGGATATACCGGTAAATACGCCAGAACTCCTCGAAAGAACCGGGCCGATATGCCGCCCTGCGGCCTGGGCGAGCATAATGAGTATGTCTTCAGGGGACTCCTGAGACTTTCCGATGAGGAGTATGCCGAGCTGGAGAGGGAACAGTACATCGGGACAGAGATGCTGGCCGAGGCAAAGGCGAGCCTCTAGGGATGTTCTGTGAATGGTGTGAAGATTGGGGGTTCGGATGTTTTTGGCTGAAAGAAGGGGGGCGGTGAATCTGCCGCCGTATGGAAGGAAAAGCGGACAGGAGAAAACGAAAGGGGGTATCGGTCTTGAAACGTATAATACAGGCGTTTGATAGAATTAATTATATGACAGGGCTCACGATGGGAATTCTCACCCTTTTCATGATGTGTATCGTTATGTATGAGGTGACATCCCGTTATTTCTTTAACGCGCCGACGCTCTGGTCGATGGAGATCAACCAGTACCTCTTTTGCGCGATTTCTCTCCTGGGGGGCGGATACTGCCTGCTGAGGGACGGACATGTCCGGGTGGATATCCTGTATCCGAAGCTGTCACCCAAGGGGCAGGCAATCGTAGATTTCTGCACGTTCCCTCTGGCACTCTTGTTCAGTGGTCTGCTCGTCTGGTTTGGCTGGGAGGAGACATGGGATTCGATTGTGGGCCACCGCCTCTCCGACTCCGTGATTGCCTTGCCTCTCTGGCCGGTGTGGCTCGTTGTTCCCGTCGCGGGTGTTTTGCTGGGAATCCAGGTCATATCCCGATTGCTGAGCCGTATCGGCGACATGAAATCATCGGGCGAAGGGAACGACTAAGCAGATAATGAGTCGCTCATTACGCAATTTAGAAGGCTACTAACGAGAGGTAATCGAACATGGAAATTTGGATACTTTCTATCATTACCGTTGCCTGTTTGGCAGCCCTGCTGGTCTTTGGTTTCCCGATCTCCTTTACCATGGCGGGTTTGGCAATCCTGGGAACGCTGTGTGTCTGGGGGCCCCTGGGGCTCTATTCCGTTGCCACGACGACGTTCGGTAATGCGACGAATTTTGTCTACATCGCCATCCCGCTTTTTCTCTTGATGGCCCATTTTCTCCAGGCAAGCGGCCTCGCGGACGACATGTATGAAATCATTTACCGGTGGTCGGGGCGTATGCGCGGAGGATTGGCCGTCGGCACCATTATTATCTGCGCCATATTTGCTGCCATGGCCGGTATCAGCGCCGTGGCAACCGTTACGATGGGCCTGATTGCGTTGCCGTCGATGCTGAAACGCGGCTACAACCAGTCGATGACACTGGGATGTATCATGGCCGGGGGGGCCCTGGGGATCCTGATTCCGCCGAGTATTATCATGATTGTCTACGGCGGCGTAGCCGAGGTATCGGTCGGGAAACTCTTCATGGGCGGTATCGTGCCGGGCGTGCTCCTTGCCGTTCTCTACATTCTCTACGTTATTATTCGATGCTGGATCAATCCCGCAATGGGGCCCGCCGTCGATACACGGTTCACCCTTAAGGAAAAGCTTGTCATCCTGAAGGGTGTCATTCTTCCGATCCTCCTGGTCGTACTCGTCCTCGGCACCATATATGCCGGTATCTGCACACCGACGGAGGCGGCAGGTGTCGGGGCATTCGGTGCTTTTGTCTGCCTGATAGTCTACCGGCGGTTAACGTGGGCGACCATGCAGCATTCTATCCTCGAAGCCGTAAAGACAAACGCAATGATCATGTGGATCATCATCGGCGCGGCCTGTTTCTCAAACTTTGTGGCCGTTGCCGGGCTCCAGGACAAGCTGTACGAGTATATACTCGGCCTGGATATCTGGCGGTGGTGGATCATCATCATTATGCAGGTTGTCTTTTTTATCATGGGGATGTTTCTCAATCCTGCGGCGATAGTAACCCTCGTGGGTCCCCTCTTTGTACCGATTATCATGAAACTGGGATTTGACCCGCTATGGTTCGGCATACTCTTTGTCGTCAATATGGAAATGGGGTACCTGACGCCTCCGTTCGGATTCAACCTCTTTATTATGAAAGGAGTGGTCCCCGCCAGCATCACCATGAATGACATCTACCGTTCCATACTGCCCTTCATTGCAATACAGATATTCGCGTTGATCCTGGTCATGGTCTTTCCGGAGCTTGCGACGTGGTTGCCGAACTTGATGACGGAGGCCGGTTAGGCAGTCACACCGGGATGATGTGCATCGAGCGTCAAGACGAAGCATAGATTTAGATGTAGCCGCTTTCCCGATTCTATACCGGCGGATGCGGCAACGGTAAGGGATAGGAAAAACAGAAAAGAGGAGGAAGATATAATGAGAAAGAAATGGGTGTCAGGGTTCGTTGTCGTGGCAGTTCTCCTTGTTTTTTGCGTATTGACAATTGTTCCTGCGCACGCGGGGAGCAAGGTCATCAAGCTGCAGACGGTGTATCCGCCGTTGAGCCAGACTGCCGTGAATCTCAAATACTTTGCGGAAAAGGTCGATCAATTGACCAACGGCGAAGTGGAGATTAAGATCTTCTGGCCCGGCCAGTTGGTTGCGGCAAAGCAGGGTCTTTCCGCTGTTCAGAAGGGGATGATCGACGCCTTTTTCGTGGGCGTGGGGCTCTATTTTTCGGGCGTCATTCCCGAGGCGGCCGGTGAGTGGCTTCCCTACTCGTGGGAAAATACCGATGACATGATGGATATCTTTCTGAATTATGGATACTTCGATCTGCTGCGCACCGTATACGAGCAGCATGGCCTGTACTATGTCGCCCCGATGTGTGTCGGCACGCAGGGGCTCATCACGAAATTTCCCGTTCGCAAACTGGAGGATCTGAAGGGCAAGAAGATACGGTCGGGAGGTATGGGGGGATATGCCGTCCAGGCGATGGGAGCCTCGCCCGTCAGCCTGGCCCCCGCAGAAATATATACCGCACTTCAGAGGGGAACGGCTGATGGAACCACGTACCCGTGGTACTGCGTAGAAGATTATAAGTTTTATGAAGTCGCAAACTACATCAGCACCCCCGGTATGTTCAATCCCGGTATCTGCGATCTCATTTTCAATAAAAAGGTATGGGAGAGCTTGACCCCCGAACAGAAAGAGGCCGTCAATTCTGCCGGTCTGCAGATGTTCCACAACTCCAAACAGCTGAACGATGTTTCTGATGAAGAGGCCTATGCCTTCTGCAAGGCGAACAATGTAGAGAATATCACATTGAGCGATGAGGAATTAAAAAGATTCAAGAAGGCGGTTGAGCCGGTGTACGAGGAGCACGGCAAGAAGACGGCTGCATGCGCCAGACAGCTTGAGATCCTGAAGCAATATGCGGAGAACAAAAAAGCAAGGGAAGAGGCAAAAAAGTGAAACATTGCAGCCGGAGCCGGATGCGGTGTTTTGTATTTTGAAAATAGAAAGCCCCCCCATTATTTTCAAATGTGTTGACTGCACCCAAGGCTCCGTGGAATCTCCCCGCCGTTCTGCGCGGGGAGATTCACCCTTGGGATCACCGGGCCGTGACGCGGCTATCCCGCCGATCCACGAGTTCTTGAGTGGCATGACCGGGCTGCCCCGGCACGCAGGGGATGGCACGGCACAATGACCAGTGAGGAACAAGGTGTTTCTCGACAGGGGTAGAGAGAGACCTGTCCCCAATGCGTGCTTCAACGGGCGACGGCACCGGGACATGATAGGGAAGAAAGAGAAATGGAACAGATGAATTTTACTAACGTTATCTTTGAAAAGTCGGATCGGGTTGCAATCATCAGGCTGAACATGCCCGAATCTTTTAACACCCTGGCCGATGATCTTAAGGCCGATCTCTTGAAGGCATTGGAGACATGTGCCGATGACAACGATATCAAGGTGGTTATTATTACCGGCTCCGGGAAGGCCTTTTGTGCCGGCGGCGATATAAACCTCTTTAAAGAATCCGCCGACACCTCGGACAGGCTCAGGCAAGGATTGAAACTGGTCAACCTGATCATCATCGGTATCCGCAGGATGCCGAAACCGGTGATTGCGGCAATAAACGGAGCGACCGGCGGTGCCGGAGTCAGTATCGCCGCCGCCTGTGACCTGCGGGTCTGTGCCTCATCGGTGAAATTCAGGACGGGGTACACCTCGATCGGCCTGGTCCCCGACGGAGGGTGGACCCTCCTGGTCCCCCGGCTTATCGGTTTCGGGAAGGCCATGGAGCTGATTCTGCTCGATTCTCCGTTTGATGCCGAACAGGCTCTCCAGTACGGGCTTGTAAACAAGGTAGTTGCCCCGGAACGTCTCGAGGGGGAGGCGTACTCTATCGCCCGGAAGCTCGCCGAGGGACCTTCGATCTCGTATGCGATAGCGAAGGAAAATTTCAATCATGCCATGTATGGTCTTTTGGAGCGCCAGCTCGAGCTGGAGCGGGATGGCATGATCAGGGCCGGAAGGACGGCGGATTCGAAAGAAGGGTTCGCTGCATTCCTGGAAAAGCGGAAACCCCGCTTTGCGGGAAACTAGACGATTGTGCGTCATATCCATTCCGTTGGTCTCCGTGGCGGACCCGCCTTCTCATCACGGAAACCGTAATCCTGCCACGCCGTATCTTGTCCCTCAACCTTTGCACAGGGTTATTTCGAGAAGCGTAAACGACGAGCTATAGTCCCCGAAAGGGGGAAATCCATGAGATGTTACTGTATTGAAGATTTCTCATCCCGATGTATCGGGATTCGAAATGACAGGATCGGTCGTTATGCAAAGGTCTTATCCCATTTCAAGAAGACAAATACCCCACCGGAATTTTTATCTTGACAACGGCTGTTTTATCGCTTAAGAAAACGTGACCTATGGTCATATTTTGACCTTTGTTTAGAAACTAGCCCTTGTTTTCAGTATATGCTGGTCCTTAAGCCATTCAAAACGGGCGCGTAGAGGGGACGCGATTGGTTCTGGAGAAACGCAGAGAGAAGGAACGGAGACAGCGGAGAAAGGCCATTCTCAAGGCTGCCAGGAAGCTGTTCTTCAGGCAGGGGAACAGGCCGGTCACCATCGCGGATATTGCCCGAAAGGCCGAACTGAGCAAGGGGGCAATCTACCTCTATTTCAGCAGCAAGGAAGAGATCTGCGCCCAGATACTGCTGGAAGATATCGGGAGGGTCCACAACGAGGTCCTTCCCATATTCGACGGCAGGAGCGGCGCGTCCGAGATCCTGATGAGCTTCGCCCACCTGTATGTGGATTTCTTCCTGAAAGACAGGGAGCTGTTCAGGCTCCTGATGAATTTCATGATGCATGCCGATAATCTGAACCTCTCAAACGACACCGATCAGAGGATCATCCAGGAAACAAACAAGGCGATCTCCGTTACCGAGAGCATCTTTCAGTACGGAATCGATAAGGGAGAATTCCTTCTCAGGAAAGAGGATGTAAAGATCATGCGCAATGCCTTCTGGGGGATGCTCAACGGGGTGATCTCGTTGCACCTCTTTATCGGCAAAGAGGAGACCCGGGAGGAGAGGATACATTCCAACGTTGACGGATGTCTGGAGGTTTTCATACGGGGCCTCAAGAGATCCGATGTGATCTAGGGCAAACCAAAGGTAAAGCAAGGCGCTTGTTTTACACTTAACGAAGGAGGAGTGATATGCCGTATAAAATCAGGAAAGCCGCCGTTATAGGGGCGGGAGTCATGGGTGCTACGATAGCAGCGCACCTGGCCAATGCAGGGATCGAGAGTGTGATGCTCGATATCGTGCCCCCTTTTGATCCGAGCGAAAAGGATCTGAAGAAGGGTCTGACGAAGGAGAGCAAGGCGTGGCGCAACAGTTTCGCGGCAAACGGCCTGGCCGGTGTTACGAAATCGAAACCGGCGAGCTTCTTTTCCAAGAAACTCGCGTCGATGATCACCATCGGCAACCTCGAAGACGACCTCGATCTTCTGAAGGACGTCGATTTTCTGCTCGAGGTGGTGGTGGAGAATCTCAAGGTCAAACAGGATCTCTTCGCAAAGCTGGCAAAGGTGGTGAAGGATGACTGTATCGTTGCCACCAATACCTCCGGTATCCCGATCAAGGATATCTCGGCGAAGATGAATCCGAAGCTCAAGGAGCGTTTTCTGGGTGTCCACTTCTTCAATCCCCCGCGCTACATGAGGCTGGTGGAACTGATCCCCGACAAGACGACGAAGAAAGAAATCGTGACGTACATGAAAGACTTCCTGGAAAACGTCGTCGGAAAGGGCGTCGTCCTCTGCAAGGATGTTCCCAACTTCATCGCCAACCGGATCGGTACCTTCGACATCTCGAACGCGATCGACACGATGGTCGGCAAGGGCATGACGGTGCCGGAGATGGATGCCATCATCTCCAAGCCCCTCGGCAGGCCCGGTTCCGCGATCTTCGGGACCCTCGATCTCGTCGGCCTGGACACCGGCGACCATGTCAACAAGAACCTGGTCAAGGCGGTGCCGAACGACGAGATGGTCGATATCTTCAAGGGCCCGGAGTTCATGGCCAGGATGCTGGAGAACAAGTGGCTCGGCAACAAGACGGGCCAGGGCTTCTACAAGAGGGCGAAGGACGAGAAGGGGAAGAAGGTCAAACTGGTCCTCGATTACAAGACCATGGAATACGGTCCCTTCGAGAAGCCCGTCTTCGAATCCATCACGGAGGCGCAGAAGACACCCGGAGGGTTCGACGAGAAGCTCAAGGCCCTCTTCTACTCCAGGAAAGACAAGGCCGCCGATGTCGTGCGGCAGTACCTCTGCCGGAACTTCATCTATGCGGCGAACCGGATCCCCGAGATCGCCGACACGGTGTATCAGATCGACAACACCATGAAGTGGGGATACAACCACCAGAAGGGTCCCTTCGAGACGTGGGATGCCGTGGGCGTGAAGAAATCGGTCGAGGTGATGAAGAAACTCGGGCTGAAGGTCCCCAGGAAGATCAACGAGATGCTGGAGAAGAAATGTAATTCCTTCTACACGAAAAAGAAGGACGGCACATACTGCTACGACTTCAAGAAGAAGGGGTACGTCAAGATGGAGGAAAACCCACGGGTTATTCTCCTCCCCGAGCTCAAGGCGCGGAAGAAGGTCGTCAAGGAGAATGCCGGAGCCTCTCTCGTGGATATCGGCGACGGCGTGGCGTGCCTCGAGTTCCACACCAAGATGAACGCCATCGATGGTGACCTCACACAGATGATATACGACAGCTGCGATATCGTTGAGAAGGATTTCGAAGGACTGGTCGTCGCGAACCACGCCACGAACTTCTCTGTCGGCGCCAACGTCTTCAATCTCCTTGTTGCGGTGCAGCAGAATCAATGGGATGAGATCGACAAAGAGATCCACGCCCTGCAGTACGCCAACATGCGGATGAAGTACCTCGACAAACCGGTCGTGACCGCTCCGGCGGGAATGGCCCTGGGCGGAGGCTGCGAGATAGCCATGCACGGCCACCGGTGCCAGCCCTGCGGCGAGTCGTACATGGGCCTGGTGGAAGTGGGCGTCGGCCTGCTCCCCGCGGGCGGCGGATGCAAGGAACTGATGGTGCGCTGCACCGAGGGCCTGCCGGATGGTGTCGTTGAGACCGCAAACCTGGATCCCATCTACCAGAAGATCCTGGGGAACATAGCGCAGGCCAAGGTATCCACCAGCGCGGTGGAGGCGATGGAAATGGGGTATGTCAGGAAGACGGAGAATCTCAGCCTCAACCGGGAACACCAGATCTGGGATGCCAAGGATCTTGTC
>ENA-ORXD01001760-ORXD01001760.1-sediment-metagenome-genome-assembly--contig:-NODE-1760-length-16505-cov-5.063124_pt1 | contig 16505 bp, 18 predicted proteins | sample MGYA00237862_ERZ511471 | MGnify/ENA metagenome assembly ERZ511471
GGATATCATGGTCGACAACATCGATCACATCTGTCAGTTGGCAGGCGATTCGCTACATGCCGGTGTTGGCAGCGATCTCGATGGAGCTTTTGGAACCGAGCAATGCCCGTGGGATCTGGATACCATTGCAGATATTCAGAAGTTACCGGCATTGTTACAAAAGAGAGGCTACAACAACGATGACGTCCAAAACATTATGCACAGGAATTTTATGCGGTTTCTGCAAACGTATTTTAAATAGCCGAAAAGAAATGACCGATTTGATTTATCAACAGTTTTCAGAAATTGAATACTAAAACATGACAGGTAATCCGAGTCATTAATAAAAAACCTGACAGCAAAATTAATCGATGAAATGTTGATTAGAAATAAGAATCTAAAAAATGAAAGTAGTTTTTGGAATCATACTGATTGTTCTATTTGTCTTGCTTTCCCTCCTCCACTTCTACTGGTTTTTGGGTGGTAAAAAAGGACTTGAGAAAGCGCTGCCCACCGATAACAATGGTAATAAAGTATTTAATCCGGGGAAAATTGAAACGTCAATTGTTGGTTTTGGGTTATTGCTATTTGCGTCTTACTATTTTGTGAAAATTGGAGTATTAAAAATAGAATTACCGGAATTGTTACTGGATTACAGCGGTTGGGCTATTTCATCCATCTTCATTCTGCGCACAATCGGAGATTTTAAATACGTTGGTTTCTTCAAGAAAATTAAGCATACCGGATTCGGGGAATTTGACACTAAATATTTCTCGTTTTTAAGTTTAGTCATTGGAATACTCGGAGTATTCGTGGAGTTGATGTAACGTGAAAAAACTGATAAACGATCTTGAGTTGTTATAACCAATAGAATATTTGTATAATACACGCTCCTTTATTCTTTCCTTGAAGAACTCCTGTATATAAAGCTAGCAATGAATTTGGACCTCCGCTTGAAATCAGGAATTTTCTTCGCTATACAATGGTTTATGGTTATTTTAGGAAATATGCAAACCAATTGGTAAGAGTAATTTAAATCTCTTATGCATTTTGAGCGATGCACAATAAACAGGGCTAGGCGTCGGTTATTAATTAAGTCCCAGATGAGTAGACGCAGCCGATAAACCCGTGATCGAACATCAAAGAAACGTGAACGACAAACGACCGACTTTAAACCGCTACTCCAATTAAACATACATGATTAAAAAACCCTCATACGAAGCATTAGAAAAGCAAATAGAAGAACTCCGAAAAGGAAGCACAGAACGTCTGGAACAGCTGCTCAAAAATTCATTTGACATGATTGTGCTGTTAGATTGCAATGGTATTCAGCATTATGTAAGTGAATCGTGTGAGAAGATTCTTGGTTATCGTCCGGATGAATTAATCCAAATTCCGGTTATTGAGCAATTGATTCATCCCGAGGACCAGAAAAAAGTATTTCTTGCCTTTCAGGATATTGTTAAAAATTCGGCCAATGGAGGGACGCAGTACAGACACCGGCATAAAAACGGAGGTTGGGTTTATCTTGAGGCCTTTGGCTCCAATCAAATTGATAATCCACTCATTCAATCCGTCATCCTGAATGTACGTGATATTACGGAACGCAAAAATGCGGAAGATGCACTGATTGAGAGTAAAGCCCGTTTAAGCGAACTCAATGCCACCAAGGATCGTTTTTTCTCCATCATTGCCCACGATTTGAAGAGTCCGTTCAATGGCATTTCCGGATTCAGTGAACTTCTGGTCGAGCAATTGAACAGAAAGGATTATCAGGGAGCTGAAAAATTCGCCAATATCATCAATAAGTCATCGAAACAGGCCATGGATTTATTGACAAATCTATTGGAATGGGCACGTGCACAAACGGGCAGAATTGAATTTCATCCGGAATACATCGAACTGGTTACCTTAATTAATAAAGTCGCTGAATTATTTAATGATACAGCGCAACAAAAATCTATCTCCATTTTCAAAGACTTACCTCACAACACACCTGTTTTTGCGGATAAATACATGATCGACACCGTTTTGCGGAACCTGATATCAAATGGGCTAAAATTCACTCACCCTGGAGGCAAAATATGCATTAGCACCGAACAAAATGAGAATCAATTAACGGTATCGGTTGCCGATAATGGTGTTGGAATTGAAAAAGAAACCATCGGCAAACTGTTCCGGATTGAATACAGTTATTCAACAACAGGTACCGCCAGGGAATCCGGAACCGGTCTGGGATTATTGCTTTGCAAGGAATTTACCGAAATGCATGGGGGTAAGATATGGGTGGAATCTGAACCGGGAAAAGGCAGTGCATTTCGTTTTACGATACCACTCACTTAATGTTTGGTTATTTGCGACAACCGATACAATGGTAAATTGAGTACAAAATAAAGGAAAGTATTGGTCTCTGCCTTTGCATAAAAAAACTCCCCTGCCCGCCAACAGAGGAGTTTTTCAGTTTTACATTATCTAAAACATCGGCAACACAGGTTTGGTACCCATTATATTGTCAATCCGATCTTTGATTTCCGCTGTTAGCTTCGGATATACCTCCAGCGCTTTCAGGTTTTCTTCCAACTGTTCTTTTTTCGTGGCACCCAAAATAGCCGTAGTCACATTCGGATTACTGATAACCCAGGCAATCGATAACGTAGCCAGCGAAGTATCCAGTTCATCGGCTACTTTCTGTAGGTTCCGAACCCGCTCAATTTTGTTATCGTTCATGATGTTATTCTTCAGCCACTCCATGCGCTTGTCATCCAAACGCGAACCTTCCGGAATACCGTTGTTGTATTTTCCGGTTAAAAGACCAGACGCCAGCGGGCTCCAGATGGTCGTTCCAAGACCAAGATCCTTGAAAATAGTCAGGTAATCTTTTTCCAGTTTGGTCCGGTTGAAAAGATTATACTCTGGTTGCTCCATGGTCGGGCCAATAAGGCGATACTTTTCAGCCACCATAAAAGCCTCCATAATTTCGGCTGCACTCCATTCCGATGTTCCCCAATATAGAATTTTCCCTTGCTGAATGAGATGGTTCATGGTCCACACTACCTCTTCAATAGGTGTTTCCTTGTCGGGACGGTGACAGAAATAAAGATCGAGATAATCGGTTTGAAAACGCTGCAGCGCTTCGTTGCAGGCTTCTACCAAATGCTTGCGAGAGAGTCCCCGCTGGGTAGGTTTATTGTTTTCGCCATGAATGCCGAAAAAGACCTTGCTGGACACCACATATGAAGTACGGTCCCACTGCTTCTTTTTCAGGACACGTCCCATCATTTTTTCGCTTTCACCAAGGGCATATGCTTCGGCATTATCAAAAAAGTTAATACCATTATCATAAGCCAGTCCCATCAACATATCGGCTTTACTGTCATCGATTTGCTGATGAAAGGTTACCCAACTTCCCAGGGACAGGGTACTCAATTTTAATCCGGATTTTCCGAGTCTTCTATATTCCATTATGCTTTTATTTTGAATTTATCAGGTTCTCAACGAATTCTACCGGGAAAAACAAAGCGGTAGAGGAAAGGTTCAGCTAAATTATTTCTGTCTGGTTATAATGAAAACACCAATGTGCATAAAAAATCCCTGCCGGAGATAACCAACAGGGATTCTTTCTCTGATAGAAAGCCTATAATACTTTCGGCAGGTTATTCATAAAATACTGTGTGACCTGCACCTCGTACTCTTCCGGGGCCTTTTTCCAGTCCACATCGATGCGGACAACCGGCGACGAGAGTAATGATCCAATATCGTTTTTAGTAAGTGTTATGGAGCCGCTATAGTACGAAATATTATAATCGTTGAAGAAATGTTCCTTAAAATCGGGATTGTACTGAAATTTCAACTCCTGTCCGTTGGCCAATTGAAATGAGACACCTTTTACATCTTTCATGTAACCAAAATAGCGGTTGGCATCCCCAACAGCAGCAGCCCATTCCAAACGAATAGAAATTACACCTTTATCATTGATACATCCGGTACTACATCGCATCCGGCCCTTATCCTGTCCAAAAAAGCGGGCCAACTGGGGACTGGCAACATTGATAATTTGTTCTTTCAATGTCGAATCTACACGACTCGAGTCAATCTTCATCGCCCAGGAAGCGGGTGCTGGTGTTGCTACTGGTACTACAGAAGCCGGTGACTGAGCAGTTGGACCTGGGAGTGAATCGTTGACTACCTGTTCCTCATCATACTTCCAGGTCCCGTTAGGATACAAGAGTACCTTATTTCCTGAAGCGGTAGTTGCCCTTATTTGAGCCGAAACTTTGCCCGCCATCAGGAGCATCAACAGAAAAGCGATAACATAGAATATTCTCATGGCAATGTATTTCCGCCTAAATTACAAACTTTATCCGCTCGTGCTTCCACAAAAAGCAGATTACTTAGCGGCCAGGAGAGCCTTCAAATCCTCCACAAACGGCATGAGATGGTCAACGGTTACATGCTCCATTACCACAATTTTGTACCACCTTGGGTTGTTATGACTATCGGGAACCAAACCATATTTCTCCACCAATTCTGTTGGAATACTGGCTGCCCGCATGGTCACCAGGTTAGATGATGGATTCCGGTAAAATGGCACATTTAGTTCTTCGAGTTGCTGGCAAACCCATTCGGTCCGGTAATTCAGAATATGAATCTTCTCGAACCAACCATGTGGTCCGTATGTTTGTAAAATCATCCAAACGGCAATGGCATTGGCCCCCGAACGACTACCGATAATGGTAGCATCCATTCCCTGCACATATTGCGCTTCTTCAGTGGTCGCATACTTCATCCAGCCCTTCCTGATAATAAAAATACCTGTACCAAATGGTGCCTGCACCATTTTATGGGCATCCAGTGTAAACGACGTGATTTCCGGATTCAGGAAGGTCAGCTCTTCATCGGTAGTACTGAACGGATAGACAAAACCTCCATAAGCCCCGTCAATGTGAATTTTATACTCCACACCTGCCCTTTTCAATGCGTCAACGTAGGTACCAACCTGGTCAACCGAGCCAAACATAGTAGTCATCATATTCGAAACCACAATGAAATACCGGATACCAGATGTTTTTGCCTCTTTCAGCTTTTGGTCTAAAACTTCTTGTTGTATTTCGCGGGTGGTATCATCTACCGGCACGGAAATCACCGGAAGGTTCATGATGTTTCCGGCTTTCGGCATGGAATAATGTGAATCGGCCGAGCAAAGGATAGCTATCTCGTTATTTTTCGCCCCGCTTTCGCGAAGGAAGAAATTACGGTAAATCCAGATAGCCTGCATGTTTGCTTCGGTCCCACCCGATGCTACATAACCGTCATGAGCATTCGGTTCACCTTTCAGAATATCTTCCGCTACCAGAGCAATCAATTCCCGTTCAATTTGCTGCGTTCCGGCAAAGAACTGCTCTGAATCGCCTAGTGTGTGACATCCAATATGATTTGGATTGTGTACCATGGCCGACAAAAACGGCGCATCCTTCAGGTAAGTAGCGTCCTGGTTAAATACATTCTCGTCGAGGTGCGAAGCCGGAATTCCCAGCGTAGTTCTCTCTTTATAATTGATATTCCGGTTCAAAGCTCCAAATACCCGCTCTCTGATTTCATCTCCGGTTAACTTTCTCCAATAATGCATAGTCCAATTTTTATCCGGCCCAAAGATAAACAAGCCGGGAAGGAAGGTAAGTGACGGATGTCAGGTATCAAGGACAATGAAATCCGGAAAGGTTTGATTGATGACGAATATTTATTTTTTCAGCATTTTACCCGTTCGTAAATAATGATTGATGGCCTTCTCCCACCAAATCATGCTTTCCCGAAAACTGTCTTCGAATTGCGTTTTCAGCCATTCATTTTTCTCTTCATTTAACGCGGTATACTGATAGGTAATTGTCGTTGTGGTTGTACCGTCGTCCCTTCCCGTTAACCCAATATTGATTCGCACAACCTCTTCTTCCGGGGTAACGCGTACAAACTCGATTTTGTAATTTAACTTGTCATAGACGGTTACATACCAGATAGTATTGTGTTTACCATGATGTGGCGTTGAAAAAACACAGCCTTCCTCTATTAATCCGGACACGGAATAAATCATGGTATAATCCCATCCATCAAGCCAGCTCTTCTCTCTCACCGGACACAATAGCGGAAAAACCACTTCCGGCGCTGCCTGATTGACTTGTTGATATGTTTTGGATACCTGAATTCCCTTAAATTCCATTGTTCTTTGTATTACTATTTCAGTTAAGCAAATATCAACGGGTGAAAACCACTTCCATGATCAATTCGTAACCTCCGCCAATGGCTGGATATTGCATTTTCAGGATGACTTTGTCCGGGCTTTCCAGTGTGAACGTTTGTACCAGTAGTGAATCGTGCCAGTTCATGGCCAGAGTATTATCATCGATAAATTCACAGGTGGCGCTCATGAAGTTTCCTGAGTTTTCGAACCACCAGTAGCGATAAATCTCTGCCTTTTCGTCCCATGCAAATATGCCTTTTGCTTCGCCTCCGGAGGCGGTTGCATAGTCAAAAATCACGTAGCGGCTGTTCATCTCCTTGGTAAACTTACCGTTTCCTGAATCGGTTCCGGCCGAACTCAGGCTACTTTCCGGAATATGGTAAGTCAAATTCCATTCTCCCAGTAAAAAATCAAATCGGTTCATCATTCGCGCAGGCATATGGGGCTGTTATTAGGTAAGACATTCAATAACAAGTAATCAAGTTAGGCAATTTTTGGCCAATCTCCACTCCTGCAACACCAATTAACCAATCTGTAATACATGAAAACAAGTCCATTTACCCAAACCTGGCAATGTTCCGATCTTTCTTCAATTCGATCCTTCTTAGCGAAGAGAGCGTTGAACTGCCTGACGGGTGCTCTGCATAAATCACGGAGTTCTCTGCACGAATCACCATGTAGTTTGTATGATGCTCGGAGTCGTTTGTTTTGATCGCTGAGTACTTTGAATTAAACCCCGAGTAGTTTGCATGATTCCCGACTGACATTGAAGCAGTTCGCACTGTCATTGAGGCAGTCTGCGAGACCATTGCATAAACCGCGGGGTAGTTTGCACGACCTCGGTTCATCTCCGCACCAGTAAATACGGGTATTTACGCATCCCAATCATCGGTTCAGATGGTCCACAACAAACCAATGTAGGAGCTCATAATGCTTGTATTCGTTAAACTGTGTCCCAGGGAAAACAGAAGATGTGTTTTCGGACTAAAATTCACCGACCCGCCTAAATCAAAGCCAGTCGTCGATTGACTGTCGACCGTATCGGCCGATTGAAAATAAAGTTCTCCGCCCATGGTCACAACATTCGAGAAATCATATTGCATTTCCCATCCGGCAAAAACGGAATTCTCGTTGTTTTTGCCAGGATTGATTAAATAACCGACTCCTCCGTATGTAGTAATTTTATTCCACGATTTCTGGGCCCAAACCGGAAGAAATGTTTTCACTTTCCCGTCACTAAATGCACTGTTCTTGATGGTGGGAACCTCTACAATCGGGAAAACACCAATTTGCGGCCGATTCTTTGTTTCCTTCAAAAAACAATATTTCACCCCCAGTTCGGTATCTGCATAACCAATTTGCGTTGGTTGATGAGGTTCCGTTGCATAATTCAGAGGAACCAGCAAATGAACTTGCATGTGAGGTACAAGACCGTAATTTACCTCAAAATGAGGAAGTGTTCCGGACCAGGATTTAGACTCGTATGTGCTAACAGAAGAAACATAATATTCCCAGTGTTTAAACGAAACCGGCTCAGGATCGTCTGTTTTAAAGGGAGGACCGGCATAAACCTGCAAACTTCCCAGAAACATCAAAACACCAGTACCGATGACATACCTCTTAACTTTTCCTTTCATAATGCTCATTTACAAATTCGCACCTAAAATCATCTATATACCAATACACTACACGGATTTCAACGACAATAATTTTACATCAATTTCCCTTAAAGGACACGCTTAAAAGCACGGGAAACAGACCTTTACTTTTATGCAGCCAATCAGATTTTTGTTTCAAAAACGACTCTCTTTGTTTTCCAGCCGGGAATTCTGCTGCAAAATAATCGACGATTACCACTACTCCTGTGTTAGGTCTGTGATCTGAAGATCTAAAACTAATTCTTTAGTTATTAAATAAGACTTGTTTGTCCTGCATTATAACATTCCGTTATCGCACATAACAAATAACGATTTGCTTTCCTAACCATCAAACCTTTATTTTACCTGTGAATTCAAAAGGAAATGCATCCCTTTCGGGAGATTGTAAGCATCCTCTAACCAACCCTGTGATTAAATCATCTTGCAAATTAATCGGTCGTCCGGTGATGACCCATGTTTAATTTTTTAAATTCGAAAAAGATGAACAGAAGAATGACTCGTGGAATAAAGGAGGTGAATCCAGCCGAAGCGTATGAAAAAATTCGAAACGGGGCCGTACTGTTGGATGTGCGGGAGCGACAGGAACTAGCACAGGAAGCATTCGATGTAGAGAATCTATTGAATATTCCGTTAAGTGAATTTGGCCACAGGCTGAACGAAATTCCCCGGGATATAGAAGTAATTATTGGCTGCCACAGTGGCTCGAGAAGTTTTCAGGTAACCACATATTTAACCGGACAGGGATACGACAATGTTATTAACCTGATGTACGGTATTGACAATTGGGTCGAATGCGGACTTCCCGTTAAATATGAGCAAGCCGTAAAATAGTTTTCCGAAATCCTGATGGCGTGAATACATCAATTGCCCTAAGATATTAACCATGATTTTACCGTATGTCTATGCCCTTTTAAGCGGATTGTTTTCAGGTGGTGCTTTGGGAATGACCGGAGGCGGTGGTTCCATTTTAGCCGTTCCGCTATTGGTTTATTGGGTGGGTCAGGATGTGCATTTAGCCATCGGGACTTCATTGATTGCCGTGGGTGCAACATCACTCATCTCTTCGGTGAGTTATATGAGGCAGTCACTGGTAAAATTTCGGATAGCATTTTTGATGGCAGCGCCGGGCCTGTTAAGCACATACCTGGGTGCCCTGCTCAATAAGCAGATTAAAGGGCCGGTTCTATTGCTCTTCTTCGCTCTGCTAATGATCTTCATCGGCTATCTGATGACCCGAAAAAAATCTCAGACTGCCGATGACACAACGGAAGCTCAAACCATTCAATACGGAAGAATTATCATACTGGGTTTTCTCACCGGATTTGCCAGCGGCTTTTTTGGCGTTGGTGGAGGTTTCCTGTTAGTACCGGCACTCTTTTTAGGGGCTCGTCTTAAAATGAAAGAGGCCATTGCCACTTCTCTTTTCATCATTTTTCTGTTTGGCACCTTCGGGTTGGCCAGCTACATTATTCAAGGCCGGGAAATCAATCTGATGATAAGTGCCGTATTTGTCATTGGAGGTTCACTCGGTGGTATCATTGGAGCCTGGTACGCCAAACGCCTCAATCAGGCACGACTTCGCTACATCTTTTCCATCTTCATTATCCTTATCGGGATAGTCATCTTTACCCAAAACCTGCTCAGTCTTTTATGATCCGGTTGACCGGAGTAAACATCTCTCCCATTTTCTCCTGATTTCCTCTCTGTGCTTTGCCCGAAAAGTCTTATTTTGACAGGCAAAACTAACGACCTTTGGAACACTCACTCATCGTCAAACGCGGAGAAGAAACAGTTTTCACCAGTAACGAACACTGGCTGCACCCGCTTTTTGAACTCGAAGACTATCTGAAAGGAAAAAACATACCACCTTCGGAACTTTTCGCACACGATAAAATTGCGGGAAAGGCAGCTGCCTGCTTAATGGTGAGGTTGGGCATTACCCATTGTCGTGTCGAACTACTTAGTGAACGAGCCATCCCGGTTTTCGAGGCACATGGCGTTCAATTTTCCTACGGTGAATTGGTGGAACATATACAGTGCCGCACCGAAGATCTGATTACTGATGCCATGAGCATCGACGATGCCTACCTTTTTTTGCGAAAACGTGCCGGACGTGTCCAGGGTTTACCCGTAAAAATTGAGAACCTGACGGTTGATATTGGCCGAAAAAACATTCTGGAGGATCTTAGTTTGGAACTTGGCCGGGGCGAACAGCTAGTTATTCATGGTGCCAATGGTACCGGAAAAACCACATTGCTGCGAACAATTCTCGGTTTTGTTCAGCCGGTTCAGGGAACCATCCGGATTGGAGACATCAATGTCGGGAGCAATGAATGGCGACAAAACCGCAGCCTGGTAGGCTATGTTCATCAGGAAAATGTGAAGAATACCTTCCCGGTTTCGGCAGAAGAGGTAGCAGCCATCGGACTCAGCGAACGAAAACTGTCATCAAAAGAAATTACATACAGAGTAGAAGTAGCCATGCGGCGAACCGGCTGTTTTCATTTGGCAAAACAATCATATCACAGTTTGTCCGGCGGAGAGAAACAACGTGTTTCCCTCGCTCGCTGTCTGTGTCAGAATGCGCGTGTACTGCTGTTTGACGAGCCTACGTCATTTCTCGATTCAGGCGGAAAAGAAGACTTGTTGGAACTTCTGAACGAACTCGGTTCGACCGAAGCACCAACGATGATCCTGGTTTCACACGAAACATCCTGGCTTGATCAACTGAACTGGCCGCGAAAGGAACTCAAAGGAGGACGGCTATGTTAGAGATGCTCTCCCTCGCTCCCATCCTGAAAGGCTTACTGGTATTGGCTTTCGCCGGATTTACCTTCCCGGTAACGGGTGTTTACCTGCTGCGCATGAACCTGCTTCCATTGCGCTTCATGCTCATGCACGGCGCGATTTTGGGCGGAGCTATCGCACTGGCCATGCAGTACAACCCATTCTGGACCACGATGCTGGTCAACCTGCTAATGGTGTTGTTAATGACCAAAACCTCACGCTCTATGCAGGTCGATACCGGGCAAATCAGCATGTTCATGATGGTCATCTCCATTTCGTTGGCTTTCATTTTCATTTATAAATTCAATGTTCCCGCACAGGATACACTTTCGTTGCTTTGGGGAAGTTTGTTCGCCCTCAGCTGGCAAGAAGTGTTTGGTGTATTGGGCTTTTCAGGCCTTTTACTGGCTTTTCAGTTCCGTTACCGGAGAAAGCTCCGGGCGGTGTTTTTCGATCGCGAAATCGCCTTCTCTTCCGGTGTAAACGAGGGACGATTGTACTACACCATCATCCTGCTGACAGCCATTACCGTAGCTGCTGCCATGAAACTTATCGGCGCACTCTTGCTCGATGCTTTGCTGTTGTTGCCTGCACTCATTGCATCGCTTCACGCAAAAAGTTTGCGGGGCGTTATCATCTGGTCATGCGTTTGGGGCGGCATCTTTTCCCTTTCGGGATTTTTTCTCTCCCTGGCAGTGGACATTCCCGCCAGCTCAGGCGTTGCATTGATGGCTTCTGTTGTTTTTCTTATTATTTACCTGAACCACAAACGGTTCAAATCTTAAAAATCCATTTTCATGAAAATAACTTCACGAACAAAAGTTTTACTGTTCAGTAATTTCATCCTGTTTTTATTGATGAGTTTGCCCTTTTCCGCGAAAGCGCAAAATGTGGTCGCCACCAATGCCTGGACCGCAGCTTTCGCCAAAGCAGCCGGAGCAGAAAATGTTACCGTACTGGCTCCATTTGAAATGCAACATCCCACCGAATACGAATTACGTCCGGGCGATATTCCACGCGTGATGAAAGCCGACCTGATTGTCTTTGCCGGCTATGAAACGATGATTGACAAGATGCGAAAAGGATTACATGTCGATGAGAGCAAAATGCTGCAAATCGATACACGTTATGATTTACCAACCATTCGGAAATCCATCATGAAAATTGCTGAAAGGCTGGGAACAACAGAACAAGCGGAAGCCAATCTTAAACAGATTGAATCGGTTATTAACCAGGCGAAGGATACGCTGAAAAACGACGGAATGCTGAACAAACCAGTGTTGGTTCACTTTTTTCAACAACCGTTGGCCAAAGAGCTTGGATTGAAGGTCGCCGGTGTTTTTGGCCCGGCACCACCCGAAGCCCGCCAGATTACTGATATGTCGAAAACCAATGCTGTTCTAATCATCGATAATGCGCATAATCCGGTTGGGAAACCATTGCAGGAAGTGCTTCCCAACGCACGGCTTGTTTCGCTGTTGAACTTCCCCGGAATGCACCATACAAAAACCCTTTTGGACGTTATTCGCTATAATGTGCAGCAATTAACACAGGTGTCTTCTGTCGTGAAAAACTAAACTGTTGATCAAGGCATCAGAAACAATTTGGGCACAACCCCAAAAATTAAAATCGGATTTCTGCCTGAAAATTCTATTTTTGAGAAAAACTGAAAACTAAACTAGTATATGTTAAATATGAAGAAATCACTGAGTATTCTTTTTACGCTTTTTCTGGTCAACCTGGCGGCCACCGTTTTTGCGCAGGACGTTACCGGCGTTTGGACCACCATTGACGATAAGACCGGCAAACCCAAATCTGAAGTCAAAATTTATGTTCAGGATGGTAAACTGTACGGCAAAATCATCAAATTATTCCGGGAAGACCCAAATGCCGATCCGCTTTGCGACAAATGCAAAGGAAATCTGCACAATCAACATATTCTGGGAATGCAAATCATTAATGGATTGACCCAAAACGATGATGGACAATGGGTTGGCGATGATGGCATCATGGATCCCGAAAACGGGAAATTCTATGATGTAAAACTCTGGCGTGAAGGCAACGTGCTCAGAGTGCGCGGTTACATTGGATTTTTGTACCGGACGCAGGAATGGGAAAAGAGTTGAAAATAGTCACCGTTTAGACGGTATTCTGAATAAAAAAAGCCCCGGCTCACAAATCGTGAAGTCGGGGTTCTATTTTTTAGTACTTGGAGTACGATTATTAAGATTATGCAGCTGCCAGTTTATTTGATTTAGGCTGAAAAGAGTGCCCGATACCACTTTTGTCGAGCAACCACACAATTACAATTCCCCAAACAAAGTTGGAAGACGCTGTTTCGATAAAATGAGCCAGTCGTACTTCGGGAACCATCAAAACATTGGGCAACAAATGTTGCGCATTCATTAACAAGGCAAAGAGCAAACCAACCATCAGGGCTTTTATCCACATGTCACTTTTCATGGCCTGCATAACAGGAATAGCAATGGCAATCCAAACCAGTCCGCGAACAATCTGCAAAAGGTGCAATTCCGAAAAAAGGAATGCTCCAAGTTGAGCGAGAAAGTTTGGCTGCGCTTCTATTCCGTCATACAAAGCTCTGACTTCCGGCACCCGCCAGGCAATAAAGTAGCCGGCCAATTGATACAAAAACGGATATACCACCACACTTAGCAATGCAATGTCTAACCAGAACATTTTTCCCGGCACAAACCGTTCCGATTCGATCGCTGTCTCCTTCTTCCAATAGCCGGTAATAAGAACGGCCAAAGGACTCCAAATGGCAGCAAGAATAACGCCCGTAAACATCATTGACCAGGCAAGATTTTCCGGCATTTTCAAATATTCACCAAAGAAAATAGCCTCGACAGCACTCAGGGCAAACTGGATGACAAATATTTCGAGAGCAAGCAATCCCGCCAGTTTCCATCTCCGCCAGTTAGAATAATACATCAATGCATACAAAAGGGCGGTATGAATGAGACAAACAGCTGTCATGCGCATTAATAATTGTCCAGCATCTACATCCGGAGAATTCAATTCAAATGGAAATAATTGACTTCCAATTCCTAAACTGATGCTCCAGATTATTTGCATCAAAATAGTCAATAGCAATAGTTTAGCTATCGCTACAGAAGTTGTCTTCATGGGTTACAAGTTTGATTTGTTAATTGGTTATTATTCAGAATTATCAGAAAGATTCTTTTCAATTTTTTGAATTACTGCCAAAGTATGGTCAAGCTCTTCATCTGTCAGGTTTCCGAGAGTCTGCACATATACCTCACCGGAAAGCATAACTAATTGATCCTGCAGATTTCTCCCCCGATCAGTCAAAAAGATACGCTTGGCCCGCTTGTCATCCATATTTTCCAAACGCCTGATAAGATCATGTTTGATCATATTGCTGACGACACGCGAAATGGTAGTCTTATCGCGCTGGCTTCTGTCAGCCAATTCTTTAATGCTAATTCCCTCGTTGTACCAAAGTATGGTCAACAATGAAAACTGCTCAGGCGTAATGTCCAAATTTTCTTTACGGAAGACATTCTCAACATGCTGGTGAACTTTTCTGGCTATCGTTCCCAACTGGAATATCAGGTTGTCATCCAATGATTTTGGAATTCTCATAATTCTTTAGATGTATATGCAACTAAATTACAACATCTGATTGATAAAAGCAATAGCAGACAAGAAAAATCCAGCTTCAGGACTGTGGGACAGGCCAAAGCTGGATTCGAGCATTGATTGAGAGAGGGAAATATCTATTCCCTGTTTCGGGCCAGAAAAAAAAGTGCAATGGGCCGGTAAGCCGCATGGGCAAACTTGGAAAAGGCAAACAAAATCACCAGTTCCATCGAAACAATAGTGTGCACCATGAAAACAACCTGGCTAAGTGTTTCGCTCAGGTTGAATGAAACCGCTACCTCCATCCAAAAACCAGTTAAACCAGCCAGCCAAAGGAAAAACAGAAACATCCAGTCTGCCAGCTTGGTAGCCTGATAAGTTTTTGTGGGTTTGGTAATTCGATAGTACATAGCCAGTGACGTTCCATAAATCAGTAAAAGTCCTGAAACTGTACCCAGAATACGTGAAGGCAACCAAATAGTAGTAGCCGGGTCCTTAAATAAAAAGTCAAGAATGGTGGCGAACAGAAGGCCGATAAAGCCCCACATAATTGACCAGTGTACAAACCACGGACGAACAAGGTTTGGTTTGGTACTCCAGTATTCTCCCTCATCGGTTGAACATTTTTGGTAGCGTCCCATGGTTCCAATCTCGGTCAATACTTCACCAATCGATTGAAAAACTGATTTTTTGGTTTTATTTGAGTCTGCATTTTGTTTATGATTCAGTCTCTTACTCATACTGACAATGCCTAAAAGAGCTGTTAATCCGGTAAAGGAAAAAACGATAAGCCCAAGAAGGTGAATTACTGCATAAGGCATCCAGCTGAAAATCCAGCGCGAAACAGCGAATTCCGGTTTCAGCGTAAGCAGGAAAAAACCAAGAACAGCAGCCAAAACGAGGGTTAGCAGGATGGAAAAAGGATTGCTTTTAAAAATGAGCCTTGTAATGCCCGATGGCTCATAGTGTGCAATAGCATAGCGACGCAGACCTGCCATCAATTCACCCGGATCGGCCTGACGCGGACAGGTTGCTGAACAATCGCCGCAGTGGTAGCACATCCAGAGTTCTTTGCTGCTCAGAATTTCTTCCTTCATTCCCAGCATACTGTAGCGAATCATCATTCTTGGAAAGCTGGCATTCTCTTCCGTCAGACTACAAACGGCTGTACAATTACCACAGTTGTAGCAGGCGCTGAAATCGACCGCTCCATACTTTGCTATATCTTTTGCCAGTTTAGGATCTACCTTTGACATAACTACTTAGTTCTTTTGATTCAAGTGATAGTAAAAATACTCGTCCATGTCATCGATTTCGCCGGTCACCAAATCGCCATACTTCCGCATCGACATCACATAATAGGTTGCTTCATGGGCGGGAAGTTCCGTCGCGCGGGCAATTTCAGGAATGGTTTTCGGTCCCTCCTTTAATGCCTCCGAGATCAACTTCTTCATTTTATTGTAATGCTTGATATTGGCTTTCACCTCCTCCGAAACCGTCCGCTTTTCCTTCATGACCTTGACGGTACGTTGTTTTTCTCCTGCCATCTTTCCGATTGTTATACAGTTTACAATTCGACGTTAATAATCACTTTCCGTGAGGGCATCAATCATACCTTCAATTTCGGAGTTGGTATAACCGGAAAGCTCAATGGCATCGGTCGGACAAACCGGCAGACACATACCACATCCTTTACAGTTCGATTCAATAACCTTTGCCACTTTTTTCCCGTTATCTTCCACAAATTCGAAAGCACCGAACGGACAAGCAGCCGAGCAACTGTCGCATGCCTCGCATTTAGCAGGGTCAACCTTCGCCATGATGGGTTCCAGGGTGATTTCTTCACGTTTCAACAGCGAATATGTCTTAGCTGCAGCAGCAAGTGACGATTTAACTGACTCAGTAATGTTCTTCGGTCCCTGACAAACTCCGGCAATAAACACACCATCGATGGTGGTTTCCACCGGGCGTAGCTTCGGGTGAATTTCGTTGTAGAACTTGTCCCGTCCACGGGGAATCTTCAGCGTTTCGCCAATGGCATTGTCGTTCCGTGGTACCATTCCGGTTACTAAAACGACTAAATCGGGTTCAATCTCCAGCTCTTTTCCGGCTGTCAGAATATCATTTACCTTAATGACCGTATTCTTTCCATTACGGGAAACCTCCGGGAACGTATCTTCATTGAACTGAATATAGATATCGCCGTTTTTCGATGATTTTTCGTA
>ENA-ORXD01001761-ORXD01001761.1-sediment-metagenome-genome-assembly--contig:-NODE-1761-length-16474-cov-9.344392_pt1 | contig 16474 bp, 15 predicted proteins | sample MGYA00237862_ERZ511471 | MGnify/ENA metagenome assembly ERZ511471
GCCTGGCCCGCCTGGAGGACCGGGCGGTGCTCTCCCTGCACCGGCGGCGGACCGATTACCCGGAGATCTACCGGGGGTTGAACGCCATCAGCGACCCGGACGATATCGAGGTGGTGCTCGATGCCCATGACCTTGCGCTGTGTGTGCCCGGGCTGGTGCTGTGGACCGGGGACCTGGGCCATATCGTGCTGAACCGGGGGCGGGTGCTGGACCTGACCGGGCTTGATGATGTGCGGTTCCTCGGGGATGCACACCGTTGATTCGGGCGGCGAATGCGAGGAAGAGACGTTATCCGATCGTCCTGATCTTCTCCTTCAGTTCTGATGCGAACGCCGCCATCTCACCCAGGTCCTTGAACCCGGTGAGGACCACCTTCCCGGACGAGAAGATCAGGGCGGTGCCCCGCTCCCCCCGGTAGATCACGCCCGGGAACTGCTCGGGTTCGTACTCGATGCGCTCCATCTGGAGGGCGACGACGAGTTTTGTTAGCGGGATCTCGACCTGAAAATCCTCCATGCCGACGATGTTCTGGACTCGCGGCGGCGAGACGAGGGAGGGGTCGATGATCGGGGAGAGGAGGGCGAGGAGCTCTTTGAATGATGTATCTACCTCTTCCAGGGCCTTTTGGCCGTAGATGATATATTTCCCGCTCCGGTAGACGGTGGCCTTGCCGGCGGTGAGGAGGAGGTAGGCGCCGTGGTAGCGCTCGGGGTCGTAGGCGTACCTCCCGGCCGTGAGTTCGGGCAACCTCTGGAAGGGGACGGGCTGGCGGAGGTCGCCTGAACAGACGATGTTGACGATCTTCATGCGAGAAAAGAGAATGAACCCTATTCCCTCAGATACTTTCCGCCGACCGGAACGAAGCGGTCGGGTTTCTGGACGGTTTTGTACCGGTGGATTCCCTCGAGTTCGAGGGCCATCCAGGCCTTCTTCTTTCCCTCCCTCTTCCTGACCCGGACGCCCTGCCAGCGCTCCTGGTTCCGGACATAGGCCTCTGCTTCCTCCCGCGTGAGGAAAACCGCGTCGCCGAAGGTCTCGAAGAAGGTGAGGGGGTCGTCGGTGATGATGACCCGCTTGATCCTGGCCTCGCCGACATAGCCAGTCTCCTCGTGGGACTGGTAGAAGACGAGTCGCATGCCGGGCTTGAGTTCCTTGAAGACGGTGGCCGGTTTGATGAAGACGGTTTTGCCGCCGTCGAAGAAGCGGGTCATGTAGGGTTTTGGGATGGGGAAGGTGACGCCGGTGATCGTGGTCATATGGTTCCCTCTTTCTCGGGCCGGCTAGATTAACCGGTTTTCCGCAGTAAAAGTTCGGGAGGGTCAGGAATTACCTCACAACCCCCGAGAAATCAGTCACCGATGTAAGTGGGGTACACTCTTATAGCGTAAAAGATACACAAAATTACACCGCCAGTGACATTATATTGGCCTCGTTAATAATTTCAAGAATTGATCGTCTTACTGTGGAAACTGAGACACCAAAGTAAATGCAATTAGAAACCTATACTATATTATGGGTTTTAGTTAAATTTAATGACTCGAATACTCTTTGTTCTGCTCTTCATCATCTCCACATGTGCCTTAGTATTAGTTGGGGGATGCTTGGAACACTGCCCCCCCGCAGAAAATATTGATGTTGGTATACTTTCCGTTGAAAAGACTACAGGACTAACCGGATTTAAATATGATGTTTACCTCGTCGTAAAAAATCATGGTAATAATGTCGCAGAAAACATCATTGTTCTAGTTACTATGGATTCTAGATCCTCCTATGAGGATATTATAAATGCAACTGTTGAGATTGAACTAATTAATCCACAAGAATCAGAAGAAAGAGTTGTTACATTTCATAGTATCCTAAACAACCTTAACAAAAATAACTTCTTCGTGACTGCTTATCAACAAGAGTTATTATGTTGCATAGATACCTGATTTTATTCTAATCAAACAATTTATTCAAAAAGTCTGGGTTTAAAGGGTATTAGGGCTATTTCTATAACTCCGCTCTGTAACCCTCCCCAGACATACCAATGCCTGAAGCGAAAGTCTCCAGCGTTGAGGCGTCTATATAAACTTACAAGATCTGATCCTTGAATCATTAAGTATAAATTAAAAGTGGCTTTCCGCAGTAAAAGTTCAGGGGTCCGGAATTCCCTCACAAACCCCGTGAAATCAGTCACCAATGTAAGTGGGGTACACTCTTATACTGTAAAGATACACAAAATTACACCGCCAGTGACATTATATTGGCCTCGTTAATAATTTCAAGAATTGATCGTCTTACTGCGGAAACTGGCATTAAGGTTATGTATCTGTGAGGGGAGCGGGGGCTCAGTTCTCCTCATAACTCCGTACGATCAGGGGGCGGGCCCGCTCCAGGTCGGCGTCTGAGCGGATGACGATCTCCAGGTCGCCGGTCCCCCAGTGACCGATGTTCCTCACGTCCCGCGTGAACCCCTCCTCGAGGGTGACGGTGTCGGGGTCGAGGCGGAGGTAGAGGAGGAGCAGACCGGACTGCGGGCGTATCTCGACACTGGTGAAGTTTTTGATCCGCCTGAAGGCCGCATAGAATTTGGTGATCTTCACCTGGACGTCGTCGCCGAGGGCGAGGCAGAACGCCTTGACGGCTTCGTAGCGGTCCTGCAGATCGGTTTCAGAGAGGGCGAGGGCGTCGCTGAAGGTCTTTCCCCCTGATTTTCTGCCCGGGGAGGAGGGTGGAGGGGCGGCGGTGTCGCCGTTCTGCGAGGTGACGTTCACCAGGTCGAGGAGAAGGAGGGAACGGTCGAACTGGCGGTAGCGGATCAGCTCCACGTTCCGGTTGATCTGCTGGACGGCGTGGACGTCGTATTTCGTGAAGTCGCCGGCGATGCAGAGGAGCCTCGGCCCGGACCAGTCGATGACCTCGTCGGCCCTCGTGCCGAGTTTTTTCAGGTAGAGGAGTTCGAACTCGGCCTTGTGGTCGAGGAGCCAGTCGAGGTAGTAGAGCCCCTGGTTGATGACGTTCTCGTTGAGGGCCCGCTTGTATTCGATGATGACCGGGAAGCCGTTTTCGTCGATGCCGAGGGTGTCGATCCGGCCGCCGTGCGTCTTTCCGGTGGCATATTCGCTGGCCAGGAAGGAGACGCCGAGGAGGGGTTCGAGGTTCTGCTCCATGTAGGTCTGGAGGGACTTTTCCAGGGCGACGGAGGTGCCTTTGAGTTCCTCTGCCTGCGGGCCGTCGATGCGGAAGATGCGGATGTCGCCCATCTGATCAGTCCCGCGGGGTCTCTGCCGCCTTCATGATATACGCGTGGTCCTCCTCCGGGATCGTCCGCATCGCCTGGCCCCTGATATGTCCTGACCACTGCTTTTTGTTGGTGATGAATTGCAGCTTCGGGATCAGGGGCTTGAACTCGACCGGCGGGTCGAAGACCTGGACCGTCTTCAGTTTGATCCGCAGGGGGAAGACCTCGGCCCCGAGTTTCGGGGGTGCGGTGAAGATCGGCTTCGCGTCCTCATAGACCTCTGAGGTGATCTCGAAACACCCGGTGATCGCTGGCGGGAGCGTGGTGTCCTTGTCGATCACCTGCTGCCCGACATAGACGAGGAGGGTGTCGCTTGGGTGGGTCTTGCTGATCTGGTTGATGGCGCGCTTCGGGACGCCCCAGAGGTGTTTTTTGACGGTGATGTCGGCGTTTGTGCGGTTGGATATGGCGAGCCAGCGGGTCATTGAACGAAGTTTGCACTTATCTTTTATTTGACCCTGTGCCCTGGTCCTGGATCTCACTCCCACAGCCGAAACACATATAAGGCATTAGACATAATGTGCTATTGTCCAATGTTTATAGTATGCTATAAACATTGAATGCCGAGACACTACAAATTACGGAGATGTCCCATGACAACATCGACGCTCAAAGCAGTCATCAAAGAAGCAGTTCGGGGGGTGCCCTCCCGTGTGCCGCAGGAAGAGTCGACAGATCTGGTCGCCGTCATCAACATAAAAGACCTGGTTGATGGTGCGATCGACACCAGTTCTCTGGAAGAACGCGAGGTATCTGCTACTCAGAAAAAAGAGGAGAAAACAGTACGGACCGGCGATGTCGTCGTTACCATTCGCGGAACCCAGTTCAGGGCTGCAGTCGTCGATTCTCGGGCCGAAGGCACGTTCGCCTCAGCAAATCTGGCTGTCCTCAGAGTGGACGGGTCTAAAATGCGTCCCGAGATCCTTGCGGCATATCTCAACAGCCCGCACGGCCAGCACCAGTTGACATCGAAGGCCAGAGGAGCGACCATGCCTTCGATTGCAATGAAAGATCTCCTGTCCATCACGGTTCCTCTTCTCCCTCTGAAGAAACAGGATCAGATGAAGGAATACCTTGTGGCCACGGCTGACTACCTCGCAACACTGCGGCGTGAGGAGGAACAGGTTGCCCAAATCAGGGACCATCTGATAATTCGGTATTGTGGGGTATCGCCATGAGCGCAGATCTCGATCCTGTGATGAAGGAGATCTGGCATACTTTTAGCGAGATCCGGGAATTTTTTCGACTCCGGGAAGCGCAGGCCCACCTCCTTGGGATTATGGGACTCAAACGCCTCTCTGAGGAAAATGATGACCACATCGTCCGATGGCATGCCCTCGTGGCAGACCCCTACGATGTCGGGGAGAAGTTGAACAGGGCATTGAAGGAGGTCGAAAACGCATATCCAGAGTACCGCGGATGTTTTGAGGGGCTGGACTATACCTTTCATTCTGTTACTGACCGGCGGCAGAGTGACCGGCTCTGGCTGCCGGTGATCAATGCCGTCTCCCGGATCTCCTTTAAGGATCTTGTCAGGGACGACCCGAGAGCGCTGTCGAGTCTCTGTATGCAGATCAACGATCAGGTGTCCCTTGCAGAACGTAAAAGAGGCGAGTTCGACATCCCCGAGAATGTTGCGGGTCTGATTTTGACGCTTCTCCGGCCGAAGGAGGGCCAGAGTTTCTATGATCCCTTCTGTACCAGCGGGGCAACCCTGCTCAGAGGGATCGCAGATATGCAATCGGAGGAAGCAGATGGTTGGTTGTCCCTCTATGCAGAGACCATGTCCAGGGAGGCGGCCCGCTTGATCCGGCTGAATCTGTTCTGTGCTGGCGCGCCTTATGTACAGGTTGCATGCGGGGATGTGATCCAGAATCCCGGATTTGTCAATGGGAGATATCTCCAGACCTTCGACCGCATCGCCTGTTTCATTCCTTGGGGTGTTCAGAACTGGGGGGAAACGACTGCACGCCATGATCCCTATGGGCGGTTCATCTATGGGATCCCACCCCGGAGCCAGGGGGACTTTGCCTACCTGCAGCACTGCATCGCCTCGCTCTCTGACGATGGCGTGCTTGTGGCCGGTGTGACGCCGTCGATGCTCTTCAAGGAGAGGACCGAGGGGGAGATCAGGCGGCGGATTGTCGAGGACGATCTGATCGAGGCTGTGATCAGTCTTCCACAAAAAATCATCCCGCAGACGGGGATCCCGTTTTATCTGCTGGTGATCCGCCGGAATAAGCCGGAGGAGCGGTGCGGAAAGATCCTGTTTGTGGATGCCTCAAAGGATTATATGCCGGGCCGTTCGCGGAACACGCTTCGAAAAGAGGACATCGACGCAATTGAAAAGGTATATTATGCCTTTGAAGAAATAGAAGGGTTTAGCGCAGTATGTTCGGTTAAAACCATCGCAGAACACGATTTCATTCTTGAGGTTGCCGACTACGTGGCCCAACCGCAGATGCTGGAGACAGATCATGCTTCGTTCGATCTTGAGGCAGCACTGGCAGAACTCACGGACCTGCAGGGCGAGCGGTGCAGGCAGTATGACCGGATGATCACAACACTTACCGATCTTATGGAACACGGAGGGATGGATTAATGGCGAAGAAGAACGGCAGCACAACGGCAACGCACGCTGAAATGGCGAACTTTATCTGGAATATCTGCAATTTGCTCAGGGGACCGTATAAGCGCAACGAGTACAGGAAAGTTATCCTGCCCCTCACGGTGCTACGGCGCTTCGACTGTCTACTTGCACCCACCAAAGAGGAGGTCCTTGCGGAGTATGCCAGGATCAAGGAGAAACCCGAGAGCGTCATTCGCAGCAAACTCCAGAAGATCACAGGTCTGCCATTTTATAATCTGTCCAGATTGACCTTCCACACGTTGCTCGATGATCCCGAGAATCTTGCACTGAACCTGAACGGTTATATCAACGGTTTCTCTCCCAACGTCCGTCCCATTATGGAGAAGTTTGCGTTCGGTCAGGAGATCGCGAAGATGGCCGAGAAGGATCGGCTCTATCAGGTGATCAAGGAGTTTGATACGGTCAATCTCTCCCCTGATCATGTGGACAATATCCAGATGGGGTATATCTTCGAGGAACTGATCAGGATCGGATCCGAACAGTCGAACGAGGAGGCCGGGGAGCACTTCACCCCGCGTGAGGTGATCAAGCTGATGGTGAACCTCCTGCTCTCACCTGAGGAGGATCTGGCCCGAAGTCATGTAGTGAAGACGATCTACGATCCGGCCTGCGGGACCGGGGGGATGCTCTCGGTGGCCGAGCAATACATCCACGAGCTGAATGCCGAGGCAAAACCGCTGCTCTATGGTCAGGACGACAACAACGAGTCGTGGGCGATCTGCAGGTCAGATATGCTGATCAAGGGCGAAGATGCAGACAACATCATCCTTGGGGACACGTTCAAAGAGGATGGCTTCACGTACGGTGGCGATGGCGAGAAGATCACGTTTGATTATATGCTGGCGAACCCGCCTTTTGGGGTGGAGTGGAAGCAACAAGAGGTTTTTATCAATACGGAATATAAAACGCTGGGCTATAAGGGGCGGTTCGGCGCGGGGTTGCCCCGCATCAATGACGGTTCGCTGCTCTTCCTCCAGCATATGATCTCCAAGATGCGCCCGCCAGAAAAAGGCGGCAGCCGGATCGGCATCGTCTTCAACGGGTCGCCGTTGTTCACGGGCGATGCCGGGAGCGGGGAGAGCGAGATCCGCCGGTGGATCATCGAGAACGACTGGCTTGAGGCGGTTGTCGCCCTGCCTGACCAGCTCTTCTACAATACGGGGATCTCTACCTACATCTGGGTGCTGACGAACCGGAAGGCAGAGGAGCGTAAGAGGAAGGTCCAACTCATCGATGCACGCCAGTTCTTTGTGAAGATGAAGAAGAGCCTGGGGAACAAGCGGAACAAGATCGGGGAGAAGGACGAGGGGGAGCCCGACCAGATCGGGGAGATCACGCGGATCTATGGCGCCTTCCGGGACGGCGAGACGCGCCTGATCGGTACGAACGGTGATGAGAAGAGCGTTGTCGTCAGCAAGATCTTCGATAACGAGGATTTTGGCTACCAGAAGATCACTGTCGAGCGCCCGCTCCGGCTGAATCTCCAGGCTACACCTGAGCGTATCGAGCGGATCGTGAATGAGACGGCTTTCCAGAACCTTGCCACGAGCAAGAAAAAGGATGGGGAGATGCGCCTCAAGGAGATAGGGGCGGGAAAGCAGCGGCAGCAAGAGATACGTGCACTTCTCGAAGCATTCGCAGAATCCAGTGGGGGAAAATGCTACAAGGATCGTATCGCCTTCCTCCGCGACCTGCGGGCGATGGACCGCAGGAAAGAGGTGCGCCTGACGGCCGCAGAACTCAAGGCGGTGCTGAGCGCCCTGGGCGAGCGGGACGAAACGGCGGAGATCTGCCGCGATAGCAAAGGCAATCCTGAGCCCGATGCAGACCTCCGAGACACCGAGAGCGTGCCCCTGAAGGAGAGCATCGAGGAGTATGTTGCACGCGAGGTGCTGCCCCATGTACCCGACGCCTGGATTGACGAGAAGAAGACGAAGGTGGGGTATGAGATCCCGCTCAACCGCCACTTCTACCAGTATGAGCCCCCGCGGTCCCTGGAGGAGATTGATGCAGAGATCAAGGCGCTGGAGAGGGAAATCCTGGCGCTTCTGGAGGAGGTGGCCGAGTGAAGTATCCCCCTTATCCTTCGTATAAGCCCAGCGGCGTGGCGTGGCTGGGGGATGTGCCGGTTGGGTGGGAGGTGAAGAGGCTGAAGCACTCAGCATCGGTTAACGATGAATCTCTTCCTGAAACGACCGATCCAAGTTTTGAGTTTTCCTACGTGGATATAAGTAGCGTTGATCCCGTAGCAGGAATCGTCAACGCTGAGGAAATGGTTTTTGAGGATGCACCCTCAAGGGCGAGGAGAATCGTGCGCGAAGGGGACACTATTGTATCAACAGTTCGCACATATCTTCGCGCAATTGCTCCGATACGAGCATGCAAAAGTAAACTGATCGTCTCGACAGGTTTTGCCGTTATAAGGCCAAGAACGGTAGACCCTGATTTTTTATCCTACGCACTACAGGAATCGGGTTTTGTCGATACGATTGTTGCTCGATCAGTCGGAGTTAGTTATCCTGCAGTGAATGCTTCGGAGATTGCAACGATTTCCATTCCTCTCCCCTCACCCTCCGAACAACACGCCATCGCCGATTTCCTCGACCGCCAGACCGGACGTATCGACACCCTCATCGCAAAGAGGCGGGCGCTCATCGAGAGACTGAAGGAGAAGCGCTCCGCCCTCATCTCGCGGACGGTCACCCGCGGCCTCCCGCCCGCCGCCGCCCTGGCCGCCGGGCTCGACCCCCATTCCCCGCTCAAGCCTTCGGGCGTGGAGTGGTTGGGAGATGTGCCGGCAGGATGGATAAAAAAGAAGATCACATCTGGTTTCCGTAAGATCGGGAGTGGAACAACACCCAAAAGTGACTCTGGAGAGTATTACGACGGTGATATCCCGTGGGTAACGACGTCAGAACTTCGTGAGAACACGATCCACGAAACAAAGCAAACAGTGACTCACGCCGCCATGAGAGATTACCCTACATTGCGTATCTATCCAGAAGGTACGGTTCTTTTCGCAATGTATGGGGCGACCATTGGTCGTTTGGGGATACTGGGAATACCGGCGACAGTGAATCAAGCATGTTGTGCCTTTGCCTGGCCCACGTTGTTTGAACCGAGATTCGTCTATTATTGGCTTTGGATGCGCCGTCCAATCCTTGTGTCTCTGTCATCCGGTGGTGGACAGCCTAACTTGAGTCAGAATGACCTGCGCAAAATACAACTTCCTATCCCCCCCCTCCCAGAACAACGCGCCATCGCCGACTTCCTCGACCGCCAGACCGCAAAGATCGACCGGATGGTCTCCCTGGAAGAGGCAGTGATCGGACGGATGCAAGAATACCGCTCGGCGCTGATCACCGCCACCGTGACCGGGAAGATCGATGTGCGGAGGCTTGTGGCATGAGTGGTATTCCAATTTCATGTTTTGAAGATTATATCGATAATATACACAATAAAATATCGAATGGCAGAAATTACTATCGAGGGCAAAAAAAACGAACGATCGCAGGTTACCCTCTGATACCCTCCATCGGCCGATACCGTTTATTTCAGGATCTCTCACCCTTCCAGCGCGAAGAACGTGAACGCGAGGTTCTTGAGGTCTTTAAAAATCACCTCGTAACATATGTTCAGTACCGTTCCCCCGATGACTGGGAAGCGCTGGCGATTGCCCAGCACCACGGGTTGCCTACACGGTTCATGGATTGGACAACCAACCCGCTGGTGGCACTCTACTTTGCCACGCGCGAGACCGCGACTGATGAAAACGGTAAGCCAATGGACAGTGCGGTCTATATGCTTATCCGTAACCCAAAACGTTACTGTGATCTCAAAAGGAATCATACACAGAGAATTGAAACAGAAGGGAAAAACCGTAGAAAAGCAGAGAAACGAGACTCCTCCTCTGATGAATATGATAGTGAAGAGATGGATCCATACGCGACCTATGGTGTCGATGGGACGGATCCGAACCTGGAGTCGTTTCCTGACGATCCTGAAGAAGAAACTCTGAAAGACGCCAAACAGGATAAGATAACCGATACCAATAACCAACCGCCAGAGTTATCCCCCTTTGACCTCTCTGAAAATATAATCTATGACCCTCCCCATGTATCTCCCCGGATCAGGACACAGGATGCGGTTCTTCTCGCCTGCTATCGACCGACAGATGAACTTGAGGAGACAGATTACATCGAGTTCATCATCCAGCACAAAGCTCACGACGACATCCGCCACCGCCTTGAGCAATACGGGGTCTTCGATAAACAGCTGTTTCCGGATCTCGATGGCATCACAAAGTGGCTCAAGTTCCGGACCTTCGAGAGTGACAAGTCTATTTAAAGGGTAAATTAGCATGACAGGACAGACCGACGAGAAGGCCTTTGAAACCTACCTTGAAGAGATCCTCCGCAAAGGAGGCTGGCAGGCGGGCACAAACAAAGAATGGGACGTCGAACGCGCCCTCTTCCCGCAACGGATCTTCTCCTTCCTCCAGGAGACGCAGGCAGACCTCTGGGCCGAGATGCAGGGACTCCACGGGGCGCGGCTCGAAGACCTCATCCTCGAGAACCTGGTCAAAGAACTCGACGCCAAAGGCACCCTCCATGTCCTCCGCCATGGTTTCAAGTTCTACGGTAAGACCTTCCGGCTCGCCTACTTCAAACCGGCCCACGGCCTGAACGCAGAGACCCTTGCCCTCTATGCCAAAAACCAGCTGACCCTCACGCGCCAGGTCCCCTGCCACCCCGGCAGGCGCGACACCGTGGACCTCCTCTTCGCCGTCAACGGCATCCCGGTGGCGACCTGCGAACTAAAAAACCCCGGGACCGGCCAGACCTGGCGCAACGCAGTGAGGCAATACCGTGAAGACCGGGACCCGCGTGCCCCCCTCTTCCAGTTCAAAAAGCGGTCCCTCGTGCACTTCGCCGCCGACAGCGAACAGGTGTACATGACCACCTGCCTCGAAAACGACCGGACAAACTTCCTCCCGTTCAACCGCGGCAGCCACCCCGGCCAGATCCAGTGCGGCGCCGGCAACCCTGCCCATCCCTCCGGCTACCGCACCGGTTACTTCTGGGAAGACGTCCTCCAGCGCGACAGTTTCCTCGACATCATCGGCCGCTTCATGTTCATCGAAAATAAGGAACAGACCGTCGACGACGGGCACGGCGGGAAAAAGCGTATCATCAAAGAGAAGATGGTCTTCCCCCGCTACCACCAGCTCGACGCCCTCCGCGCGATCGTCGCCGCCGCCAAAAAAGAAGGTCCGGGACACAACTACCTCATCCAGCACTCCGCCGGCAGCGGCAAGACCAACAGCATCTCCTGGCTCTCCCACCGGCTCGCCAGCCTCCACAACGCAGACGACAAAAAAATCTTCGACTGCGTCATCGTCATCACCGACCGCCGCATCCTCGACCAGCAACTCCAGGACGCCATCTACCAGATCGAACACGCACAGGGAGTAGTCCAGGCCATCGACCAGGACTCAAAACAACTGGCCACAGCCCTCATCGACGGCACAAAGATTGTGGTTACCACCCTACAAAAATTCCCGTTTGTGTTGCATGGGTTGCTCACTACCGCGGGGGCAAAAAACCTCGAAGAGGCGACCGAAGAGGAGAAAGAACAGGCAAAAGCGTGGCAGCGGGCCATCGCCGTCCGAAACTATGCGGTGATCGTGGACGAAGCCCACTCCAGCCAGAGCGGTGAGACTTCCCGGGAATTGAAGGCGATCCTCGGTGCAGCCGCAACACCCGGGGAAAACGGCGATCCCGACTGGGAAGACGGGTTAAACCAGGTCATGCAATCCCGCGGCCGGCAGCCAAACCTGAGTTTCTTCGCCTTCACCGCCACACCCAAAGGCAAGACGATCGAACTCTTCGGCAGACCCGGCGCAGACGGCGTCCCTGAAGCCTTCCACCTCTACAGCATGCGCCAGGCGATAGAAGAAGGGTTCATCCTCGACGTCCTGACCAATTACACCACCTATGCCACCTACTACAGACTCCTGAAGGCCATCAAGGAAGATCCCGCTATGCCCAGGAAGAAGGCGGCCCGGGTGCTCGCAAAATTCATGAGCCTCCACCCCCACAACATCGAGCAAAAGACCGAAGTGATCGTGGAGCACTTCCGCACCCATGTGCAGCACCGCCTCGGCGGCAGGGCAAAGGCGATGGTGATCACCGCCTCACGCCTCCACGCCGTCCGTTATATGGAGGCATTCCAGCGCTACATCGACGAACACGGATACACCGACATCCATCCCCTCGTCGCCTTCAGCGGAACCGTCACGGACCCGAACACCGGCCTTGAGTACACCGAACCCGGCATGAACATCGACGTGATCACCGGCCAGCACATCAGCGAATCCCAGCTCCCCGAACGGTTCGACTCTAACGATTACCAGATCCTCATTGCGGCCAACAAGTACCAGACAGGCTTTGATCAGCCGCTGCTCCACACGATGTATGTCGACAAACGGCTCGACGGCGTCCATGCCGTACAGGCCTTATCCCGGCTCAACCGGAAGATCCCGGGAAAAGACGAGCCGTTCGTTCTTGACTTCGTCAACGAGGCCGAAGATATTTATGGGGCATTCAAACCCTATTATGACAAAACCAGCCTCCAGGAATGCACCGATCCGTCGCAGCTTGAAGCCCTCAAATTTGAACTCGACCAGGCGCAGGTGTACTTCTGGAGCGAGGTGGCGGCCTTCGCCAGGATCTTTTACAAACCGCCAGACCAACAAAAACCCTCGGACCATGCCCGCATGCAGTTCCACCTCCAGCCCGCCGTGGACCGCTTTAAGGGGATTGAAGATGAGGAGAAGAAGCAGGAGTTCCGCGACAGACTCTGCAGTTACGTCCGGCTGTATGCATTCATGAGCCAGATCATGCCGTATGGCGACCCGGATTTGGAGATGCTCTACAGTTATGGGCGCTTCCTGATCCCTCATCTGACCCTCGACCAGGACGAGGAGATCGTGAAAGTGAGCAACGAGGTCGAACTCCAGTACTACCGTCTGGAGCGGGTCTTTTCCGGCGCCATCGATCTGAGAGAGGGAGACGTCCCTGGTGTAAGAGCGCCCTCAGCAGTCGGCACCAGCAAGGCAAAGGAAGAAAAAGCACCCCTTTCCGAGATCATAGAGGTCCTGAACGAGCGTTTCGGGACACATCTCGCCGAAGGAGACCGGTTGTTCTTCCAGCAGATCAAGGAAAGCGCCTGCAGCGATGACCGGGTGATCCAGACCGCTCTCGCGAATCCGCTCGACAAATTTGAACTGGGGATCCGCAGACTGATCGAGGAGATCATGATCGATCGCATGGCCGATAATGACAAGATCGTGACGCGGTATATGTCTGATCAGGAGTTTCAGGGGTCTGCATTTCCAATTCTGGCAAAAGAGATCTTTGATGCTGTCAGGAAGGAGGCAGCTGACGAATAGGCTCTGACATAAAGCGTATTGACCATTTCTCCGCCTTCACCCTGCAGTTGGTGGTGTAGGGCAAACGGGTGCCGCAGTGCCCTGCGGTACGAACCTGCAGAGGTGCTGCTGGATAGGACTGCGGCGGAGAAGAAGCCGCTGGCGAGGAAGATCGGGACACACCTGATCGCGTCGGTCGTCGGTTCGTGCGCCTCCGGGTTCTGGCCACCTCCCGGATGGTCCGACCCATCGAGCACAAAGCATTTTGCCGGAGCGCTCTGATCGTCACATATGGCACGGAGACGGCATACAACTTCCCCTGGCCAGTCCCCAGAGACTAAAATATTTTTTGAAGGACTCTGCGCCGGGATATTTGCCGGCATCGCTCTGAAGACCGGCATCCAGGCCGAACCCGAGGCCATTGTCGGTCAGGTATTCGAGACCACCGTCGAAGTCTGCGAAGAGAGCAGCCCGGAATCTGATTTTAGATCTTTCCGGGCCATTTTCGCTGTTTTTTCTGCAGTAATAGCCGTTATTGGAGTCATAGAAATCTTTACGATGGCCTGGAGTGCTGGTAGTCCCGCTCTGGGCATAGTTCTCTTTGTGATAGGATTTTTGATCGGATGTGTTTTCATCGTGGCAATTCTGCACTGAGGTACGAATATTTCATCATCTTGATATAGGGACAAACAAAGGGTATTGTATGGGCTATGCCGAGCGGGTAGAACTCTATAAACAGATCGAAGAAGTACGAAAGCGACCTTTGATAACCTATGTCACCAGTTCCCGTAGCGATGGTGGTGGAGGGCGCATGGGATCTGATGCGATACCAATGTTTTGCGAGCAGATCCAACGACTTCCCACGACCGCGCACGGGGTCGATATCCTCATCGTCAGCGAGGGAGGCGATCCGATTGTCTCATGGCGCATAATCAGTATGCTTAGAGAACGATTCGACAAAATCGGGGTTCTCCTCCCATACCAGGCCTACAGTGCTGCAACGCTCCTCGCCCTCGGTGCAGACGAGATTATCATGCACCCTTTCTCGAACCTTGGCCCTGTGGATCCACAACTCCATGTGGAAAAGAACAATGAAGGAAAACGGGAAGGCCTGGACTTTGCAGCCGAAGACCTCTCGCATTTCATTGACTTTGTCCAGTCCGATGTTGGGATTACAGACCAGGCACAGAAAGAACGCGCCTTTGAACTCCTCTGCAAAGAGGTTGGTACAGTTCCGATCGGAGCTGCAAAGCGAAGTTCAAACCTTGCCCTATCCCTCGGAGAAAAACTTCTCAGCCTCCACATGGACGACCAGAACAAAGTGCGGGCGATCTCAGAAGCCCTCAATAAATCCTTTTACCATCACGGCTACCCGGTTGGACGAGCAGAGGCGAAGAAGATTGGGCTTCCTATCATAGAAGCTCCTGATGACCTTGAAACCCTCATCTGGAAAGTCTGGAAAGATCTCGAAGGAGAGATGAGATGTAATGAGCCTTTCAATCCCTTTGAGGTTGCTATGGCCGACCCCGTTCTATCCCAGCAGATTGGGCCGGTACCCCAGATACAGGTGCCAGCTAATCTCCCCCCTGATCTTCTCAAGCAGGTCTACCAACAATTTTTACAGAACGTCCATGTTGTACCTGTACAACCTGTTTATTATGAGTTTTTTAACGCAACGGTCGAGAGCACTAGAATTCGAAGCGACTATCGATCAAGAATTATGATCAACGCGATCAGGAATCCAGATCTGAACATTAATATCAACGTAACACCTATGTCTCAGGGCTGGAAGATAATCCAGTAAAAATGAGGAGGTGCCAGCATGTGTCCGAGGATGAAAAATTCGAATAACGAAGAGGGATTCATGAAATCCGTTGGACCGTATCGTTTCCGCTCATCGGAGAACTCTACTATGGTCGCTGGAAGCTCGGGCTCTTTTGCCCCTCGTGGCACCTTCACCATCGGTGAAACTACGACATATAACGTAGATAGTGCCTTCAGACTGGTAGATCACGGTAAAGAAGAGAAAGGACTCACCCCGGTCGAGCGGGCCGCCCTCGAACTCTCGATGCAGAGGCACAGGCGGGCATATGATCTCCTGGCCCAGCATTAATCCTACATTTTTTGGCAGTTTTTCTGAAGCCAGTATTTCACTTCATTAAGGTCATGCTGATAACATGCAACTTCACGGACATAGAGATCGATCGCCTCATCCTCGGCAGCAATATACCATCCACCCTCGAGCATGAGGATTATTTCTGCAATGGCGAGTGCAGTCCGTTTATTTCCCTGATAAAAGGGGTGCCGGGAAGCAATGCCATGAAGCATCAGGGCGGCCTTAGTGCATGAATCGTTGATGTAATTCATCTCATCGACGAGATAATCGAGAGTTCCATAGTCACGTACAAGCCCCTCGGTTCTTTCATCCTCCTGGTGTTTACTCGCCATGATAATATGGATCTGGACTTCGATGATCATTTTAACCGTGAGGTCTACCATGGATCGCTCTTTTTCCGGTTGTGTGTATGAACACTTGTACGTATTGATTTCACACGGCCAGGATGCCCAGAAAGAATTGAGGACTCCTCCCGCTACTCGGGTGTCGTGAGACGGTTCCGCCCCCGGCGTCCCGGAGATCTCGCCGGTCATACCGGGGCCTCGGCTCGGGCATCAAACGGGCCCTCGACGTTCACCGACGATCTGCGAGGGCTGCCTCTTCACCGCCACGGTGCACCGGCGGGAGGTGGGAGGTTCGGAGAAAGGTTCGGAGAAAGGTTCGGAGAAAAGTTCACCAAAAGGTTCCCCAGAAAGTTCCCCAAAAATCATCGAACTCATGCGCCAGAACCCGGCGATCACCATCCCGGAAATTGCACAGCATGGAGGCGTGACCGACCGGGCGATCAAGAACCAGATAGAAAAACTGAAGATCCAGGGCAGGATCCGGCGCATCGGTCCGGCCAGGGGCGGGCACCCGGAGGTGATCGAGTGAGGGCTCCCCCGCCCCGTAAAAAAAGGCCCCTCACTTCTTCCGGTACACATTCACCCCGATCTTCACCTCCTCCCTCCCCGGCACCGACACATTCCCATCCGTCGAAGCGATCGTGATCGA
>ENA-ORXD01001764-ORXD01001764.1-sediment-metagenome-genome-assembly--contig:-NODE-1764-length-16445-cov-7.484115_pt1 | contig 16445 bp, 15 predicted proteins | sample MGYA00237862_ERZ511471 | MGnify/ENA metagenome assembly ERZ511471
TCCTCCGGGTAGATGACCTCTATCTGCGATCCGTAGCGCAGGATCTCCCGTTTTATCTCCTTGAAATCCGCCACCGGGAAGGTGAGGCGAACGGCACCGTCGGGGTCCCTGATCAGCTTCTGGCCGGGGTGCCAGACCTGCTCAACGATCCAGGGGGCGATGTCGGGAGAGAAGCGGAGACAGACCTCGACGGCGGTCTCACTGTTCATGAGGCCGAAGTTTCTCCGTATGTATTCCTTGATCGAGGTGGCAGGGGCCTTTGCGCTGATTTTGAGGGGGGATGTCTCGACCGAGCGCATCCTTGACAGGGCGAAGTCCCTGATCTCATCCCGGAGCGCGCAGTACGCGATGAGGTGCCAGTTTCCCATGTATTGCAGGAGGTGGAGGGGGAGGATGTCCCGCTGTGTGTGCTCGTCCTTGTGAGGCGAGTAGTAGCCGATTCGCAGGGGTTTTTGAGAGAAGAGAGCGTCGGCCACCTGGCGGAAGGTCTCTTCCCGTATCCGGGCGTATTCCACGTTCTTGACGGAAACCTTTTCGTTCAGCTCCTCCGTCGATATCGACCCGCCCGGCGAATGGAGGGAGATGACCTGGTCGAGGAAGGATTTCAGTGAGGACTTCAGGCCCTTGTCCGGGATGGTGGAGGCGAGCCGCGATGAGATGAGGAGGGCCGAGAGCTCCTCTTCGTTGATCCAGATCCCGGGGAGCTCGTAGGCGGTATCTTCATAGGCGTAGCCTCGCTTGTCGGCCACGTAGACGAGGGGCGCGCCGAGCCGGTCCCGCATGAATTCGATGTCCCGCTGCGCCGTCTTTCGCGACATCTCGAATCTTTCGGCAAGCGTCGCGGCGTTGGGGAACCGTTCGGCCTTTACCCGGTCGTTGAACCAGAGGAATCGTTCGTAGATCACCTTCGAGGACATTGCACACCCTCACTAAAAATACTTCGCGAGCAGTTCATCGTTGACGAGCTCCTTGTCGAAGCCCTGACCCATCACCTTGATCTTCCTGAAATCCTCCTGGCAGAAGGGGAAGAGGTAGACCTTGTCCGTCTCTTCGTCGATCAGGTCCTCACACTGCGCCGCCAGTTCGTCGAAACGGTTCGGCCGGAGTCTTCCCAGAAAGGCGCTCTTCTGCACCCGTTCGAGGCCGTACTGTTTGCATGCCTTGGCGATCTTGGTTCGGGCCTTGTTGTTGGAGACGTCGTAGAGTATCCAGACGAGAACGTCCATCGCTACAACTCCTTTATCTCAAGCCAGTCGGGCCGCCGCTCCCCGGTCTCCGCGAGGAGGATGTTGGCCAGCCGGTGGGCCTCGTGCTGGACGATGTGACGGCGTTTGAGATTCCTCCCCCGATAACGCACCGACTCGTCCAGGTGCCGGTTCATCGCCTCCATCACAACCGGCTTACCGTTCTGGTTCAGCGATACCCCCTGATCGCCGGAATCGAAGAAATCGTCCTGCATCTTCCTGCCGGTGAAGAGGTAGACCGCCGTCTGGTCGCCGTAGATCCGGAACGGTTCGATCAGATCGAAGACGAGCGATTTTTTGTTGTAATTGTCGGTGTGGAGAAATCCCGCGTAGGGATCGAGGCCGGAGAGGATGCAGGCCTTTTCGACCAGGCCGTACAGGACCCCGTAGCAGTAGTTGAGGGCGGCGTTGAAGGGGTCCTTCGCCGGTCTTCGCGACCGCCCGTCAAAGCGGTATTTTTCGGGCAGCAGGACGGAGAGGCACTGAAAGTAGGCCCTCCCCGCGGTTCCTTCGAGCCCCATGAGACGGCCGCGGGCCGTCTCCAGGTCCGCGTCTTCAGATGCGAAATCGGCGGCGCTCTTTTCGATGGTCCGTATCGACGCGGTAAACTCGTCTTCCCTGCCGGGGCGCGCATGCATCAGTTTTTTCAGGAAACGGACCTGGTTGTCCAGCTTCTTGTTCACCATGGCGGCAACGAGTTCGAGCCCCAACGGGCCGTCCATCGCTTCGAGCTGCCTGCGCCGGATCAGCGTGGTGCTCCCCATCTTGGGGAACCAGACGCGCCCCACCGGATCGCCGTATTTGTCCATGAAGATGATATCGATATTGTGTTCGAGGGCGAGCGCCACAGCCTGGGTGGAGATCATGGCCTGATTGGAGATGACAAGGCTCTCAACCTTCAGCGGGGAGATGTCGAAGACCCTCTCCTTCTGCTTGAGGCAGAAACACTCATTTTTCTGCGTAATAAAGGTTCCCGGCGTGTTGACGACGACCTGCATCTTTCACACCTATCCTTCGGAACACTGCCGAACTTCGGTGTCCGTTCTGCAAATACATCAAAACACTGATCAACCGCTCTAAAGAGTGACCATGGCGTATTGTAACAAAGAACCGATCATATGGTTACGTGATACGTTTGTAACCTTCGGGCGTGTCCGCCGTACGAGACAGCGATACTACCGGGGGTGGTGAGGCTGCGGCCCATGGACCAACAGGTGAGGGTGTGCTTCAGCAGAACGGCGAAAGTCTCCGGGTTGACGGCGTCCGCAACTCAGGAGCGGTCTTGTATCCCATACAGACCGCCACCCTTGTATCCCCGGGAAATATGGTAATTCCCGTAACATAGACGCACGTAAAAAACAACCAATAGTTTCGCAATTTCGTGTTTTTGTTTCGGCGATGGCATCCCGGAGGGGTTGGAAGCGGGCGATTCTCGTCTCAACAATGCGTATTGGTATTGGATTTCATCGGCTGATGTGTCGCTGTATCTCCATCCATATCCGTGCCGCCATCCATGCGTCGTCGAGGGCGCGGTGCCGCCGGACATCCCCCCCGATCTCGCCGAAGAGGTGGCGGTAGACCGTATCAAGCTTATGGTCAGGGAGGCGCGGGTAGAGCCGCCGGCTCATCTCCAGCGTGCAGAGGGATCTGTTTCTTAAGGGGAGCGAAAGGCGCGCGAACTCGTGGCGGAGGAATCCGAGATCGAACCGGGCGTTGTGGGCGACGATGACGCCGTCTCCAAGAAAAGCGTACAGGCGCGGCAGGACCTCCTCGGCCCCCGGCTCGCCTGCAAGCATCTCATCGGTGATTCCATGTATCTGCTGAACCTCAAGGGGTATCGTTCTGTCGACCTTGATGAGGCTGCAGAATTCTCCCGCGGGGCGCCCCTCCTCGATGACGATCGCCCCGATCTCTATGATCCGGTGGCCTCTTCGCGGAGACAGACCGGTCGTTTCGACATCGAGGACGACATGGCGGAAAGAGGTATGCAGCATCTCAGCTTCTCACAATAGTGGTTTGGAACGCTTTACACATCGCGGCGGCTTCTCTAACTTGAGGTCACAAGTTGTGACCTCAAGATTGCACACTCACCTTCGATTGAGGCATAAGATCGTGTTGTGTTCGCAATACTCCTTCAAAATACAGGCGCTTGAAGGTTTGTAATTTTTGTCATTCCGAGGAGCCGTGGCAACAAAAGATCATAGCAGTACATGCCTGTTAAGATTTCTCCCTCCGGTCGAAATGACAGGAGGATGCTCAAGAAAATTTCTCCCTTCGGTCGAAATGACAGAGAAATAGTCGAAATGACAGGAGGACGGCCGCAGTAACAGGGGAACCGTCGCAATGACATTTGTCCATCCACACGGTGCTATTGCTCCTTCAGCATTTGTTCGATCTCGGCCTTGAGGGCCAGCTTGTCGACCTTGCCGTTCGCGAGGAGCGGCAGCAGGTCGCGGATAAAGAATTTCTTGGGGACCTTGAAGTTGGCCAGCTTGGACCGGCACAGCTTGCGCAGGTCCTCTTCGCCCACGCTCTTGCCCGGGATAAGCATGGCAAAGGCCCAGCCGACCTCCTGGAAGATCTCGTCGGGGACACCGATGACCGCCGCAAAGAGGATGCTGTCGTGGGATTCGAGGACATCCTCCACCTCGCGCGGGTAGACGTTCTCCCCGCCGGTCTTGAACATCTCGGAGCGTCTCCCCGTGATATAGATGTATCCCCGCTCGTCCTTCCAGGCGAGGTCCGATGTGTAATGCCACCCGTCGGCGTCGATCACCTCGGCCGTGAGCTCGGGCCTGTTGTAGTACCCCTTCATCAGAAACGGTCCCCGGACGGCGATCTCACCGATCTCGCCGTCGGGCAGTTCATTGCGGTTTTCATCGACGATCTTCAGCTCGAAGGGCTCGGCGATCTTGCCGGCGCTCTTCATGAGGGTCTCCAGGTCGTCCCCTACCTCGGTGTAGGTGACGAAGCCGCAGACCTCGGTGCTGCCGTACCCGGTGATCAGGTGCGCCCCGGTCTGCTGACAGATTCCGCTCAGGACATCGATCATGATCTTGGGGGCGGCGGCCCCGGCCCACATGAATCCTTCGACGCTGCTGAAATCGGTGGTAAAGAAATCGGGATGCTTGAATTCGAGGAGGAACATGACCGGCACCTGTCCCACAACGGTGATCCGCTCTTTCGCGATCACCGCGAGGACCTCTCCCGGATCGAATTTGTCCAGCATGATCAGCGCCCCGCCCCCCATGATCGCGGCGAACCCTATCTCCACGTCCGCGGCCACATGGTTGATGGGAAAGTGGAGGAGCCCCCGGGTGTTCTCATTGAAGTAGAACTTGGGCAGCTCGACCCTGATGTTCTCGATGATGCTCCGGTGGGTGTGTACGACCCCCTTGGGCTTGCCGGTGGAGCCGGAGGTGTACATCAGGAGGGCCTCGTCGGTATCGACGACCTCGCCGGCGCGTTCCTCCAGCGTGCCGTCGAGGTGGGGCCGCGGCTCCCCGGTAAAGGCGGCAAAATGTTCGGTTCCGTCGATCGCCTCGCCGATCACGAGGACCTTTTTGATACAGGAAAACTCATCTTTCAGGGCCGCGATCGTCTCCGCCAGATCGCCTCCCAGATACTCCCTGAGCGCGATCAGGACGGCGGGCTGTGAGTCGCCGATCTGATACCGGAGTTCGTCCAGCGCCAGCTTCGGCGAGAGTCCCAGCCAGATCGCGCCGATCTTGTTCGCCGCCATGTAGGTGGTCAGGAAATCGCTGCGGGCCATGGAGAGCATGGCGACGCGGTCCCCCTTTTCGACGCCGACCTCCAGATAGGCCTTGGCGATCCGGTCCATCCGCTCCTTGAAATCCCCCCAGGTCAGCCGTTCGTCTCCGAAGACCAGGGCCTCCGCTCCGGGCTTTTTGTCGGCCCATTTTTCCACGTAGTGCCAGGTAAGATCGAGATTGTTCCACCCCATGATATGTTCCCCCTTTTTTCAGGTATGTAATCTCATGTACCCATGACTGATCGCCGTCTTGCCTTCGTCGTTGACGACATCGAAGAAGAGGCCCGTCCCGCCGCCGGGGGCCTTCCGGAGCAGGCGGACGACGATATCCCCGCCGGGGATGACCATGCCGCTGAACCGGCAGGAGACCGATTCCACGGCCAGGGGATTGCCCTCCCCTTCCCTGTCGATCAGCTCGCGGACCGCGCAGGCGAGCGTGGCCGTCCCCTGGAGGATCCTGCCGGGGAGACCGACGTCGTGCGCGAATTTCACGGAGGTGTGGATCGGAAAGTGGATGCGGGTGCAGCCGTCGTAGACAAAGGGGGCGCACGGATCGATGTGAATCGGGGATTCCCAGACGGGAACGGCCTCATCGGGAGACGGGGGGACCCGCGGCAGGGCATCTCCCCCCCGCCCTTCGTCGGTGCAGGCAACGCCGCGCAGGAGGGCACCGATATGTTCGGTGAAGACGGGCGTATCCTCGCCGTCCGCGGCGTCGAAGCGGATGACGATGTGGGTCCCGGCCCGGTGCGGCATGATGGCCGCGACGGCGCCCCGGATGGTCAGGGCATCCCCCGGTCGAACCGGCCGGTGAAATTGCAGGTGTTCGGTGTAATGCACCTGGGTCAGCAGGAGCTCCCGGGGGAAGTCCGGGTCCTCGATATAGTCCCAGACGCGCTCCAGGATCGGCCAGGTGACCGCCACGGCGAACATCGGGGGGGCGACGATCCCGTCCGGGCGCTCATCGTCCAGATAGCAGGGATTGGCATCGCCCACCGCGGCGGCATAGTTCATGGTGTCGCGCCAGGTGACGGTTGTCCGGTACTCTTTCAGGCGGGTGCCGACGAAGTGCGATGAGATTTCCACTGCAGTGCCTCCCATATATCTGATAAGGCATTACTTTTTCATACAATGACTATAGGCGGAACGGACCGGCCTGTCAATAAAATACGGCCCGGGTATCACCACGGAAAACCAATTGACAGATTATTTTTACGATGTATTGTTTTCACAATGTTTTGCGATGATGTTTTAGGAGGGATGTGTGCCATGCGTGTCTGCCACAAATGCGGAAAAGAGATCGACCGGGACGCCGCCGTGGGCAGGAGGGACACCTGTCCCTCCTGCGGGAGCGACCTGCACGTCTGCCGCAACTGCCGGTTCTACGACCCCGGATCGTACAACGACTGCCGGGAGCCCCAGGCGGAGCGGGTCGTGGAGAAGGATCGGAGCAACTTCTGCGATTATTTCACATTCGCCGACTCCGGCGGCGGCACGGTGAAAGAAAAAGCGGCTGATCCCCGCGGAAAACTGGAGGAGCTCTTCAAGAAATGAAGACGACCCTCCCCGCCATCGACGGGCACGCCCACCTCAGCGAGCTGCAGGACCTCAAAAGTGCGATCGACGAGGCGCGCCGCGCCGGGGTGCGGGCCGTCATCGGCGTGGGGATGGATCTCTCGTCCAACCGGCGGACCCTGGAAATCGCCGGGGCATACCCCGGATTCGTCCTCCCCGCTGTCGGGTACCACCCCTGGGAGATACGCGAGGGGGAGATTGAGGAGACCCTCGCCTTCGTGGAGGAACACATCGACCGGTGCGTGGCCGTCGGCGAGGTCGGGCTCGACTACAAGGTCAAGGTCAAAAAGCCGCTCCAGCGGGAGGTCTTCGGCCGGATCGTGAGCCTGGCCGTGCGGCACGACAAGCCGCTGATCCTCCACTGCCGCTACTCGCACCGGCGCGTCCTCGGCATCATCTGCGACGCGGGGGTGAGAAGGGCGGTCTTCCACTGGTACAGCGGTCCCCCCGATCTCGCGGCCGAGATCGTCTCCGCCGGCTACTTCGTATCGGCGACCCCTTCCCTGCGCCGCAGTCCTCCCCATCGGGAGGGGATCGGACAGGTTCCCCTCGATCGCATCCTCGTGGAGACGGACTGCCCGGTCAACCACGGAGACAGAGATTCGAAACCATCCGATGTTATGACCACGGTGGAAGAGGTCGCACGGATCAAGGACGTGCCCGTCGAGAAGGCGGCCGATGTGATCTTTCGAAATACGGTCGATTTCTACGGGATTTCCCTTCAGCAGTAAGACCGCTCATCGACAACGGCCCCTTTTTCAATGTCACACCAGGTGGTAGCGGCCGTTCTCCCGCCGGACCCGTCCCAGGTTCTCAAGACGCCGGAGGTGTTTCTCCATCATCGTCTTCTCGCTCAGGGCCAGCTCCCAGGCCCCCACGGTCACGTTGCGGCCGCCGTAGATGATACCCGCCGCGGTCACCTCGTCGAGGCTCCTGGGACCCGACTCCAGCAGAGCGAGCAGCCTCTCCTCCCTGCCGTAGATGACATCCAGATAGCGCCGGATATGGGCGGGGTCGCCGTCGAGAACCCCCTTCTTGCCGTGGGCCACCAGGTAGACGTCCACATCGATCGCGGCCACCCGCCGGAGGGACGCGATCGTTTCATCGATGTCGGACCCCTTGTCGCCGTAGTAGGGACCGAATTTCACCAGGTCGAGATCCGCCAGGTACAGGACCCGCTCCTCGGGAAAGTGAAACGAGAGGTGCCCGGGGCTGTGACCGGGGGTGTGCAGGACCCGTGCCCGGGTCTCGCCGAAGACGAGGAGATCTCCGTCGTCGAGCAGCCGGTCGGGTTCCCGGGGGCGGTACCGGACCACATCGGCGAAGAACGCGTCCCACGCCGCCCTGGTCTTTTCATCCACTTCCCCGGATTCATAGAACTGGTCGTAAAAGGCGTCGATGCCCCCGAAACCGGCCGCTTCCAGCCGGGGGACCCAGAGGGCGGCATCCGGAAACCGGGAGTTGAAGAGGAAGTGATCTTCGTGACAGTGGCTGTTGATGATCACCCGGATCGGACGCTGCCGGTGGATCGCCAGGAGTTTCTCTTCGTCGCTGGCCGGGTCGATGACGGCACGGAGCTCGTCATCGATGAAAACGGAATGACAGGTGGGATACTTCCCTCCCCGGATAAGGCGGATTTTTCCTCTTTCAAAATCGAACATGGTACGCTGTATCCTCCATCGATAATCGAAAAAAATCTCAGCCCGGTCGGCTGCCGCCGTTTTCGATCAGGGCCTTGACCGGGTCGAGGCCGTAGGGCGTCCCCTGCTCGACCGCCTTGAGGACCGATCCGCCTCCGGTGAAGAAGTAGTACTGCGGATCGTCCACGACCGACAGGTACAGGCCGGGGTTGAGGTCCTTGAATTCCTGGAGGGTATCCCCGCCGCCGTACAGCTTCTTCGCCTCCCTGTTCCGGCCGATCCGCCGGTACATGACGGCCGATCCCTCGGTGAAATACGGCGCGTACCCCATGACCGCGTTGACGAAGATGGCACGGGCGGAACTGATCGTGTCCGCGACGAGGGGATCATCGAAGGACTCCTTCGCGACGTCGAGGACGTAGCCGAGCTGCATCCCCTTCTTGAGTTCCCTGATATCGCGGACCTTGAAGTGTCCCTCGATCTTTCCCTCCATGGTGTCCGATTCATAGATATAGGGGAGCTCGAGAATCTTCCCCTCGCGCGCGTCCGTCTTCACCAGGCCGGCCGCGGCCTCGACATCCTCCGGCGACACCCCCTGTATGGAAACGCCGTACTTGGCGCAGAGGTAGGCATTGTAGATCACGCCGCCCAGGATGAGCCTGTCCGTCTTCTTGTAGATCTCGCTCAGCGGCCCGATCTTCGTGTTGTACTTCGCGCCGGCGACGACCGACACAAAGGGCCGCTCCGGTTCGAGGACACGGGAGAGGTTCAGGATCTCTTGTTGCAGCAGGAACCCCGCAAAGGAAGGGAGGTGCCGGGCGATGTCATAGGTGGACGCGTGCGGCTGCCAGGAGCCGAAGGCGTCGTTCACGAAGACGTCCGCCAGGCCGGCGAGCCGGCGGGCGAAGGAATCTCTCTCGTCCGGCGATCCCTCTTCGCCCCGGAACCAGCGCACATTCGGAAGGTAGATGGCATCGATCTTTTTCGCCTTCAGATCCCCGACCGCACCGCCGAGCGAGGGGTCGATTCCGGGGATCCCCGTGTCTCCCTCACCGTCCAGGCGGGGCACGTGGACCCTGATGTGCAGCTTGTCCTCCAGATACTTCGCGATCGGTTCGATCGACGTCGACGGGTCGATGCGGATCGCGCCGCTCTTCTTGTCCCGCGGCCTGCCCACATGCGTCATGATGATCGGCCTGCCGCCGCGCGCGACGATATTGAAGAGCGTCCCGACGGTCTGATCGATACGGAACGAGTCCTGGATCTTGCCCTTCTTGACGACGTTATGGTCAACCCGCACCAGGACGACCTTGTCTTCCAGATCGGCATCCTGGAGCAGGGGCAGTTGCGGATCGATTGCCTGTTTCATCGGTTCACCTCCCCGGTTCGTATCGTGAGTGACATCTTGTCATGTATTGTACATGAGCGGCGGAAATTTGAAACCCGTTTTTCACCATTTCCGTACACCTCTTTCGAAAACCCATCCCTGAGAATGTAATCTTAGTATGTCTTTGCGTATCCGGCAAGACCTGCCCCCTGAATATGCCATGAGTGTAAAAAAGCACGACCCCCCGCAAGGGGCCGTGCTTTCTCTTTACAACCGCGAAAAGACCGTTAGACCGTGATCTTTCCCTCTTTCATGAGCTTCGTGGGTTTGAAGATATCCAGTTTGAACTTCTTGTAGATCTCCTCCAGCTTGGCGTTCAGTACGTCGTACCCGACCCCCTTCGCCAGGGCGAAGGGACCGAAGGGCGACCCGCCGCCGTTCGCCATGGCCAGGTCGATCTCCTTGGGGTCGGTGCAGACGCCCTCTTCGATCAGCTTGGTTGCCTCGTTCACCTGCAGGGCGATCAGGTGATTGATGTCATACTCCTTGGTCGCCTTGGAGAGATCGATCGAGGGCCTTCCCTGCGACCAGTCGTAGAAACCCTTCCCGGTCTTCTTGCCCAGGTTCCCCGATTTGATATACGCCGACATGGCCTCGGACGGTTTGTAATCGGGGGAGAGAACATCGGCGAAGTATTCCATGCCGTGATAGGCGATATCGATCCCCACGTAATCCATGAGCTCGAAGGGGGCCATGGGCGAGAAGGGTTTGATCGCCGCGTCGAACTCCTCCGGCGCGGGATGCCCCGCCTCGAGGATCTTCGAGAGGAAGACCAGGGTGGGCTCGTTGACACGGTTGTAGATGAACCCGGGGGAATCCTTCTCGACGATGACGGGGACCTTGCCGATCTTCTTCGCCAGGTCGTAGCCGATCCGGATCGATTCGTCGGAGGACTTGGCGCCCCGCGTGACCTCCACCAGCTTCATCAGGATGGCTGGGTTGAAGAAGTGGTACCCGATCACCTTGTCCGGCCTGCCCGTTGCCTTGGCGATCTCGGTAATGCTGATGTTCGACGTGTTGGAGGCGAGGATCGCGTGTTTGGGGGCGAATTTGTCGAGGTCGGCGAAGACGCTCTTCTTCAGCTCGAGTTTCTCGGGCACCGCCTCGATGACGAAGTCGGCGTCCTTGACCGCCGCTTCGAGGTCGACCATGGGGATCAGCCGCGCCAGCGCGTCGTCGTGGGCCTCGGGCGTGATTTTTCCCTTTTCCTTGAATTTGGCAAAGCTCTTCTTGATTCCCTCGATACCGCGGTCCACGAACTTCTGCTCGATATCGCGGAGCACCACCGTGTACCCGCCGAGGAGGCAGCAGGCGGCGATCCCGTGCCCCATGTCCCCGGCGCCGATCATGGTTATCTTTTTGACATCTTCCAGCTTCATAGTGCAGACTCCTTTCTCATGAATACGTTATTCACCCGTAAAATTGGGGGCGCGTTTTTCCATGAAGGCGGTGAACCCCTCGATTGCGTCCTTCGATGAAGACACCTTCTGGGTCCCCTCCCATTCCGCCTTCGTCCCCTCGTCGAGCCCCTCCTCGATGCCGGTGTTTACCGCCTTGAGGACGGCCGCCACGGCGAGCGGGGGACGCTGCGCCAGGAACTCGGCCATCTCCATGACATCCTTCATCAGGGCGCCTTCAGCCGAGATCTTGTCGACGAGCCCGATCTCCAGGGCCTCGGCCGCCGTCAGACGCTTGCTGAAGAGGATCAGATCGAGGGCCTTCGATTTTCCAAGTATCCGGGGCATGCGCTGGGTCCCTCCCCAGCCGGGGATGATGCCGAGGTTGAGCTCGGTCAGGCCGATCTTCGCGTTCTCCTGCATGACCCTGAAGGTCGACGCCATGGCCAACTCGCATCCTCCGCCGAAGGCATACCCGTTGATCGCCGCAATGACCGGCTTGGGAAACCGGTCGATCCTCGTCCAGACCGCCTGTCCCTTGGGACCCGTGATATGGGCGTTGCCGGCGTCGCTCACGTCGAAACCGGCGGAAAATCCCTTTTCGCCGGCACCTGTAATGACGAGCACACGCACCTCCTTGTCCTGCTCGGCCTCATCGAGGGCCTTCTCAATATCGACCAGTGTGGCGAGGTTCACCGAGTTTGCCGGCGGTCGATTCAGGGTCAGCGTGGCGATGTGTCCCTGTTTCTCATAGCGTATGGTTTCGAAATCCATAAATCTCCCCTCCCTTCCGTTGTCTGATATAGTCTGTTGCCTGCCCGTAAAACAAAAAGAGGAAAGGCACATCCGCCTTTCCTCTCATATAATGCTTACCCACGCGCTGCCAGGATCGCTATGATCGATTTCATGGAGTCCCCCCTGCCGGTTTGTCCGCTTCCGGAGCACCTTCTATAAAGGAATCGGCCAAATGTCAAGAAAAGATGCCCGCCCACCCTCACGGCTCCGCCGGGTGAGCGGCGCCGGCAACCACCCGGTGGAGGCTATTCGCCCTCGCCCTGCGGTTCCGCCGCGGAAAGGAATCTCTCTATCTTCGCCTTCTCCTTCAGCCGTTCGACGTATTTCTCCGCCTCCTCCCCCGCCTGCATCCGCTTCAGGTACTGGGTGAGCCGGTCCTTGACCTCATCGTAACTGCTCATGACCTCGGGCTTCTTATCAACCACCTGTATCAGATGATAGCCGAAACTGGTCTCGACGATATCGCTCGTTTCTCCCTTCTTCAGAGAGAAGGCCACATCTTCAAAAGGTTGAACCATCTGCCCGCGGGCGAAGTACCCGAGGTCCCCGCCTTCGGCGCTGCTGGGGCATTCGGAATACTTTTTAGCAAGCTCCGGGAACTCGTTTCTTTCTTTCAGTTCTTTCTGTATCTGCTTGATCTTCTTCAGCGCCTCGGCCTTCTTCGCCTCGCCTTCCAGCGGGTCAATCTTGATCAGGATGTGTCGTGCCTGGACCCTTTCGGGCTGTTTGAAAAGGTCGGGGTTTTTATCGTAATAGTCCTTCGATTCCGTGTCGGATATCTCGATCGGTTCTATGATCTCCCGGTCGACAAGCTTCTGGATCGCCATCCCTTCACGCAACTGCATCCTCAGGTCGCTTTCGGTGAGATGCATCTCCGCGAGCATCTGCTCGAAATCTTCCCCCTGGGGAAGTCGCTTCTTTATGTTCGTAAGCCGTTCGTCGATCGTCACCTCGTCCACCTCTATCCCCTCCCTCTGGCTCTCCTGGTAGAGCACCTCACGGGAAATAAGGTTTTCAAGGATGTCTCTCTTCATCTCGGCAAGCTGCTCATCGCTCGCCTTATCCAGATCGGCGAACTGTTTCTGCATCATGGACAGCTCTGCGTCGATATCGCCCTGGGTAATCAATGTCCCGTTGACTATCGCCACCGTGTCTTCGGAAGGCTTCCCGCCATCCTTTTCGCATCCCTGAAGGGCGAACAACGTAACGACTGCAGTCATAACGAGTATATAGAACCACTTCTGTCGTGCCATACGCATCTCACATTTCCTTTCCTGTTCGAATAAACCATCAAGCTCCTTCTACAACAATGGGGAAGGAATGCAAGTGTTTTCTTACGTTTTTGTGTACGATGGCCTCCTTTTCTCCAGCCGCCGTACATCTCAGTTATCCGTTGACAACCTATCAGGGAATGACTAGTATGGGAGCCCGGTTTCAAAGGTGCGGGATTCGGGACGAAGACGTGCCGGTCGAGCACCCCCGTCCCCGACAGGAGAACACCGTTATGATACGATTGAAGGATCCCGTGAGCGGGCTGACCCATTTCATAGGGCTTGTCCTCGCCGTGGTGGGACTGGTACTCTTGATATGGGGATCGACGCACCCGGTCAGGCCCGTTCATATCGTGGCCTTCTCCATCTTCGGGGCGGGCATGATCCTCCTCTATACGGCGAGCACCCTGTATCACTGGCTTCCCGTTTCGGACAGGATCGCCCAGTGCCTCCGGAAGATCGACCATATGATGATTTTCATCCTGATAGCCGCCACCTACACCCCCGTCTGCCTGATCCCCCTGAGAGGCGCCTGGGGATGGAGCCTCTTCGGCATTATCTGGGGACTGACCGCGAGCGGCATCATCATGACGGTTTTCTGGACGCGAGCCCCGCGGTGGCTCTACACACTCATCTATATCGCAACCGGGTGGATGGCCGTAGTGGCTATCTGGCCTTTGATACAGGCCCTTCACCTCGGGGGCATGGCGTGGCTCCTCATCGGCGGGCTGTCCTATACCGCTGGCGCCGTGATCTACGCGATCAAAAGACCCGATCCCTGGCCCCGCGTCATCGGGTTTCATGAGATATTTCACGTCTTCGTCATGATGGGGACCTTCTCGCACTTCTGGATGATGTACCGCTATATCATGCCCTCCAGTTAGGGATATTTCTGAACAGTGAACGTGATGATCAAAAAGATCGTATCCGGCGGCCAGACCGGCGCGGACCGGGCCGCCCTCGATGCCGCGATCAGGCTCGGCATCCCCCACGGGGGCTGGGTGCCGAAGGGACGGAAGGCCGAGGATGGAACCCTCCCCGACAGATATCGGGTACGGGAGATGCCCACCGCCGACTATGCAACCCGGACGGAGCAGAACGTGCTTGATTCGGACGGCACGGTAATCGTCTCCCGCGGCGCGCTTGACGGGGGTTCCGCACTGACGGAAGCACTCGCCGAGCAGCACGGGCGGCCCCATCTCCACCTCGACATGGATAAACTGCCGGTACGTGAGGCGGCGGATGCCCTGAAGAGATGGATCGAAGATAACGCGATCCGGATCTTGAACGTCGCAGGCCCCCGGGAGAGCAGGGACCCCGACATCTACCGTGTGACGGCGGCGGTCCTGGAGGCCTTTTTCAGTGAGGAGTGAAGAGTAAGGGGTAAGATGGCGATTCATTGTACCAGCGGAACCGCCCCCGCGGTCCCCTCGATCAGCTTGCCACAACACGGTTGCGCCCGGCCTCCTTCCCCTGATACAGGGCGGCGTCGGCCCGCTGGATAACAGCGTTCAGATCATGATCGTTCGGGAGGAGCTGGGCGATACCGATGGTGACGGTGATCCGCACGGCAGCGGCGCCGACGTCGATATCGGTGGATGCAAGCGCTTCCAGAATCCGGTTGCCGACCACGACCGCGTCAGCGCCTGCGGCTTCGGGCAGCAAGATAATGAATTCTTCCCCGCCCAGACGTCCGATGATATCCATCGCACGAACGTTTTTACGTATCAGGTCTGCCGCCCGGCGCAACACCTCATCGCCCGCCTCGTGACCATAGGTGTCGTTGACGTCCTTGAAATGATCGAGATCGGCGATGCAGACGGATAAGGGCGCGTCAAAACGCCTTGCCCGTTCGATCTCGTGCCGGAAAAGGATCTCGTACTCACGGCGGTTGTAAAGCCCGGTCAGGGGATCGGTCGCGGCCATCTCCTTGAGCTCCAGCTCCAGCTCGCGGCGGCGGCTGATCTCCTTCTCGAGTTCCCGGTTGATTTTCTCAGTCTGCGACAGCAGGACGAATTGCTTGCGCTGGAGGAAATTCAGGCGCAGGGCCGTCGCGGCGCCCAGGACAAACGGCAGCATCAGCAGAAAAAAGAGGCCAATAAGATTGGCCCTCGACGTTCCCATCGTCCAGCGGGTCGACATGGTAATCACCACGCCGTAGAGCCCCCCGGCGAAGGCCAGGCTGAACCGGATGGGGACAAACATAAAAAGCCCCATGATCTGGATCATGATGACGCCCACAGTCCAGACGACGATATCCGGACGGTAGAAAAACTCCATCATAAATCCGGAGAATCCGGCGACGACAATGACAGCGATGACATTACTGATGGTAAAGAAGTCCGTCCTGGGTCTGATGGTGATAACGACGGCCAAAAGCGCCAGGGCGATGATGAGCCGGTAGGCCAGGAGATGGTAAAACGGTGGGGTCGGTCCCAGCGCCGTCCAGTCGGGCACTGCGAAGAGGAGCAGCAAGGCGCCCCATACAAGCAGGACAGCCCGGAACTGCCGGTTGATCACGTCCTGCATGTGTTTCTGGAAGGCCAGCTCCGTCTCCCGGTTTGCGAACTCGGCCAGCCACCTCGATATCCTGTACTCGTCAGAGGGAGTTGTCATGATCAATAATCTACTGCAAAGACCGGGCCGGTTTGCTGCATTGCGAATCGATTTAAATGAAAAAAACGGCAGCGGCTATTTTCCCCACACAGGCATTCTGTTCCTGTTAAAAGATGATCCCTATTTTTAACCCGATCTCCGTCGTATCGTTCTCCGGTTCCCATCCATATCCGACAATAATGCCTGAATATGTTATGTTCCTTACCTCGGATTTATCGATATCCCAGTACCGTATGTAGGGTTCTATCAGCAGGTGTGTCGTCTCTCCCTTTCTGAGCAGCTTGATGGACCCCCTCGCCCCGTATCCGTCGTTCTGATCGTTCTCCATGTCACCGAAGCTCGAGTTTGCATCGCTCAGGTGACTCTTCTGCACCCCTTTCCAGAAGATGTCATACTCGGCCGTAAAGCCCCAGGACCAGTTGTTGCCGAAATCATGCATAAGCTCGATCCCGATGGGGCTGTAATAATAATTCGATTCCCTCTCATACCCCTTATGCCCCGTCGATGTTGTCATGCCGGCGGAGTCATCGTTGAGGTATCGATAGCCAAGGCCGATATAGGGCGTCAGAACCGTGGCGCTGTCGATCTGAAAATCGGAGCCGAACAAGAACCGCAGTTCGAAGAGGTAGTCATCTATGTTGTCCATCTTTCCCGTACTGGTGCTCGTATAATCCACTTGCCCGGCGGCGTACCGTCCCTCTATCCTGAACATATGATCCGCCCGGTGGGTCCACGAGGCACAGATGCC